>Ga0197142_1002442_pt1 | contig 16298 bp, 6 predicted proteins | sample GBS60_MetaG_FD_148614 | JGI IMG/M metagenome (GOLD analysis project Ga0197142, IMG submission 148614) | Sediment microbial communities from Great Boiling Springs, Gerlach, Nevada, United States - GBS 60_MetaG | ecosystem: Environmental > Aquatic > Thermal springs > Hot (42-90C) > Sediment...
CCACGCCCACAGCCACGCCGACGGCCACACCCACGCCCACGCCCGGTCCCGGCAGCATCTGGCTGTTCGTTTTCCATGACGAAAACGGCAACGGTCGCTTCGATGCCGCCGAAACGCCGTGGCCCGCTTTGCCCGTAACCCTGGAAGACGCCCAGGGCCAGGTCCTGGCCACCATCCCCAGCAACGATGAAGGCTTTGCCATTTTCGCGGCGTTGGCACCGGGGCTGTATCGTCTGACGGTACCGATTCCATCCGACCATCATCCTACCACTGCGTATCCCGTCGAGGTGGAGGTCTTCGCCGATACCCGCACCGAGGCCCTTTTGGGCCTGGCACCTCCCCAACACCCGCTCTTCCTCCCCCAGCTTCGCGTTCCCTGAGTCCTATGTCCCCTTCTGCCCGCCCTTCCGCTTCCGGGCCTCCCGGCTCTGCCAATCCAATGCTTGTTCCGGCGGTTCCCCGTCGGTATAATGACGCCTCTGGAGACCGGTCCCCGGCGAGTGAGACCATGCGCATCCTGGTTGTTGACGACGATCCGCCCAGTGTGAAAATGACGGCCTTCCTGCTGCGCGAGGAAGGCTATGAGGTGCTGACGGCGACCAACGGCCGCGAGGCTTTGCGGCTGCTTGAACGCGAGCAGCCCGACCTGGTCCTGCTCGACGTGATGATGCCGGGGATCGATGGCTTTGAAGTCCTCAAGCAGATCCGCAGTCGGTACGGTGTTGCCGTCATCTTCCTCTCGGCTAAAGGCGAAACGGCCGATCGTGTGATGGGCCTGGAGCTGGGCGCCGACGACTATCTGGCCAAACCCTTTGAACCGGCCGAGTTGCTGGCGCGTGTCAAAGCCGTTTTGCGACGCACCGAAGCCTATACCTTGGGCAGCGACGCCGCCGACCGCATTGAAGCAGCCGGCATCCGCCTGGATCCGCTGACCAACCGGGCCGAACTGCCCGGCGGCCGCGTGGTGGAGCTGACGCCCATCGAGTTTCGCCTGCTTCACTGTTTGATGCGCAATGCCGGCCGCGTGCTCACCCATGACCAGCTGCTCAACAGCGTGTGGGGCCCCAACTACGGCGGCTATCCCAACCAGATTGCCGTTTATATGCGCCGTTTGCGCACAAAAATCGAGAAAAACCCCGATGAACCGGTTCATCTCATCACGGTGCGCGGAGTGGGCTATCGGTTTGAAGTGGATTAGCGAATGGTCATTAGTAGTCAGCGATAACGGAATTGGCGTCATCTGGCGGTTATAACTCATCTTCCGATTTTAGCGATTACAAATTCCTGACCCATGCCCTTATCCCGCCCTCTGCTTTTGCGAGCGTTGCTCGTCGTGGCGATGTTGCTGGGGTTACCGACGCTTATCGGCGCCCTGACCCCGGCCGCCGCCACCGAATGGAGTGACTTCAGCCCGGCGCCGGGAACCTGGATCACGGCCCTGCCGGCCACGGCAGCCGTTACCGCCACCGATGAAGACGGTCTCACCGCCACGGCCGCTTATCGCCTCTCGACCAACGGCGGCGCCACCTGGTCGAACTGGCAGACCACCCATCTCCAGGCCGAACCACTCGAGCCGACCCGCTACCGTCTGCGTGCGACCGATCTGGCCCTGGCGGAAGGCGCCAATTTCATCCAATTTCGCATCACCGACGGCGGCGGCGATGTGGCCACCAGCCCGGCCTTTGCCCTCCAGGTGGATACCCAGCCACCACCGCCGCCGATCAACCCCCAACCGCAACCGGGCGGCTGGACCAAAGTCAATCGCTTCGGCGTTACCTGGAGCAACCCGACCGACCTGAACGGCATCGGCGGAGCCTGGTACAAGCTGGGTGCAGCGCCGGTGGCAGCCAACGACGGCACGTTCGTGGCCGGGACGAACCGGACCGGTCTCGCCGACCTGACCGTGCCCAACGACGGCCTCCACACTCTGTGGCTCTGGCTGGCCGACGGCCTGGGCCATGCCGACCATACCCGTGCCGTAACCGTCACCTTTGCCCTCGACACCCAACCCCCGGCAGGCTTGAGTGCCGTGAGCGTGACGCCGGCCACCTGGACGCGCACCAACCGTTTTGATCTCCGTTGGACCGTGCCCACCGACATGAGCGGCATCGCCGGCGTGCGCTACAGCCTGGGCGCGGCGCCCACCGGCCCGGATGACGGCGATTACTGGCCGGGCGCCCTGACCGGTTACAGCGGCTATACCATTCCCGGCCAGATCGAAGGCGAGCATCGTCTGTGGTTGTGGCCGGTAGACGGTGCCGGCAATGCGGCCCTGCCGACCGCCGCCGTGGCCGTCGTTTTGCAGCTCGATACAACGCCCCCGCCCCCACCCCTGACCGTACCTCAGGTGACGCCCACCGGCTGGCAGACCGATCCCACGGCCACCTTTACCGTAACCTGGCAAAACCCCGCCGATCTCAGCGGCATCGCCGGCGCCTGTTATAAGCTGGGTACGGCGCCGACCGGACCGGGTGACGGCACCTGCCTCGCCGGCGACAACCTCTCCCAAATCACGGCCATCCGGGCACCGGCCCCCGGCAGTTACCACCTTTTCCTCTGGTTGCAAGACAGAGCCGGCAACAGCGATCACAACCGCCGCGGGGTCGCCGTGGATGCCGTACGCTGGGATCCGGTGGCGCCGGAACTGTTCATCGACGCCAGCGGTCCCCTCGGCCAGAACGGCTGGTATCGCGGGCCGGTCAACCTGAGCCTCATCGCCACCGATGTGGGGTCCGGCCTGGCCGACGTGCAGTACAACCTGAACAACGGGGGTTGGACCGAAGGTCGTCAGTTGCGCCTGGAAACGGATGGGGTCTACACCCTGCAGGCGCGGGCCACGGACATGGCCGGTAACCAGACCCTCGTCGGTCCTACCGTCTTCCGGCTCGATAGCGAGCCACCGGTGACGAATCTCAGCTTCAGCCGGCCCCCCGGTTTCCAGAACTGGTTCAACGCGCCCATTACCGTCACCCTGATGGCGGCCGATACCACCTCGGGCCTGGCCTATGAGGAATGGCGTTTGAACGGCGGGCCCTGGCAACGCACTTCTGTTCTGAACGTCGCTACCGAGGGCATCCACACCCTTGAGTACCGCGCGGCCGACCGGGCCGGCAACATCGAACCGACCCGCACGGCCGAGATCAAACTCGACCTCTTCCCACCGGTCACTTCCTATGTGGTGCTGCCGCCGTTGCCGGCCGGGGGTTGGTACAGTGGAACCGTTTCTATAACCCTGGTACCGACGGATGGCGCCTCGGGCGTGGCGGCGACGTTTTATCGTTTGAATGGGGGCGAATGGAATCAAGGTACTCAATTCACCCTCAGCGAAAGCGGCGAGCACAGCGTGGAGTTTTACTCGGTGGATCGACTGGGTCAGGCCGAAACGCCCTACCGCATCCCCGGCGGTATTCGCATCGACCGTGATGCTCCCCGCGCGCCGACGCCCCTGGATGTCGCCCCGCGGGGATGGACGAACCACAACGATTTCACGCTGACCATGGCCCTGCCGCCCGACCTCAGCGGCGTCGCCGGGGCCTATGTCAAAGTCGGCGCGGCGCCGACCTCACCGACCGATGGAGAATGGCGCCCCGGTAGCAGCAACATCCTCAGCCATGTACAGGCACCCGGCGAAGGCCGCTTCCCGGCTTTTGTGTGGCTGCAGGATGTGGCCGGCAACGTCGATCCGGCTCGCCATGGCATCTGGAGCCATGAACTCAGCCTGGCCTATGACGCCACGCCGCCGCAGACCGAGGCGCGCCTGGAAGGCACTCCCGGTCGTCGTAACTGGTTCCTCTCCCCGGTACGCGTCACCCTGATTCCCACCGATACCCTGTCCGGTGTCGCCGAGACCTGGGTGCGCATTGACGGTGCTGACCCCGTCACGACCACCGCCTTCACCCTGACAACGGCCGATAAACACACCCTCGTCTTCGCCAGCCGCGATCACGCCGGTAACAGCGAACCCGAGCGCCTGGAGACGGTGCGCATCGATCCCGACCCACCCGGTAGCCCCCAGGCGGTGGAACTCAGTCCTACCGATTGGTCACGCGCCAATAGCTTTACCGTCAGTTGGACCAATCCACCCGATACGTCGGGGATTGCGGTGGCCTATTACAAAGTGGGCGCAGCGCCTCGGCATGATGAAGACGGCATCGCCGTGGCGCCCAGCGGCATCTATCGCGGGATAACGGTACCGGCGGAAGGGATCTGGGATTTCTATCTGTGGCTGGTGGACCAGGCCGGCAACAGCGGTCTGGCCGGAGCGGTTGTGCGCCGGGGGGCTTTGCGTTTCGACCCCACGCCTCCGCAGACAAGCTTCACCGTGCTCGACGGTCGCCGCGGTCGGGATGACTGGTACGTTTCCACCGTGGTGATCCGCCTGGCTGCCAGCGATCAGACGTCCGGCGTGGTCTCCCTGCGCTATCGGGTGAACGACGAAGCCTGGCAGGAGACCGAAAACACGGCACTCATCACCCTGACCAGGACGGGTACCCATGTCATCACCTATCAGGCCATCGACGCCGCCGGCAACCAGGAACCGTTGCAAGAACGTACCATCCGCCTCGACCTGGAGGCCCCGCGCGCCTGGTTCCTGCCCATCAGCCGTTATCAGCGCCTGCCGTCTTTCCTCGTCGCCTGGAACGGCCTGGACACACCCGAGGGCAGCGGGTTGGACGGTTTTGATCTCCAGGTCAAAGACGGTCGCAACGGCGCCTGGCTGGCCTGGGGCGCCGGCAATGTGCCCGATACGAGCGCCCGCTACTACGGTACCGTCGGTCATCGCTACTTTTTCCGGGTGCGTGGCCGTGATCGCGCCGGCAATGTCGGCCCCTGGGTGGAGATGCCCTGGGGCGTGTATGTGGATATCGTCAGCAACGGCGATTTTGCCGGCGGTAGTTTCGGAAGTTGGCGCAACGGCGGTCAGCTCCTCCAAAGCGTGGTGACCGCCCCCGGGCCCACCGGCGAACCGGTCTACGTAGCCCAGCTCGGCTCGCCCGACTACGGTCCTAATGTGCCCGGGTTCGATATTCCGCCCGACAGCACGGGCGATGTGCCTATTGGGGACGCTCATATCACCCAGATTATTCGCATTCCTTCCAGTGATATACTCGATCGTCCCAAATTAACGCTTTGGTACCGCATTTTTACTTACGATACAAAGTTTGGCGAAAGTCAGCAAAAGTGGTTCGACACCCTTGATGTTCGCCTCATCGGCAGCAGCGGGGAATGGCTGGCGCTGCGCGACGGGCTGCCCTATGAGCAATGGCAGCCGGGCCGCTTCGCCGACCTGGGCTGGCGTTACCTGGAAGTGGATATCCCGCCGGCCTGGTGGGGGCAGATGGTGACATTGAGTATCGAGAACTGGAATCGGGTGGACGGACGTCTCAATACCTGGAGCCATGTTACCGACATCCGCCTGTGGGAGCCGTACCAGCTCTTTCTGCCGGCCGTGCACGGCTCGCTGCCGGTAGTGCCCACGGCGGTGCCAGCGCAGCCACGGCAGCCGTCGCGGCCCAACGGCTGGCGCTGAGCGGTCCGGAGACCCGAACCGGGCCGACAACACCTGGATTCGGCGGCGTAGAATTCCCCCTCGGTGGCTTCCGGGTGACATTTGTCGCCGTTACAAAGGCTTGCACCGATCGGCCTGTCCGAGCGAAAATAACGGACAGGTTATTCCCGATCCGATGGACGGCGCTCTCGCGGTGGATCTTCCCCCCTTTCGAGCTCGCACTTCGTTTATGTCCCAGAAGGCCGATCCCCACCAGTCTGCCGGTGATGGCACCGCCGGAAGCCATGAGCTGGCCGATCTGCTCTACGAAGAGGGAATGGCTTACTACCAACGCCGTCAATGGCGCGAGGCCCTGGCGGCTTTTACGCGCCTTCAGAGCATTCAGCCGCAGCGCCAGGGCATTGCCGCCCTGCTCGATGAGATCTACTGGTTCATCCAACTCGAGGAAATGGCGCCGGAGCACCGGCAGGAAACCATCGAGCGCGAACCCGGCCCTTTATCTCCGCGCTGGCAGCGCTGGTTTCCCTGGTTATTCAGTCTGGTGGTCGTCCTGGTCGCCGCGCTGACCGTGCTCTTTGCGGCCGGCGACCGCCTTTTCGGCCTGCCTGGACAGAGACCCGATCCCGAGTTGGTCGAACTCTACAATCAGGGTCAATCGCAACTGGCCATCGGCAATTACGACGGTGCCATTGCCGCTTTTGAGCGCATTCTGGCCCGTGAACCCAACGATATCGCAGCCAGGGCGGGGCTGACCCAGGCGCAGATGTTGCGGGATCTGGCCCGCAAGTATGCCGAAGCCCAACAGGCCATAGCCCAGGCCGATTGGGCCACGGCCCGCAACCGTCTGGAAGCCATTGCGGCGATCTACCCTTCCTACGAGGATGTAGATAGTCTCTTGCTGATGGTCATCCATCAACAAGAGATGGAAGAGCGCTTTGCCGCGGCGACGGCGGCTTACAATGCCAGCCATTGGTCCGAAGCCATCCGTCTGTTTGAAGAACTACGCGAAACAGACGCCACGTTTCGCCGCGATGCCGTGCAGGAGTTTCTTTTCGTAAGTTACCTGGAAGAGGGCGAAAAACTCATCGCTGAACGCGGGGACGATCCGGCGGCCGTGCGCGAAGCCATCCAGCGCTTCAATGCCGCCCTGACCATCCATGCCGATAATCAGCGGGCGACCACGGCCCGGCAGCTGGCCACGGCCTATGACAACGGCCTGCGCGCGGCTGCACGACGTGACTGGACGGCCGTGATCCGCCATTTGCAGCCGGTCCAGCGTCAGCGCAGCGATTATGCCGGTGGTCGGGTAAATTGCATTCTATACGAAGCCTATACGGCCCTGGCTACCCAGGAAACCGGTCAGGGCAAGTATCGCGAAGCCCTGGCCCACGCCCAGGCGGCCCTGAACCTGGAACCGCCCTGTGGCGATGCGGAATCGGCCCGCCAGATCGAGCAGGCCGTCTTGCTGGCGCTGGCCACGCCTACACCCACCAGCACGGCCACGGCCACACCAACGGCCACACCGCTGCCCACGGCGACCCCCACGCCGACCCGCACCCCCACCCTGACGGCAACGCCGACGCCACCACCGCCACCACCGACACCCACCCCGTTGCCGCCTACACCAACTCCGCCCCCTCCACCTACGCCCACGCCCCCACCGCCTACACCTACCCCCACACCGTATCGGTAGGCCGTGGTCGAAGCCCGGTGCGCTATCCACAGGTCCCTTCTGACTATCCGAAAAACCCCATCCCGTTCTCGTCGGGACCCGGCGCCCTGGGCTAAACTCGCCTGCATCCTCATCGGTCGTCCCGTACCATCATGCTCAGTAAGCGTTGGCTCCTTTGGGTTGGCGGCATCCTTTTGTTTTGGGCGCCTTTTTTGTTGATCCCGCAGCAGCCCGATGCTTCCGGACCCACCTGGCAGGCGACCGGACGTCAGCTCGGCGCCGCCCAAGGGGTGACCCTGGTCAACGACCAGGGGCTGACCAGCCTTTATCGCTGGTCGGCCGCAGGGTTATGGCGAAGCCTGGACGGCGGCCGGAGCTGGATCCCCGGTGGCGCCGGCCTGCCCCGTACCCGCCTGGGCAGGCTGGAGCTGAGCGAACTGCGGGCCGGGGCGGGACGTGGTCAGGGCGGAACGGCCATGCTGTTGGCCCTGGCCGGTGGTCCCCAAAACCGGGGACTGTACCGTTCTCTCGATCGCGGGGCCACTTTCGAGCTGCTTCATCGCCCTCTTGACTTCCTGCCGGAGCGTCTTATCGTCCAACCCGGCGAGAAAGGCGTCATCGGTCTGGCCGGCGGTGATCAGGTCAGTTTGAGCACCGATGGCGGCGCCAACTGGAGGACCTATCGGGCGCCGGGACCGGTGCGGGCCGTACTGGCCGAACCCACCCGGATCGGCCTGGCAGGTCAGGGTTGGCTTGTCTTCAGCGCCGACGGCGGTGAGCACTGGCAACAGCGTCTTTTGCCCGACGGGATCACGCCGATCTTCCTGCTCAGCCCACCTCGCGGACCGGCTCGCCTTTTTGTCGGCTACGACCGGGGCGTCTTGCTTTCAACCGATGATGGTCTGAGCTGGCAGCCGCTGCCCCAGCCCGGTCGGCAACCCCTGCGTTTCCTGGCCTTCGATCCTCTGGTCTGGCAGGTGCTTTTTGCCGGCGACGGTGCAGGGCGGCTCTGGCGCAGCGATGACGGGGGTCGCGGCTGGCAGCCCCTGGCCGGGCCGCCGGCAGGCCGTTTGCAGGGGCTATGGGTGGCCCCGGGCGACCGCGACCGTCTTTATGTCCTGGCCGGTTTGGACCTCTGGTGGCAGGCCCTGCCTTTGCCCAGTCCTACCCCTACGGCGACGGCCACGGCTACCGCCACGGCCACCCCGACAACGCCACCGACCCCCACACCGACGGCCACCATGCCCGGTGGCGCATCCCTTCCCACATCCACTCCTACGCCCTCGCCTTCGCCGACCCCTACGCGGTCGCGACGGGGCGAAACCCTCGTTCCCACGCCGAGCTCCTTACCGGTCATCCCTGCCGAAACGGCCACGGCGCCGACCTCGTTCGTTTCCGAGGTGATCACGGTAACGCCGATGGCATCCGCGCCCACGCCGACGACGTCGCCGACGCCAACCCCGTTCCTTTCGCCCACACCCACCCCTTATCGCTGACGCATCCTCATGGCTGTGCCACGCGGGTTATCGTCCGCTTCTGACGTTCTCTTTTGGTCGAACAAGCTCGGCTTGATGCTTGTCACCGGGTTGGGGCTTTGGCTGACCGGCGTCGCGACCTGGTTGGCGCCGGGTTGGGTCCTCGGCGGTTATGGCGTGTTGACCCTGGTCATGGCGGTGCTGAGACGCCGCGCCCCGCAGGGACGCACCTTGTGGGATGGCCTGGGCTATGGACTCGACCTGAGCCTGGTGGCCTGGTTCCTATACGCAACCGGCGGTCCGGCGTCGCCGTTCTGGCCGTTGTTGGGTCTGCAGGCGCTGTTGCCGGCCCTCTATGTGTCCCGTGCCGGGCTGATCGGGCTGGGCGCCTTTGCCAGCGGTCCGCTTTATGTCCTGGTCCTGGCCCGACACAGCGGCCATTTCGCCTTCCTAACCGATCCCGTTTTCCTGGCCCGCTATCTCGTGCTGTTTGTAGGGGCTTTGCTCACGACGTTGACGGTCACGTATCTGCACGGGCTGCGCCGTCGGCAGGCCGAACTGCTCGAAACCCTGGTCCGTCGGGAAGCCGAACTGGAAAGCCAGACCCGTCGCCTGCAGCGCACGGCTGCCGATCTGGGTGACCGCGTGTTGCAACTGCGGGCACTCCAGGAAATGGCCCGCGGCCTGGCCACGACCCTGGACCTGGCCGAAACCCTTCAGGTGTTGGTGGAGCGCCTGGCCACGCTGGCCGAGGCGCGCTTCGCCGCCGTGGCCCTGCTGAGCAACGACGGCCGGAGTCTGCACGGAGCGGCAGCGGCCACGGCCGCCGGTGTGGCACGCGACTTTCGCTTCGCGGTGCCCATAACGGCCGATGACCTCCGCTTCCTGGCCGCAGGGCATATCGTCGCCGCCGAGGCCGGGGATGTCCTGGGTCTGGCCTCGTTGCGAACCTTGTGGGAGGTTGAGCACATTCTCTGTTTGCCCCTTGTCCTGCGCAATCGTCCCCTGGGCGCGCTCTACCTGGCCGATGATCGGGCCGATTTCGACAACGAACGCCGCCGCCAATGGCTCGATTCCTTCTCCTATTTCGCGGCGGCGGCCATCGAAAACGCGCGGCTTTACCGCGCCGTGGCCGACAAGAGCCGCGAGTTGGAGGCCATCCTGGCCGGTATCGGCGATGGTGTGCTGGTCGTGGATGCCCATCTCCGACTGGTGCTGATGAATCCGGTGGCAGTCACCATTTTCGGCCTGGAAGCGCCGCCGGTCGGGTTGCCCCTGCGCGGCTTCATGGCCCAGGCCGACCTGTTGACCTTGTTGGAGGCCGTCGTTGCCGCTCCCGACCGGCCGCACGTGCGGGAGATCGCCGTGGGTGGGCCCGGTCGCGGGGCCGTCTATCAGGCCCTGGCCGCCCCCCTCGTCGTGGATGGCACCCTTATCGGCATCGCCACCGTCCTGCGCGATATCACCACCCAAAAAGAGCTGGAGCGCATGAAATCGAACTTCCTTTCCGTGGTCTCCCACGAGCTGAAAACGCCGCTCCACTCGATCAAAGGTTTTGTGGATATCATCCTCATGGGCAAAACCGGCCCGGTCAGCGCCATTCAACGGGATTTTCTGGAGACGGTCAGACAACAAACCGACCATCTGCAGCGGATGATCGACGATTTGCTCGAGTTCTCACGGCTGGAATCGGGCCGGGTGACCTTGCGGCTTCAGCCCGTGGACCTGCCGGTCGTGGTCGAGGCGGTGGTGGAGAAGCTGACGCCGTTGGCCGCTTCGGCCGGGGTGACCCTGGTCAATCTCGTGCCCGAAGACTTGCCCACCCTGGCCGCCGACCCCTGGCGGCTGGAACAGGTGGTGACCAACCTGGTGGACAATGCCATCAAATTCACGCCGGCCCAGGGCCGTGTGACCATTCGGGCGCGGGATACAGGCGATTTCATCGAGGTCAGCGTCGAAGACACCGGGATCGGCATTCCTGCCGACCAACTGGAGCGTGTCTTTGAGCGTTTCTATCAGGTGGATGGTGGGGTCAATCGGCTGTATAAGGGCACGGGCCTGGGTCTGACCATCTGCCGGCACCTGGTCGAGCATCACGGCGGCCGCATCTGGGCCACAAGCGAGGTCGGTCGGGGGACGACCTTCACCTTCACCATTTCCAGGCATTTACGGCCGACCGATACGGCTGCGCTCGATTTCGCCACCTTTGCGGTAGAGCGTTGAGGGTCTATCCGAAAGCTGTCCCGCATGCGGCCCGGCCGCCGGCCGGATTGACGGCGAGACGCTGCGGCGCCGCGCGGGGTGTCCTCGACTGCGTATCCCGCCAATCTCGGTGCATGATGTCCGGCGCCGCAGGTGCTCCCGCGCGTGGCGCTGCTCGCCGGTTTGTCCGTTTGCGCCACCTGAGCCCCGGTCCGGCAGCCGGTGATCGGCGCGCCGTTGGGCCCAGGACCGATCACCGGCTCTTGCCGTTCCCCTCACCGTTCAACAACGGCCGCCTCTTCACCCACCGGACGGATACCCTCCAGCATCCAGCGCGGGCGCACATGCCAGAAGCGCGGTAAAACCTCATCCCAATGGGCCAACAAGGCCGCTGCCAGCGGGCTTTCGGTCGCGGCCAGGTGTTCGCTGACCATGCGATAGAGCAGGCTGCGCGCTTCGGGGTCTTCAACCCGGGTCAGGAAAACCAGCTCATGGTTGACCCGGGCGGGGAATTCAGGAGCCTCGACCGTGCCCGTATCAAGCACAAAGGCCTGGCCGCCGGTCATGCCGGCGCCGAAGTTGATGCCGGTGCGGCCCAACACGACGACGGTACCGCCGGTCATGTACTCACAGCCGTGGTCGCCTACCCCTTCGACGACGGCATTGCCGCGGCTGTTGCGCACGGCAAACCGTTCCCCGGCGCGGCCGGCCGCGTAGAGCACGCCGCCGGTGGCGCCGTAGAGCACCGTATTGCCGATGATGTAGTTCTCCGACCAGACGAATCCCGCCTCGGCCGGCGGCCGGATGATGAGGGTACCGCCGGCCAGACCTTTGCCCACGTAGTCGTTGGCATCGCCGAAGAGCCGGAAGGTCACTCCCGGCGGCAAAAAGGCGCCGAACGACTGCCCGGCGCTGCCGTAAAAGGTGATATCCACCGTATGAGGCGGCAATTCGCCCAAGCCGGCCCGCACCAATTCGCCGCTCAGGGCAGCGCCCACCGTGCGGTCGGTGTTGCGGATGGCATAGGTGCGCACTACCCGTCGTTCACCGGCCTTCAGGGCGGCCAGGACTTCGGCAGCCAGGCGGTTGCCCAGAGCCTGGGGCTCGCTGTAATCGGGCCGTGCCAGGAAGCGATAGGGTGAAGGCACGTCGGGCTGCGCCAGAATCGGGCTGAGATCGAGGGAGTCGAGCACCGGATCGCCTGTCATGCGCTGTTCCAACAGTTCGGTATGGCCGATAACCTCGTTCAGCGAGCGAAAGCCCAACTGGGCCAGCAGCTCGCGGACTTCCTGGGCGATAAAGGTAAACAGGGCAATGACGTGCTCGACCTTGCCGGTAAACTTGGCCCGCAGTTTGGGGTCCTGGGTGGCGACACCGACGGGGCAGGTGTTGTTATGGCAGACACGCGCCAGGATACAGCCCTCGGCGATCATCGCCAGGGTGCCGAAGGAGAATTCGTCGGCGCCGAGGATGGCGGCGATGAGCACATCGCGGCCGTTGCGCAGGCCGCCATCGGTGCGGACGATGATACGGTCGCGCAGATGGTTGGCCCGCAGCACCTGCTGGGTCTCGGCCAGACCGATCTCCCAGGGGATGCCGGCGTGTTTGATGGACGAGAGGGGCGAGGCGCCGGTGCCGCCGGCATCGCCGGAGATGAGCACGCTGTTGGCCCGCCCTTTGGCCACCCCGGCGGCAATGGTACCCACGCCGGTCTCGGCCACGAGTTTGACGGAGATGTCGGCCTCGGGATTGATCTGACGCAGGTCGTAAATGAGCTGCGAGAGGTCCTCGATGGAGTAGATATCGTGATGCGGCGGTGGCGAGATCAGGGCCACACCGGGCGTGGTCAGGCGGATGGCGGCGATGCGCTCGCTGACCTTATGGCCGGGTAGATGGCCGCCTTCACCCGGTTTCGAACCCTGGGCCATCTTGATCTGCAGTTCCTGGGCCGAAACGAGATAGGCCGGGGTGACCCCGAAGCGTCCCGAAGCCACCTGTTTGATGGCGCTGTTGCGTTCGGTGCCCAGCCGCGCCGGGTCCTCACCGCCTTCGCCGCTGTTCGAGCGGCCGCCGATGCGGTTCATGGCCACGGCCAGCACCTCGTGGGCTTCTTCACTCAACGCGCCCATGGACATGGCCGCCGTGCTGAAACGGCGCATAATGGCCTCTACCGGCTCTACCTCCTCCAGGGGAATGGGCGTGCGGCCGGGCTTGAAGGCGAGCAGATCGCGCAGATCGGTCGCCGGCTGGGCGGCGAGCATGGCGCTATAGCGCTTGTAGATGGCGTAGGCCTCGTTGAAACCGGCGCCGAGGGCGTCCGGATGGCGTACGGCCTGATGGAGCACTTCGATCACATCGGGATTGAGCGCATGGTGCTCACCTGCCTTGCGATACTTGAAAAAGCCCCAGTGTTCCAGCTTATCGGCCGAGGTTTTATAGGCCAGGTCGTGGCGATAGAGCAGGTCGTTGGCCAGCCTGAGAAAGCCGACGCCACCGATACGGCTGGGGGTGCCGGTGAAACAGCGATCGACCACCTTCTGGTCCAGGCCGATGATCTCAAAGATCTGGGCGCCGCCGTAGCCATCCACCGTGCTGATGCCCATCTTGGACATGATTTTGAGCAAACCGGCTTCCAGGGCCTTGAGGTAGTTTTTCTCGGCCTGCTCCGGGCTGCCGATGCCCTTGAGCCGACCGTCGCCGGCCATGTCACGCACGGTATCCAGCCCCAACCAGGGATGGACGGCGCTGGCCCCGTACCCGATCAACGCGGCCACGCGGTGGACATCGATGGCATCGCCCGATTCGACCAGGATGCTGCCGTGCATGCGCAGGCCCCGACGGATAAGGTAGTGGTGCACGGCGCCCACGGCCAGCAGGCTGGGGATGGGCAGCCGGTCGCGGCCGGCATTGCGATCGCTGAGCAACAACAGGTTGTGGCCGTTGGCCAACGCCCCCGCCGCCTCCTGACAAAGACGGTCCAGGGCCGCCTCCAGACCCTGCACACCGTCGGCCAGAGGAAAGGTCATATCCAATTCGACCAGGGAAAAGGGCAGCCCATCATGGCCGGAATCGAAGGGGAGCGAGGCCGGACGGCGAAGCCGTCGCAGACTGGCGATGGCATGGCGGCTGAGAATGGGGGTATCGAGGACAAGCAGGCGGGCATGCTCTGGCGTTTCTTCCAGAATGCTGCGGCGCCGCCCCAGCAGGGTGCGTAACGACATGACCACCTGCTCGCGCAGAGGATCAATAGGCGGGTTGGTCACCTCGGCAAAGCGCTGCTTGAAGTAGTGGTAGATGGGCTGCGGCAGGCGCGAGAGCACGGCTTTGGGCGTGTCATCGCCCATCGAACCCACCGGTTCCTTGCCGGAAATGGCCATCGGTTTGAGCACCACGGCCACCGATTCGGCCGTAAAACCAAAGAGCTGCTGCATAGGCAACAGGTCGGTGGGTAGTTCCTCGGCCTTGGGCGGTTCCCACAACAGGCCCTCTTCATACACAGGCTCGATGACGGTTTCGCCGCCATCCTGATGTCCGTTAGCCCGCCGGGAGAACCGGGCAATGCGCTCGAGGGTGTAGAGATGGGTGTTCACCCATTGGCCGTAGGGTTTGGCCTTGCACACCTCGTCTTTGACCTCGTCGTTGAGAAGCAGGCGCCCCCGGCGCAGGTCGATGAGCAGCATCTGGCCGGGCCCGAGTTTGCCGCGGCGCACGATTTGGGAGGCCGGGATGTCGATGACGCCGGTTTCGGAACCGAGGATGACCAGGCCATCCCGGGTGCGCAGATAGCGCGAGGGCCGCAAACCGTTGCGATCCAGGGTGGCGCCGGCCACGCGGCCATCGGTAAACACCAGGGCCGCAGGCCCGTCCCAGGGTTCGGTCAGGCAGGCATGATAACAGTAAAAGTCGCGGCGCTCCTGGGGCAGGGGCACATGTTCCCAGGCCTCGGGCACCAGCATCATCAGGACATGGCGCAGCTCGCGACCGCTGCGGACAAGGGCCTCAACGGCATTGTCGAGCATGGCGCTGTCCGAGCCGTCGGGATCGATGATGGGACTGATGGCGGCACCCCAGGCGTCGTCGCGTAGGGCCAGCTCGCGCGCCTTCATCCAGTTGACATTGCCGTCCAGGGTGTTGATCTCGCCGTTGTGGGCCAACAGGCGGAAAGGCTGGGCACGTTTCCAGTTGGGAAAGGTGTTCGTGGCGTAGCGTTGGTGGAACACGGCCACGGCGCTGCGGAATTCCGGGTCGGCCAGGTCGGGGTAAAAATTGGCCAGTTGTGAACCCAGCATCAGACCCTTGTAAACGATGGTGCGGCTGGAGAGCGAGGCCGCATACAGGGAAATCTGTTGCTGGAGCGCTTCCGCCTCGATGGCGCGACGGGCCAGATAAAGCACCTTTTCAAAGGCATCCCCGCGATCGAGGAACTCCGGACGCAGAATAAAGACCTGCCAGATGGCCGGCCGGGTCTCGGCGGCCACTTTGCCCAGGGCCTCCAGCCGTGTGGGTACCCGTCGCCAGGCCAGGGCTTCCAGACCCACGACCTTCAGTTCACGCGCCACCAGGGTCTGCCATTCATCGGGTACGAGATGGCGGTCGGCAAAGAACATACCCACGGCCAGATCGCCGTGTTTGATGGGCGGCAAATCGAGCAGCCGGGCGAAAAAGCCGACCGGGATTTGGGTCAGCAGGCCGGCGCCGTCACCGGTACCGGCATCGGCCGCCACGCCGCCACGATGCTCCAGATTGGCCAGCGCCTCGATGGCCATGCTGATGATTTCATGGCTGCGCCGACCGGCAATGTCGGCCACCAAGCCAACACCGCAGGCATCGTGTTCATGGCGGGGATCGTAAAGGGTGCCACGAAGGGATTGAGGGGAAGGAATGGCGATCATAGGCGGCTTCGGGCGAAAGGGTGAGAATGAAAAAGCCCCTGACCCGCGCACGGCGGTTTTCCAGGGGCCTCGTAGCCGGGTTCAGCAGCGGTGCCGAACAGGTATGTGAAGGCCGATTATACGCCAGAGGCGAACCGATTGTCTAATTTGGCTCAAGGGGGAACCGGGCTTTTCTCCTTCGACGGCCGTGGGAACGGCTATCCCCTGGCCGGTCATCCCCTATAGCACGCCCACAGCCACGCCCGGCCCCACGGCGACCCCTCGATCGAAAGTCTCACCGGCGCCGGGCGCGAACGGGGACATCTGGTCAGATGCCCGCCTCGACACGTTGCTCCGCGTGCCGTTGTGCGCTGGGGCAGGTAATGCCCGGCCGTTGTTACGCCTGAGGAATGGTCAGGATGGGCGATAGGCTCGGCGGCAACGAAGACGGCCCGACCTGCCTGCGGCCACAGGCCACGTCGGCGACCGGCGCCAAACTCGGCGGCGGCCGGGTTGGACAAGACGATTTTCGCGCAGGAGGTCTCGCTTCGGCAAACAAAGCGAAGGAA
>Ga0197142_1002443_pt1 | contig 16294 bp, 14 predicted proteins | sample GBS60_MetaG_FD_148614 | JGI IMG/M metagenome (GOLD analysis project Ga0197142, IMG submission 148614) | Sediment microbial communities from Great Boiling Springs, Gerlach, Nevada, United States - GBS 60_MetaG | ecosystem: Environmental > Aquatic > Thermal springs > Hot (42-90C) > Sediment...
AGCATATCAGTTTGCGTCCAAAATGCTCGGACTACAGGTCGGTCTCTTTTAAAGCCAGCTGGGGTGAATGGCTATTTTGAGAATCGTATTATGGCTTCAAGAGGTATAAGCCCTTGCGGCGGCTGCGGAGTGACGCCATTTGAGGTGCTGGATAGGGCATAGCTCTCCCTGTGAGAGAGCTGAGGGAGGCCTGCAGTTAGTTCCTGCCTGCTTGTCGTGAGGCAGTCTGCTAAGATAGCTGTGGAATGGGATTTGTTTGTAATTTTGTCACCCTGGGGGTGATTGGATTTGACAGCAAGGTGAGCGAGCAAGGCGCAAGCGAGGTTCGCCGGTCTCCTCTCAAAAGGTCGGCAAAAAAAGAAGTGCCAACACTTCGTATGCGCTTGCTGCCTAAGATGTAGGCAGCCGGGGGAAGGGAAGCCCCGCCTGAGGCGGAACTTCCTACCGTGGGTAATATCAGGCTATAGCGGTTGGGCGGTTCCCCCCAGCCGCCGAAAATTCAAGGGACCTCTGGGAAGTTCTGTAGTGTCCCTGCTGCGCCTTCCCGAGAGACCTCAGGGACTAAGCTTGTAGGGCCTTGCTTGGGAACCTTGACTGGACGTGGGTTCGACTCCCACCACCTCCACTTGCGTTTTTGGTTTTTTGTCGCAGGGGGCTGGCTGGTAGGGGGGATAGGTGCATATGTATTACCCGTAGATGCCCCCCTGGTGTTGGCAGAAGTGGGAAGATGGCCGCATTTCCTGGGAACCGATCCGATGGGGCGGGATATTCTTGTGCGGCTTTTACGGGGGCTGTGGTGGAGTGTCGGGTTAGGGTTTGGCAGTATGATGGTAGGGCTGAGTGTGGGGGGGCTGGTGGGGCTTTTGACAGGTTATTATGGCGGGTGGGTGGATAGAGTAGGGCGGGTGGTGATGCAAGGCTTATGGGTGGTGCCTTCGCTTTTGTGGGCGGCGGTGCTGGCGTATGTGTTAGGCAGGGGTGTGGGGGCTGTCATTCTGGCGGTAGGGCTATCCAGCTGGGTAGAAACGGGTCGACTCGTGCGGGTAGAGGTGCAGCGCCTGCGAAAGGCAGCCTTTGTGGAAGCGGCAGTAGCGCTGGGGTACTCGGATAAACGGATTCTGGGGTGGCACATCTTGCCGGTCTTGGGGCCTGTGCTGACGGTGCAAGCGCTCTCTCTTTTTGCGACGGCGGTATTGATAGAGGCTGGGTTGGGGTTTGTAGGGTTGAGTGTAGGCCCGCCCCACGTGAGTCTGGGGACCCTCTTATACGAAGGACTGGGGTGGCTGAGCTTGCCGCAAGGCCAGGTGCAGGTCCTGGGAAGCACTCTTTTGCTGAGCGGTATGGTTTTTGCGCTATATTTGCTTTCTCAAAAGGTGCGGGCATGAGCGCAGTGTCTTCGGTAGATATGGATCGGCTCTTACGGGAGCTGGCTAATCGGCGCAGTGAGGTAGAGGCCCTGCAGGAGGTAGTTCGGCTGCTGGCGCCGGCCCGTCCGCGGGATACTGCGCTTTTGATTGCAGTAGCCTCTATTTTACGTGCCCGTTTTGGGGTAAAAAGACTGGCTTATCTGCATACATTTACCCAGGATAAGCAACCAAGACTGGCTTACTTTCATAATTTCCCCAGCATTTCGCGTGATGCGCTGGAAGAGGCCATGCAGGCAACTTCTATTTACTTTCCAGAGGCGGATAGTTTGTTAGGCCGGATGGGTGTGGAGGTGGTTATGCCGCTGGGGCGATATGTAGGACCTTCACCCCGTGTACATCGGGTAGAACCGAAGGCGTGGTGGCTTTTCGGGGACTTTGCCGAAAGCGACGACGAGCGTGCAAACGACCTGATTTACCTGGAAGTCATAGGCACGTTGATTACGGTCTTTTTAGAGAATAACTACATCTACGAGCAGCAGCTTATGGCGGAGCGGCTGCGTTTGGAGCGGCAGGCGCTGGAACGGGAGCTGGAGTTTGCTTCACGGCTTCAGCGGCGCTTTGCACAAAAGAGTGTGGGGCTGCACCCTCGCTTTCGTACGCTTTTGCATTACGATGCGCGACAGAAGGTGGGAGGCGACCTGGCAGATTTTATCCAGACGCCGGCGGGGGAGATCGTTTTTTATATTGGGGATGTGTCGGGTAAAGGCATTTCTGCGGCGCTGGTCATGGCTAACCTCCACGGGCAAATCCAAACCCTGGCAGAGCTGCAGGTTGATCTGCCGGTGATTATGGACCTTCTACATCGGCGGATTTTGCAGATATACGGTGAGGAAGAGTCGGGCTTTGTGACGCTCTTCCTTGGGAAGGTCAGTTTTCACCCCGATGGGATAATAATGCAATACCTGAATGCTGGGCACCCGCCACCCCTTTTGTGGCGGAAGGGGGAAGTGACTCTCCTGGAAGCCAACCAGACTGTGTTGGGAATAGATTTGCCGGGCAGGCCGTCGTTTCAGGAGACGCCCCCTCGACAGCTCGTGCTGGAGGCGGGTGATATGTTTGTCGGCTATACGGATGGCCTGATAGAACAGTCCAGTGCTGATCATAGGATTCTAGGCATACAACCCGTAGTTAGCTTTGCGAAAAGCCTCTCCCAAGCTACTCCCGAGCACATGCTGGAAGGACTAAAAAAGCTCCTGGAAGACCATCGGGGGGATCAACCGCTGGAAGATGATCTGACATTTCTTTTATGGCAGGTGGCGTGATTGTAGGTCCCGCCCTTCTGGAAATGCCGATAGAGGGGGTGCGACTGCCTGCTACTACGCTGGGCGGGGTGATTCAAAGTGCGCCATTAGTATGGCTGCAGTTTTTGCGGCACTTAGGCTGCATCTATTGTAAGGGCCTTGTGGAAGACATACGAGGCTTTATGGAGCAGTGGCGAGAAGAGCCAGTTCCTTTTCTGGTTTTTGTGCATCCCAATACAGTCGCAGAAGGAGAAGCATTTTTTGAGCGCTATTATCCAGGGGCTGTACATATTGCGGATCCTAAATTGAAAATCTATCGGGCATTTCGGGTGAGGCGGGCTAAGTACTGGCATTTTTTAGATTTGAGTAGTGTGCGGCGCTTTTGGGAGCTTTTGTGGCGGGGACACCGGAATGACCAACCCACGGCAGACCCGTGGGTTCTTCATGCGGCGCTGCTATTTTATCACGGAAACCTAATTTGGACGCATTATGCAAAGACACCCGGAGACATTCCCAGATGGCCTCGAAAAGTATAAAGTTCTTGTCCCGGTCTCCATGAGCCGGGAAGAAGAGCCGCTTGTACAGGGGCTTTATCAGCTTTTTCGGGGCTGGAAGCGCCCCGTAGAAATCACCCTCTTCCATGCCCTTACCATGGAAGAAATACACATTCAGCCCGCCCGAGAAAGCAACTTTTATGAGACGCTAAGTAAAAATAGAGCACTTGTGGAGAGTAGGCTGCGAGAGTATGAGCGATTCTTGGAGGAGAAGTTGCCGACACATGCCGTACGGGTGGTTATACAACATGAGCAGCTCATGCCGCCTGTTGAGGCTGTCCAGAGTTATCTGCGGACTCATCCCACGGATATGGTGGTGATATTTTACAAGGGGCGGCAGCGGTGGGAAAGCTGGATTGGACGTACGGCTTTCTGGGACTTATTTGAGGAGCTTGGGACGGCAGTGCTTGTTCTATCGCAGCCTTTTACATTTGCGCCTAAAAGGTTTTTATGGCTCTGCGAGATGGATGAAGATGATTACAAGTACATACCGGTAGTATTGGAACTTATCAAGGTCTTTGATGGGAGCCTGTACTGTGCCAAGGTGAATACGCCGGGGGCGTTTTATGGGGATCGGGAGTTTCAGCGGCGAAGGTTAGCGTTTTGTGACTATATTATAGAGCATGTAGATCCGGACTTTATGCCGCAGGACTGCCTGCAATACAATGACAAAGATGTGCTGGCGGGCGCGCTGCATGTGATGGAGGACTTTTTGATGGATATTTTGATGGTAGCGCCCGATGGGCCATTGTCGCTGTCTGAGGTGGGGCGACTACTTGCCACGGGGAATTTTGGCATTTTGAGGCTGCCGATGGTGTAAGTTTGCCCTATGGCGGTATGGCTTATTACGGGGAGCAGTCGGGGTATAGGACGGGCCATTGCAGAAGTCGTGCTGGAAGCCGGTCATCGGGCTATTCTCACAGCGCGCAAACCCGCTGCAGTAGAAGACTTAGTAGAGCGTTACAAAAGCCAGGCCATAGCCTTACCACTTGATGTGCGAGAGCGTTCGCAGGCCTTCTGGGTGGTGGAGACAGCGGTAGAACGGGGGTTCACGCCGAGTGTGCTGGTCAATAACGCTGGATATGGCTTAGTGGGCGCCCTGGAAGAGCTTTCTGCGGAAAGCATCATTCGGCAGGTGGAGACGAATTTATTGGGCGTGGTATGGATGTGCCAGGCGGTGATTCCGTATCTGCGGGCACAGGGTGGCGGTTTCATTTTTAATGTGTCGTCTATTGCGGGCTACTATGGCTTCAAGGGGGTATCGATGTATAATGCGACGAAGTTTGCCGTAACGGGCCTAAGCGAAGCCCTGGCACAGGAATTGAACGGGTGGGGGATATACGTGGCGAACATAGCGCCAGGTCCCTATCGCACAGACTGGGCCGGCGCCTCCCTAGAAAAGTCGCGGGCACTCGAGACCTTAGACCCCCAAAGCCCTTACTACGAGCTCAATGCGGCGATGGCGGCGCGTTATGCGGCCATGGATGGGCAGCAGCCGGGCGATCCTGCGCACATAGGGCGGGTACTTTTAGACTGCGTGGAAAAGGGATGGGCCCCCATGCACATCATTCTGGGAGATGAGGCCCGGGAGACCTGGGATAGGTATATGTCGTTGCGGGTTTTTCCCCAGCTTCAGTTTCTGGGGCATGGACGCAACGAAGTGAAGCGGCCCGCTGAGGGGACGATGCGGTGATGATAGAGCCTTTTTGGGGGTGGTGGTATGCGGGGCGGGCTATCGTAGCGCCCGTGCGTGATGCCCTTTCTCCAGAGAGTTTAAGTGGCCTGTACGAAGACCCGTATCAGGCTATTCATATCGCCTTCCCAAGAGACCTGCGAGAAGCTCAAGACCGCTGGAATACCTGGAAAAGCCAGGGTGTCGTTATCCGCGAGCCGCTACCGGCTCTGTATGCATACAGCCAGACTTTTCATGTGACGGGGCAGGCGCGGGGGCCTTTTACACGGGTAGGGATTATAGGGCGCCTCCCGGTAGGGGTGTCCGTGATCCCGCATGAGAAGACCCTGCCCGATCGCGAAGCGGGAATTGTGGAGGTACTCCGGGTTCTGCGGGTGCAGGCGACGCCCGTACACCTTTTGGCGGAGGCAGCATGGGAATCTGTGCGGGCGGTTTTGCAGGATGTGCTTCTTTGTCCGCGGGTATCCGTGGCGGGGTGGGAAGGGGTAATGCATCGGGTGGCGCCCATTCAACATGCGGGTTTGATAGCGCGTCTGGGCGAAGTCTTCGCCGAGGCGAGGTTTTATATTGCGGATGGCCATCATCGGTGGCGGGCGGTGCAACGGGCGGGCCTTTCTCACCTGCTGGTATTTCTCACGGATAAGGCGGATCCCACACTCTGGGTGCCTTCGGCCCACCGGCTTTTGTGGACTGAGGCGGATGTTTTATCGGTCTGTGAGCAGTACTTTGATGTGCGGCGAGCAGGTGCTCGGGTGCCTTTGTGGCAAGAAGTGATGGGACTGCGACATGCAGTAGGCCTTGTAGGGCCAGGGGCGGAAGCCTGGACGCTGCGTTTACGTCCGTCCTATTGGGGGCATCTGGAAGAGCGGCCATTGATTAGCTGGCTACATGCGTGGGTGATAGACCCCCTTGTGGAGAAAGGGGGGCGGTTAGAGTTTGGACGGGAGTGGGGGATTTTAGTGCAGCGGGCCCGGTCAGAGGGAGCGTGGTTGTTTGCCATGCCGCCACTGGGGCTGGAGGAGATATTTCGGGTAGCGGAGCGGGGGGAGCCTCTCCCACCAAAGGCTACCTACTTCTTTCCGAAGGTGCTTAGTGGCCTGGTTTTTTACGAGGAGGAGCAAACGGTGTGAGCTGCTTTACGAGCTATTGGGGAACCACAGAGGGCGCAGTGCGCACGGAGGCGAGTGTCTTGCGACTGTATACTTCCTTTTCGATGTGGCTGCTGGCACTGGATGACCTTCCTTACCGGGGGAAGCTTAGCCTGCGTTCAGGCAGTTTTTGCCTTAGATTGATAGAATACTGATTCTTAAGTCAGGGGAGGCGGTTTTGGCGGCCAGCCCGAGAGGGCTGGCCGCCGCCTCTGCGTGAGGGATGCGGAGGGCGCCCCGGAGGGGCGGTCTCGCCGCAGGCGAGACGGAGCTCCGCGAACCCCGGAGCAGCCCGACCCCCGAGCGCAGCGAGGGGGGCACGCCCAAAAAAATAAGAGCATACAAGTCTCAGATTGGTATATGAAGGGCTGAGATGGGCAGCCCCCCTACGAAGAAACTGCTACTTCCCCTGCACACAAAAGCCGCTTTTTCTCATGAGCCTCACCAACAAAGGGAGGCTGGCTCAGGAGGGGTCTACTTTTACAGGATGCGCCGTCAATCAGCCTGCAAGCCGGTCAGGATGTCTTCCAGCGCCACTCGCCGGGAACCCTTTAAATAGAGGATTGGGGCTTTTTCCAGCCAAGCGGGTTTTGCTGAGAGAAAGGCCTCTACGGAGTCATACTGGAGGAAGGGCGTTGCAGGTGTGCCCAGGAGAGAGTCCTTCCACAGGGGGCCGATAAGGGCGACGCCGGCGAAGCTACTTTCGTGTTGTTGCAGGTAAGACAGGAGGTGGTGGTGTGCTTCTTGGGTAAAGGTGCCCAATTCCTCCATTTGGCCCAGAATCAGCCCCACAGTCTCGCCTGGCTGGAGCATTTCCCACAAACTCTCCAGGCTGGCCCGAAGGGAAGAGGGGTTGGCGTTATAGGCATCAAAGATGATCCGCTGGCTGTTTTTTTCTATTACTTGGCTGCGCCCCCACTCTGGTGTGAAAGTAGCGAGGGCTTTTTGGATGAGAGGCCAGGGCACGTTGAGGGTGCGGGCGATGGCGATAGCTGATAGGACATTGAGGCGGTTGAAGCGACCCCAGAGGGGTACTTCTACTCGAAACGGTTCGTTGTAGGCTTGCCCGCAAACTTCGGCTCGGTGCCAGCCGAGGGGGTGCCATTCGCCTGAGACTTGGCCGCCTTCACCGAAGAAGGTTACTGGGATAGGCGTGGTGGAGGCGAGCCGTCTCAGGCCTTCGTCTTCGCGGTTGAGGAAGAGGCGTGGGGTAGGGGAAAGGCGTTCGAGGACCTGAGCGAGTTCCCACTTCGTGTGGAGATTGGCTTCGTACGACCCGTAGCCTTCGAGGTGGTCGAGGCCGACGTTGGTGAGGAGTCCCCAGGTAGGGCGGACGAGGTTACTGAGGAAGGCCACTTCGCCGGGGTGGTTGTCGCCTATTTCCAGGACGGCGTAGCGGTGATGGGGGCGGATGCGGAGGAGGGTGAGGGGTAGGCCCAGGGCGTTATTCCAGCTTTTTGGGGTAGCAAGGGTGGGGGCGTAGGCGGAGAGGATGTGGGAGAGGAGGGCACGGGTGGTGGTTTTGCCGTTGGAACCGCCGATGGCGATGATGTGTAAATGGGTAAAGTGCTGCCGATAATGAGCGGCTTCTTCTTGGAGGAGAGAGAGAGGGTCGTTGTGGATGAAGGTCTTCTCGGGGGGGAGGTCTATTGCGTAAGCAGGGGGTACTACTACAGCTGCGGCGCCTTTTTGCAGGGCGAGAGGGGCGAAAGAGGCGCCATGGGCATGGGTACCAGGTAGTCCAAAAAAGACTTCGCCGGGTTGAAGGGTGCGGGTATCTACGCTGGCCCCTGCACCCGCAAGCAGAAGTTCTCTAAGCGCTTCCCGGGTCAAATGTCCTTGACGCCAAATTTAGGTACACGCCAGTAGAGGCCGTCGTGATGGGGGGCATTTTGGGCGTAGAGCGGGGAAGGGGGAGGCGTTTGGGGTGTATCCTCTCGCAGATGTCCTGCTGGTTCGCCCACGAATAGCATGGGCTCCACGCCTTCCAGGGGCAGTTCATTGACTTTTTCCACGAAGGCAAGTATGCGTTCCAGGTCTTGTAAAAGTTGGAGGCGTTCGGTCCCTTCGAGGGAGAGGCGGGCCAGGTCGCAGAGATGGTCTAAAAGGGCCTCATTTACCTTCATGGCGGCGCAGGGTTTCTTCCATCCAAAGGTAGACTTTTTCTCGGAGTACCTCGGGTGGGTCGTCCGGCGGGATAAGAGGATGAAAGTAGCAGTCCACACGACCGGGCTGCATGAGGAAGCGCCCATCTGCGGACAAACACCGGTCTGTACCAATCATCACCATGGGGAGGAGAGGGACTTTGAGCTCGTGGGCGAGGACGAAAGCCCCATCGTAAAACTTACCCAGGGGGCGGGGGTGCTTGGTGGTGCCCTCCGGGTAAATAAGGACTGAAATGCCCTGTTTGAGCTTTTTGGTCACGGCTACGAGGCTTTTTTTTCGGGCTTCGGGGTCTTTGCGATTAACGATGACGTGTAGGCGTTTGTAGGTCCAGCCGTACAGGGGGATGCGGGCCAGTTCCGCTTTTCCCAGGAAGGCCATCCGCGGCGGAAAAGTCGTATAACACACCGGAATATCGAGGTAGCTGCGATGGTTGGCTACGATGATGCAGGGCGCATCGGGGAAGTAGTAGCCGTGGCGCCGCACCCGGATGCCTCCCATAAACAGGATAAGGAAGCCCCACCAGCGGTTCAGTTGGTGGCCGAGGCGGATAGTAAAGGGAGTCAGATGCGCCAGTACTACCCCATAAACTGGAAACATGACCAGGAAGTAGCCCACCAGCCAGAAAGCAAACCATAGACTCCATAGCCGTTTGAGGAAAGTTTTCATAGCCTAGGTAGCGGGGAGGTTTTGGAGGGCGAAGGAGCCGGTGGTACGTTTCCAGCCTGTAAAGAGGAAAAGGGCCACAGCGGCTTCCACCAGGGCAAAGAAGAGAAGCAGGAGCAGAAGGGCCATGGCTTCGGGCGTACCGGTGAAGACGAGGAGGATGCCGCTTGCGTTGAGCATCATCTCGAGGCCGACGAGGAGCCAAAGGGCATGCGGCCGTGCGAGAACGAGGTATACACCCGCTGTTAGTACGAAAAATGCCAGGACTAAGGCCATTTGATAAAGGTAGCTTATCTTTGCTGCGAAGATAAGGAAGGCCATGGATACCTCTCTCCAAGATCTCCTTTTGAACGGGAACCTGGAAGCGCTCAAGGCTCGTCTAAGGCCGGAAGATTTGAGTTTGCGGGATGGGAATGATGCGACGCTTCTGCACTGGGCAGCCAGGGGCGGACATGTGCCTGTGATAGAGTGGCTTTTGAATCAGGGCCTTTCTGCGAATGAGCGGGACCAAAATAGCGAAACTCCCTTGCACGTGGCGGTTCGTCATGGACATGCTGCGGCGGTAGAAACCCTTCTGAAAGCAGGAGCCGATCCGAATGCGGCTACCGTGACGGGCAGTCGTCCCCTGCATTTAGCGGCGCATGCTGGCTATCTGGATATTGCGAGGATCTTGATTGCGCATGGGGCGATCGTCGATGCTCCTAACGAGAATGGCTCGCCTCCTCTCCACCTGGCTATTTACAATGGTCATACGGCTCTGGTAGAGTATCTTTTAGAGCAAGGGGCATCTTTGTATAGTGCTTCACATAAGGGAGTACAGCCTATTCACTGGGCGGTGATTAGTGGCAATATTGAGATGGTGGAGCTATTTTTAGCGCGGGGCGCTTCTCCTAATGTGCAGGATCGAGAGGGGCGTACGCCTCTGCATGAGGCTGCCTGGCGGGGCCATGTGGACATTGCTCGTTTATTAGTGGAGAATGGGGCCAACATCAATGCTACGGATGCTAAGGGGCAGACACCTCTTTATTATGCTGAAAAGCGCTGGCATACCGAAATCGTAGAGTGGTTACAATCCCTTGGGGCAGAGGAGTAAACGATGCGGTACTTAGTAACAGCGGCCCTGCCTTATGCCAACGGTCCCCTGCATATTGGCCACCTGGCAGGGGCCTACCTGCCGGCGGATATTTATACTCGCTACCTACGGCTGCGCGGGCACGAGGTGCTCTTCGTTTGCGGTTCGGACGAACATGGGGTGGCGATCACGTTCCGGGCCCTGGTGGAAAAAACCACGCCCCAGGCCATCATTGACCGCTATCATCCCCTTTTAGAGGATAGCCTGCGTGGGGTGGGGATTCGCATGGATTACTACGGCCGTACGTCCGATCCTCTCCATCATGCCTTAGCCCAGAAATTTTTTCTGCGTCTTTTAGAGCGGGGTTACCTGGAAGCTCGCGAGGTAGAGCAGTTTTATGACCCGGTAGTAAAGGCGTTTTTGCCCGACCGGTATATTGTGGGGACTTGCCCACATTGCGGTTTTGCCGAGGCGTATGGCGATCAATGTGAAAGGTGTGGCGCCTTACTCAGTCCTACGGACCTTTTGAGTCCCCGTTCTCGGCTTTCGCAGGCGGTGCCGGTGCGGCGCACCAGTACGCAGTACTTTTTTCGGCTGGACGTTCTGGTACCGGCGCTGCGGAGGTTTGTGCAGAGCCGCCAGTGGAAGCCTAATGTTGGTCCGGTGGTGGAAGGCTGGCTGCGGCAGGGGTTGGCTCCCCGCGCTATTACTCGAGACCTGGACTGGGGCATCCCCGTGCCTGATATGCCCGGTAAAGTGCTTTATGTTTGGTTTGAAGCCCCCCTTGGCTACATCTCCCTCACGCAGAGATGGGCCCTCGAAAAAGGTACCCCAGATGCCTGGCTCCCCTTCTGGAAAGACCCCGAAACCCGCATTGTCCACTTCATCGGCAAAGACAACATCGTCTTTCATACCCTCATTTTCCCGGCGATACTGATAGCCGCAGATGAGGGGTATACCTTGCCATATGCCGTGCCGGCCAATGAGTTTCTCAACTTAGAGGGGCAAAAAATCTCTACTTCTCGTCGCTGGACCATAGATCTGAATGACTACTTAGAAAAAGCCCCCCATCGTATTGATGAGCTGCGATTTGTGTTGACGGCACTGATGCCGCAGACAAAAGACCGGGACTTTACCTGGCAGGAGTATGAGCAGCGCATTCATACAGAGCTTTTAGCGAATCTGTCTAACCTCATTCATCGGCTGCTGAGTCTTTTATGGCGGCGAGGGCAGCGGCATGCAGTCCAGCCAGCGCCTCACCTGTTAGAAGCCCGGGCTGCCACTGCCCGAGAAATGGCCCGCTTTTTGGAGGGATATGATTTCAGTGGGGCCCTGGAAAGCCTTTTGAGGCTGGCGCGCCTGGCTAATAAAGAACTTACCGAAAGCGCCCCCTGGCATCAGCCGCCCGACAAGGCCTACGAAATCCTTCTGGGCTTTACGGACCTGCTTTTGGCGCTGGGGACGCTGATGGAACCGTTTATGCCGGTGCGAATAGCCCCGAGCCTGCGCGCTTTACTGAGCACGCCTCTTTATGACTGGGGGGCGTTGGAAAGGTCCGAGCCCCTTGGTTCAGAGCTAATTATGACCCAGGCGCCTCAGCCCCTTGTCCCCAAGCTCACCTCCCAGGAAATTTCTGCCCTTCGGAAACTTCTGCCCGCTACGCCGCCTTCGATTTCTGGGGTTGTCACCACGCCTACTTCTTCTCAAGTGCCGACCTTATCCATCGAGGACTTTCAAAAAGTACGCCTTAAGGTGGTTACGATTCTGCAGGCCGAGCGCATTCCCAAAGCTGAAAAGCTTCTTATGCTGCGCATTTTGAGCGATGATGGCGAGCATACGGTGGTGTCGGGGGTGGCAGCCTATTACACGCCGGAAGCCCTGAGCGGCAAACAGGCGATATGGGTGTCGAACCTGCCTCGAAAGACTCTCCGGGGCGTGGAAAGTGAGGGGATGCTTCTTTTTGCAGAAGACAAGGGGGGGCGGTTGGTCCTGGTGAGTCCGGTCGAACCCTGCGAGCCTGGCAGTCCTGTCAAGTAGCTGTTTCCTTGTTCAGGGGCTTTATCGGTCTCCCCAGCCTCCCTCTTTTACTGTGCTGGTGGGTTTGATTTACAATGGGTGTGGATGATTTTGCGTACCTTTGCCCGGACCAAAATGCGAAAGCTATGCGAGCCGTAAAACACTTACAAAGAGGAGGCTTTTTAGTAGCCTTCCTGGCTGTGGGTATGCTTACCCATTGTGCCAAATTCAAAGGCACGGTCGTATCCGTAAATCCCAATCCCCTGGAAGTCCATGCAGACTCCATCAAGTACAGCATCAAGGTTACCGTGCCCCCTAAATCTGGCCTTCGTCGGAAATCCACTTACACTGGCAAGCTGGTGGTGAAAAATGGAGGTAACCGGTATGATTTCCGCACCGTGACTATTTCGGCTGACCAGTATCCGAAAAAGCAGCTTAAGAATGAGGGGGTTACGCTCTCCGTGCAGGGCGTGCGGGCTTTTGAGGAAGGGATGGATGGCGGGATGCTCGTGGCGGAAAACGCCTATGAGCGCAAAGGGAAGACGTTCGACCTGCCGGACTTTGATCTGGCCCCCTGCTGCATTACTACCTCCCGTCTCGTAGATGACCGGCCTTATGTAATTTACGAACAGCACACTTATACCTCTAAACACCCCGTCACGGTGGAGGCTCTCTTCCAGTTTCCGCAAAACGTCTATCTCATCCAGCCCACGGAGTATGAGAAAGCCTCTATCCGGGAAATCGTGGCTTTCCTGCAAAAGAAGTATCCGGCTACCTCTGTGACGCTGGCCGGCTATGCCTCCCCAGAAGGGCGCTTCCGTCGCAATCAGTTCCTCTCCCTCAACCGCTACAAGGAAGTCCAAAAATGGCTGATTGACCAAATGCGTAAGGAAGGCTACACTGCTTACCTGGATAGCACGTTCTTTAAAGTTTCTGCGACGCCGCAGGACTGGGAAGGCTTCAAGCAAAACCTGGCCCAGACCTCCCTGCCAGAAAATGTCAAGCAAGAAATCATCCAGGTTATTGCCTCCAATATGGATCCAGATGCCAAAGAACGTAAGGTGATGGCACTGGTAGGCGGGCCAAAGGAGGTGGAGTTTATTCTGGCGCCGCTGCGTCGCACTCAAGTGCGACTGGAAGGCTTCTCCGGACGCTACTCAGATGAGCAAATAGATAGCATCGCCACAGCCTTCCTGCAGGGTTCCATTAGCCAGGCAGATCTGCACAACGCGCTCTTACAAGAAGAGCTTTACTTCGCTACGAAGCGTCGTAGTACCCGTGATGAATCTGAAAAGCTTCTGAAAGCTTATGCGGCGCAGTATGGTCAAGATTATCGGGCCTTCAATGATCTGGGTGCCATTGCTCTTCTCAATGGCCGGCTGGATGAGGCGATGGATTATCTGAATAATGCTAACCGCCTCAGCCCGAATAATCCCGCCGTGCTTAACAACATGGGGCTCATCTACGCTAAGCGTCGGGAATATGCGCAAGCAGCTCAGACCTTCCAGGCTTCGTATGCGGCCCGGCCCACACCGGAAGCTGCCTTCAACCTCGGCGTCGTTTACGAAAAGACCGCTCAATACGCCGCTGCCGCTGAGGCCTTTAATAATGCAGGAGATCTCCCGGCTGCCCAGTATAATGCTGGTCTCTCCCGCCTTCTCATGAATGACCTCTCCGGCGCCAAAATCGCTCTCGAAAAAGCCATCCAACAAAACAAAGACCATGCCCTTGCCTACTATGTGCTCGCTATCGTAGGTGCCCGTTCTGCCGATAACAACCTCCTTATCACCAACCTCCGGCGGGCCGTACAAATAGACCGCGCCCTCGCCCAAAAAGCCCAAAAGGACCTGGAATTCCGCAAACAGCGCGAGTCGGCGGAATTTAAAGCTGCTCTCAATCTGTAAAAAAATCTCCCTGTTCGCTGGGGCGGCGTGCTGGAACGCCGCCCCTTTTTTTATAGCACATCCGTTGCGGCGCCTCGCCAGATGCGTCTTCTAAACAACAGCCCGCTACTGGACACCTTTTCCTCCATGCCCACGCCAAAGGAGGCATGCTGTGCTCTGCATTCTCCGGATATAGGACCTGTACTAATCCCAAATGTGGCTCAGCGCTCCTTAGTAAGGGCGGGATTTGGATTGCGGTGTGCGCTACGTGAGAGATGCGACGAGACCGTCCCTTCGGGTGCCCTCCGCATCCCTCACGCCGGGCGGCGGCCAGCGCCGCAGGCGCTGGCCGCCGCCCCCACAAAGACCCATGTCCCCTCCGTAAAAAAACCAGGACAGCTCACGTACCCTAATCGGGTAGACACGCCCAGTTCAGGGAATTTTTACCTCAGATTGGGATTATTCCTCTCGCCGCTAATAGGCTTTTCACCCTATCCCCGGTGCCGCCAGGCCGCCCCCAAAAGGCCCACCAGCATCACGCCTATTCCCCCCCAGAGCAGACTTATCAGCGGCTTATACAGAATCTTCACCGACACAAAGGCATCCGGACTGCGTCGCTTCTTGATGAGAAAGTGTACTTTCCGAGCAGCGGGGTCTATCCGCTCTACGCTCACACTTAGTCCATAAGCCGGCACAGACGTGGCGGGCGTAAGAAGCTCCCGCCCATCAAGCATAAACTGCACCGGAAAGCGCTGGGAAAGCTCAGAAAAGCCTCGCCAGATCCGCATCCAGGCTCGATAAGTGGGTACAGACATCCCCTCTACCTCTGTAAGCTTTTCAAAGTAAACATGCAAGCCTTCTTCCTCCCAATATGTGGTGTCTCCGATAGAGAGGGCGATTGCCTGCACGGCTATGGGCGGGCCCTCCACTCGGGGTAGGCTCGTCAGATGCACATACAGGTCGCCATGCCATAGACGCACATGAGCTGGATGCGCAAGAAGCCCCGTCTTTTCACTGAGGTCAGCCTCCAAAAGAAGCGGATAGGCCTTCACGCTGTCCGAATAAGGAAGGAGCACGACCCGATAGCGATAGGTATTATCTGCCGGCTCCACGGGAAGAATAGCAATGTTTTCTTCGATAAACCGCACCTGGGGACGGGAAGAAACAGGCACAATGGGCTTCCCTCGCTCAGCAAAAAGCTGGTCGGGTAGCCATATCTGATACCCATACCCCAGACTATCCCGAAAGCGCCAGAGCGTCTGCCCATCCTGTGCTAATATTGCCTCAAATTCCCTCAAGGGCGGCATCGGCTGCAACAGCCCTTCATACCGGACCCAGTAGCCCAGCGCTGCTACCTGCACCCCCTTCGGAATAAGGAGGTTATCGCCCTGGCCAGAAGTGCCTGGCCCCAGCGGTACACTGAGAACCTTCTGATACCCGCTGGAAAAAAGGGCGCCTATCACCATGAGAGCAAAGCCCAGATGGGCCAGCACCCCCGGCCAGGAAGCCCGCCGAAAAGGCCACAGGACGGCCAGCGCCCCACCTATTGTCACCAGCGCCCCACCAAGCAGGAGATCATCCACTACCAGAAACACCGTCGCCCGCACACTCTCTATGGAAAATCGCTCCAACGCCCCCCGATAAGCCTCATGATAGACAAAGTCCCACCCTTTGTACCATAAAAGGCCCACGATGCCAGCAAGAAGGAGCGCGCTGATTCCACTTACCCAGTTCCAGCCTCTCCGGCGCCACGCCGTCATGAAGGCATACCCCATCAGAAAGAGGGCTATTGCCGCGAGAGGTGCCACAGCCTCGTAGTAAGTTCGCAAGACTTCCCGTCCCAGGGCCCATTTCGTACCCAGGAGAAGGTTCAGCACCGGCAGGGAGGTTAGCCCCAGCACGATACCCGCTATCACGATAAAAGTAAGCGCCCCCAGTCCCAGGGCTGTGTGAAAGAGGGGGAGGCGAGAGGAAGAAGACGTTTGTGCTCGGCGCAGAGCCCGTACCGTGGGCGTCACCAAGCTCAGAAGCACGCCATAACCGATCCCACCGCCCAGTCCCAGGTCGGTAAAGCTATGGACAGAGCTTTCCGCCAGGACGCCACTGCGGGTGAGGTAGGCGCTATACAGCACCAGAGGCCAGCTCAGGGCAGCAAAAAAGAGCGCTGTCGTTTCATGAGAGCGGGTGCGGCGATACAGCCAGGCGAAGTGCCCGCCCGCAATCAGGACAAGCCACGGGGCGAGTGAGGCGTTTTCCACAGGGTCCCAGTTCCAGTAGCCGCCGAAGTTCAGGGTTTCGTAGGCCCAGAGGGCGCCCAGCGCAATTCCCGCGCCCAATCCGCCCGCCGCCAGCCAGGTAAAGTGCAAAAGGGTACGACTACCCGTCGTCTGACGAAATGCATAGAGCGCCTGTAAGTACGGCAGTAGGGCCA
>Ga0197142_1002444_pt1 | contig 16291 bp, 20 predicted proteins | sample GBS60_MetaG_FD_148614 | JGI IMG/M metagenome (GOLD analysis project Ga0197142, IMG submission 148614) | Sediment microbial communities from Great Boiling Springs, Gerlach, Nevada, United States - GBS 60_MetaG | ecosystem: Environmental > Aquatic > Thermal springs > Hot (42-90C) > Sediment...
CATTGGCTTGTGCACCCGCTGTTACTTGTCAACGATGGTTTGGTGCGACGATCTCCGGGAAGGCTGCCAGTCATATTTTCTCGGAAGCTACGAAATGTTTTGCGGGTGCCAGTACCAATATGCCAAGGGCTCTCCACCGTCCGGCGAGGTGAGGGCGCGGGCGGAGGTTCGTTGTGTGAAGCCGCATAACGCCCGGGCTCGCCGACAACCCGGCGAAACCATAAAATCACGACGAGGGGTCGTTCCAGCGACCTTGCGTACGGGAGGCGCCAAATGAGGCATGCCTGTATGCCGCGCTTCCGCCGGCTGCTCAGGGTCTTAGGCTGCGTCCTTGCCGCATGGACGCTGCATGGGGCCTCGGCGCCGGCCGGGAAGCCACTGCTCGCGTTTCGGGTGGAGGCTCGCGTGGCACTCAATCTGACGGAACTCAACTTCAGCGCTGTCCGAGTCTTATCGGACGGCGGCCTGCTGTTTCTCTCTGCGGATCGGCAGAGCATCCAGCGCCTGGCTCATCCCGCCGGCCCCGCGAATTCTTTCAACATACATAGCGTACCCCAAGTGGCCAGGGCGAGCGTGCGATGCGGCCCTGACGTGGGCTTCGACGACGCGAGGCGCGTCTATGTGCCGGCCGTTTGGGCTCACCGCGATGGCGGGGGCTCCGCGAAGGCCCAAGCGGGTGTGTTTATCTTCGATGCCGATGGCAGGCACGTAGCGACCGTGGAGTTGCCGGTTCGGACCGCGCCCGAACGCATCCTCGTGCATCCGTCGGGCGATTTGATCGTGCTGGGGCTGGACGCCGACTACTTCAATGGCCGCAAGCCGGATTGTTTCTTGCTGCATCGCGTGAACTTGCAGGGGCAGCTCGTTCGATCGTTCTCGCCTTGCCCGCTTCCGATGGAGGGGTTGCCCGGCGCGGGTGCTCTGCGGGTTCCTACGGCCGATCTGCGGGAGGAAGTAGGTCGTAAGGCGGACCTGTGGATGACGGGGCGTGATCTGTTCCATCTCTTGCCGGTCTCGCGCCGCCTCCGCATTTTTGAAAGCGAAGGCGAGCTCAAGCGGGAAGTTGTGTTTTCGCTGCCGGAGAGAAGCGAGCTCCTGGCTCGCTTTGGATTGCGCTCCCAGCCGGCTCAAACTCAGGTAAGCAAAGTGGTCTGCTTGCCCACCGGGACGTTCCTGGTGGAATGGTTGCACATCGAGCGCGTTGCGGCTTGGCGCGAGCGTCGGTTGACCTATCTCGCCCTGCACGATTCCGATGGCGTTCCCGTAACCGCGGCGTCCGATCCGCCCGCCAGCCCCAGCGTGCCCATTGGCGCGGATGCGCAAGGGCGTGTTCTGTTCTTGTGGCTCAATCGCTCGCCCGCACCACGAGTCGAGTTGTTGCTCGCCCGCGCTGTTGTGGAATAAGAACGGAGGGGTGGCCTGTTCCGTCAAGCGGCGGACCTGCTTGCTGCGCTCTGTTTTTGGGTTTTGCGTCTCATGGACACGGCAGACCGCGGTCCGCTGGTGCTTGCACCTCGCCGTTTGAGCGCCCGCACCGCCCACTCCGCCGCGGCGCCGCCATCTATTCCGACACCGTCAAGACTTACCTTTATCCACGGGCTGCTACGTCGCGTTTTTCGCCGAGCAGGCCGCGCAGAAGGCCTTGAAGAGTTATCTGTTCGCGCGAGGGGAACGCGCCGTCCTCCCGCATCCTGTGGCTGCCCTGGCCCGGCGCGCGGCCGAAACCGATGAACGCTTCGCGCCGCTGCTGGACGTCGGCCGGCGCCTCGATCGGCATTACCTGACGAGCCGTTATCCCGATGCCCTGCCCGAGCCCGCGATCCCCGCCGAGTCTTACACGCGCGAGGACGCCGAGGATGCGATTGCGGCCGGCGCCGCCGTGCTCCGCGCGGTCCATGGGGCCCTGGGGTATCCGCCGGAGGGATCCCCGCTCAGCTCGGACGGCTGAGGACCTCCGCCAACAGCTCGCAGTTCTCGCGCACCTGATCCTTGTACTTGGGAAACATCCCGATGACCACGCAGTCGCCGGGCTTGGCGTAGCGGAAGACCAGCTCGAGCGCCTCTTTCATCTGCTCGCGCGAGCCGCACAGCCGCGAAGCGCCGTAGACCTTGAAGATCAGGCAGGGCCGGGAGACCTGCCGCACGCGCTGGAGCATCTTTTCGCGGTCCGGGTGGTGGAAGTACTCGCCTTGCACTTTCCCTCCCGCGAGCTGCTCGATCTCGGCCCGCGGGCGGCTGAGGTTGTACACGCTGGTCATGTAAAAGTCGAGGTCCCAGCCTTTCGATTCCACGTAGTCCACGACTTCCGGTATGTGGGTGCCCAGGCCGACCAGCACGCCCGCGTCACGGATCGCCTTGAGCAGCTCTCGCGCCTGTTCGATTTTGCCTGCGGCCCAGAACCGGTCCGTCGCCGTGCCGTGGTGGTAAATCCCGATGGGCCGGTAAGCGGCGATTTCCCGAATGTTGCGCACGATGTCGCCGTGCTCGGACGCGGTCTGCGCGATCCACTGGATCCGTCCGCCCTCCAGCCGGTACTCGTGCAGCAGGCGCATGATGTGGCGATCGCCGCGGGATTGCCAGGTGTTGATGCCCGCCCGCTCGCAATCGGCCAGCAATCGCTTGACGTTGGCGGCCGTGAAGTAGTCAATCATCTCCTGGCTGAGGGCGGCGGAGACGTGCGAATGGCCGCTGATCGGGTTGCCGCCCACGATAAGCCGTGAGACCGCGTGCGGCCCGAGCTTCACTGTGGGTATGGCGGCTGCGGCGGGCATCATGGCCGCGGCGGGCGCCGCCAGAACCTGCCGGCGTGTCCAGTCCATGGCCTTCAACATGATAGCAGGCGGGCGGGACCTCGGTGGCGGAATGTGACCGAAGTCATCGTTTCTGCAACCACTCCGCTTTACCCTGAAGCTGTATGAGCGAGCTGATTGACAACCGAGCCCAGCGCATCCGAACTCTGAAAGAGATCATCAAGAGCCTGCACGCGGGGGAGTCGCCCGAGACCGTCAAGGCGCGCCTGCGCGAGCTGGTCCGCCAGACCGATCATTCCGAGATCGTGGCCATGGAGCAGGCCCTGATCGCCGAGGGCATGCCCGTCAGCGAGATCCAGGCCATGTGCGACCTGCATTCGCAAGTGACGCGCGAGGTTCTGGTGCAGATTCGCCCGCCCGAGCTGCCGCCGGGCCATCCCGTGGACACCTTCCGTCGCGAGAACGCCGCCCTCAAGGAGGTGATCGCGCGCGCCCGCGAAGTCCTGCGACGACTCCAGGCGCTGCCCGATGAGGCCGATGCCGAGGGCGAGTTGCTCGAACTCCGCCGCGCCGTCAATGAGCTGATGGACGTGGACAAGCACTACCAGCGCAAAGAGCACGCGCTGTTTTCGCGGCTGGAGCGCTACGGCATCACCGGCCCGTCCAAGGTCATGTGGGCCAAGGACGACGAGGTTCGTGGCTTGCTGAGGAACCTGGACGAAGCCCTCCGGGCGCACTCCGGGCGCGCCGGCGAGTTGAAAACTCTGGCGGCCGGGCCTGCGCAACGCGCACTCGCCGCCGTCGAGGAGATGATTTACAAGGAAGAGAACATTCTCCTGCCGCTGGCTCTCAGCACGCTGACCGAGGACGATTGGGCCGAGATCTGGGAGTCATCGCCGCGCTACGGCTGGTGCCTGGTCGAGCCGCGCTCCGGCTACCAGCCGCCCGCTCGCGTGCTGCGCAAAGGCGTCGAGCTGCCGCCCGGAGCTGACGTCGAGCTGCCCAACGGCGCTTTGAGTTTGAAGCAACTGGCCGCCATCTTCAACACGCTGCCCGTGGATTTGACCTTCGTGGACGCCGACGACCGCGTGGCGTTCTTCTCCGAGGGGCGCGATCGCATCTTTGCCCGGAGCCGCGCCATCCTGGGGCGCAAGGTCCAGCATTGCCACCCGCCCAAGAGCGTGGACGTGGTCAATCGGATCCTCGATGACTTCCGGCAGGGCCGCCAGAACGTGGCCGAGTTCTGGATCCAGCATCACGGGCGTTTCGTGCACATCCGCTACTTCGCCGTGCGCGATGCGGACGGGACCTACCTGGGCACGCTCGAAGTCACGCAGGATCTGACCCGCCTGCGCACGCTGGAAGGCGAGCGGCGCCTGCTCCAGTACGACGAGCCGGTAGAGACCGCAGCTCGGGCCTGAGTGCCTCCGTGCCGCGCGCCGGCCGGCTTGCGCCACAATAGCTGCATGGCCCTGCTGGAGACGATCGAGCAACACATGCGCGAGGCGATGAAGGCCCGCGACGAGGCCCGCCTGAACGCCTTGCGCATGATCAAGAGCGCACTGATCAAACATCGCGCCGATACCGCGCGCCCGCTGGATGAAAAGGCCGAGTTGCAGATCCTCAACATGCTGATCAAGCAGCGCCGGGAGGCCGCCGACATGTTTCGCCAGGGCGGGCGCGAGGATCTGGCCGCCAAAGAAGAGGCGGAGCTGCGGCTGATCGAATCCTACATGCCGCCCACGGCAACCGAGGAAGAGATGAACGCAGCGGTCGAGGCCGCCCTCGCAGAAACCGGCGCTACTTCGCCCAAACACATGGGCGCGGTGATGAAAGCCGCTCAGGCGCGTCTGGCGGGCAGGCGTGTGGACAACAAGATCCTCAGCGACAAGGTCCGCGCCCGTCTGGGCGGCTGAAGGCTTGCGGGTCGTTCTACAATAGGCTCGATGCCGGAAACGCCCGAGCAAAAACCCTCCGCTCCCAGCCTGGAGGCGTGTCTTCAGGAGCTGGAAAAGACCGTCAAGGAATTGGAAAGCGGCGACTTGCCCCTGGAGCGCGCCCTCGAACTGTACGAAAAGGGTGTGGCGCTGGCGGAGACCTGCCGCAAACAGCTCGAAGAGGCCGAAACGCGAGTCGAGATCCTGATGAAGCGGGAAGGCCGCATCCAGCCGGAGCCTTTCCGGCCCGATCGCACATGACCTCCCATCGGCATCACAGCCGTCCGGCGCCGGCTCCGCAGGCCGCGGCCGATTTCCGGAGCTGGCTCGAATGGCAGCGCCGGCGAGTGGAGGAAGCGCTGGACCGCTGGTTGCCCGCGGAAAATCAAGCCCCTGAAATCATCCATCGGGCCATGCGGTACAGCGTGTTCGCGGGCGGCAAGCGAATCCGTCCCATTCTCTGCCTGGCCGCGGCCGACGCCGTCTCGCCGCAGGCGCCGGGGGCGATGGACGCCGCGTGCGCGCTGGAATTGGTCCACACCTATTCACTGATCCACGACGACCTTCCGGCTCTGGACAACGACGATTTCCGCCGCGGGCGGCCCACGTGCCACAAACAGTTCGGCGAGGCCATGGCGATCCTGGCCGGAGACGCGCTTCTGACGCTGGCCTTTCACGTGCTCGCGCGCGCTGCGTGCTCCGACGCCCAGGCCCGCATCCGCCTGGTGGAGGAACTGTCCTCGGCCGCGGGAACGCCCGGCGGCATGATCGCCGGCCAGGTGGAGGATCTTCAGGGCGAGGGCAAGCAGCCCGCGCCGGAATTGCTGGAGTCCATCCATCGCGCCAAGACGGGGGCGCTGCTGACCGCCAGCGTGCGCATGGGCGGCATCTGTGCGGGCGCCTCCGACGAAGAACTGGCCGCCCTGACCCGTTACGGCCGCCACATCGGCCTCGCGTTCCAGATCGTGGACGACATCCTCGACGTGGAGCAGTCCTCGGAGGCGCTGGGCAAAACGGCGGGCAAAGACGCCCGGCAGAACAAGATTACCTTCCCCGCAGTCTACGGACTGCCGGCCTCGCACCGCATGGCGGAGCAGGAGATTGCGGCCGCGTTGCGCGCGCTCGAGGATTTCGGCGATCGTGCCCGCCGCTTGCGGGAGCTTGCCGCGCTGATCTTGCATCGCACGCAGTGAGCCGTCGCCGGCTGGACCAGCTTCTGGTGGAACTTGGGCTGGCGGAGACCCGCGCCCAGGCCCGCGCTCTGATCCTGGCCGGGGAAGTTCTGGTCAACGGTCAGACGGGCGGCAAGCCGGGTCAACTCGTTCCCGTGGATGCGGAAGTGAGGGTCCTCGCCCCGCTTCCCTACGTCAGTCGCGGCGGCCTCAAGCTCCAGGCGGCGCTCGATCACTTTGGGATTCGGGTGCAGGACCGCGTCTGCCTGGACGTGGGCGCTTCCACCGGCGGTTTCACCGACTGCCTGTTGCAACGCGGCGCGCGCAAGGTCTACGCGGTGGACGTCGGGCGCGGCCAGTTGGACTGGAAGTTGCGCAACGACCCGCGCGTGATCGTGCGGGAGGGAGTCAACGCGCGGTACCTGGGTCCGGAACACGTACCCGAACCGGTCCACCTGGCGGTCTGCGACGTCAGCTTCATCTCGGTCACCTTGATCCTGCCTCGCCTGCCGCCGCTGCTCGCCCCGGACGGCGAAATGGTTATACTTGTCAAGCCCCAGTTCGAAGTGGGTCGCGATCAGGTCGGCAAGGGCGGCATCGTGAAGGATCCGGAACTTCAGCAGGCCGCCTGCCGAAAGGTTGCCGCCGCGGCGGAGGCGCTGGGCTTTCGCGCCGAGTGGATCGAAAGCCCGGTGCGCGGGGCCGAAGGCAACCGGGAGTTCTTGCTTTATGCCCGACGTTAGTGTGGTGGGGATCATCGCCAAGCCCAACGTGCCCCGGGCCGCGCAGATCGTGCCCGAGCTGGTCGAGTGGCTGCGGGCTCGAAACATCGAAGTGCGGTACGATGCGCCCGCCGCGACCTATCTGGGTCGCTCCGACGGGCTGCCGCGCGAGCACGTGCCCGAGGGCTGCCAGCTCGTCATCGTGCTGGGCGGCGATGGCACGCTGCTGGCCGCCGCCCGCGCCCTGCGCGGACGCAACGTGCCCCTGTTTCCCGTGAACCTCGGCGGCCTGGGTTTCCTGACCGCCATCACGATTGACGAACTGTATCCGGAACTGGAGCGCGCCCTGAGCGGCGACCACCGAATCGGGCGGCGCCGCATGCTGCACTGCGAGGTCACGCGCGGGGACGCCGTCGTCTCCCAGTACGAGGCGCTCAACGACGTGGTGCTCACCAAGGCCTCCATCGCCCGCATGATTGACCTGGACGCTTACGTGGATGCGCATTTCGTTTGCGCCTACAAGGCCGACGGCTTGATCGTGGCCACGCCCACCGGCTCCACAGCCTACTCACTGTCGGCCGGCGGGCCGATCATCTTTCCGCGCGTCGCCGCCCTTTGTCTGACCCCCATCTGCCCCCACATGCTGACCAACCGCCCGGTCATCGTCCCCGACACCAGCGTGATCCGCATCGTCAACCGCGCCGCCGACGACGACACCTATCTGACCATTGACGGGCAAGTCGGTGAGCCGCTGCGTCACCTGGACCAGGTGATTTGTCGTTCGTCGCCGCACTGCTTGCAGTTGATCCGCCCACCGCGCTCGCTGTTCTTCGATGTTCTTCGCCAGAAATTGAAGTGGGGGGAACGGTGAGAAGGATTTCCTTGACCGGCTGGATTTTCATCGGCATGGCTGCGGGAATCGCCGTGGGCGGGCTTGCGCCCCAGGTGGGGATCAAGCTCAGCCTGGTCAGCAACGTGTTCCTGCGCTTGATCAAGTCCATCATTGCCCCGTTGCTGTTCGCTACTTTGGTCTACGGCATCGCCGGCGCCGGCAGTCCCAAGCAGATGGGACGCATCGGACTTAAAGCCATCATTTACTTTGAAATCGTCACCACCGTCGCGTTGTTTTTGGGGCTGGCGGCGGCGAACCTGGTCCGGCCGGGCGAGGGCATCGCTCTTCAGAAAACGGCGGAGGAAGCGGTCGTCAGGCAACCCCCGCCCACGCTGTCGGCGATCCTCGAGCACGTGTTCCCGACCAGCATCGTGGACGCCATGGCGCGCGGTGAGGTGCTCCAGATCGTCGTTTTCGCCCTGCTGTTCGGAGCGGCCTGCGCGGCCATCGGCGAGCGCGCCCAGCCGGTGGTGCGCTTGACCGAATCGCTGGCCGACGTGATGTTCCAGTACACGCGCTATGTGATGTACCTGGCGCCGCTGGGAGTGGGCGCTGCCATGGCGGCCACCGTGGGCGGCAAGGGCTTCGGTGTGCTGGTGGGGCTGGGCAAGCTCGTGCTCACCATGTACGCGGCGCAGATCCTTTTCGTGGTGGGCGTGCTGGGACCGGTGATCGCGCTGGCGCGCATCCCGCTCAAGCCGTTTTACCGCGCCGCGCGCGAACCCTTCCTGATCGCCTTCTCCACCGCCTCCAGCGAGGCTGCTCTGCCGCGCGCTCTTCAGAACATGGAGCAGTTCGGCGTCCCCAAGCACATCGTGGCCTTCGTGATTCCCACCGGCTACAGCTTCAACCTCGACGGCACCACGTTGTATCTTTCCCTGGCTTCCATGTTCGTGGCCCAGGCCGGGGGGATCGAGCTCACCTTCGGGCAGCAGATGCTCATGATGCTCACCTTGATGCTGACCAGCAAAGGCGTGGCCGGCGTTCCGCGCGCGGCGCTGGTGATCCTGGCGGGCACCGTCGCGACCTTCGGGCTTCCGATGGAGGGCGTGGCGGTGCTGCTGGGCATTGACGCCGTGCTGGACATGGTGCGGACCTCGGTCAACGTGCTGGGCAATTGCCTGGCCACCGCCGTGGTGGCTCGGTGGGAGGGCGTGCGCTTCCCCGCTGTCCAGGCCGCTCCCGCGCCGGCCGCTCGTTAGGCCCGCCGCTCTGGTGGTCAGAGCACCGACCCCTACCCCGTTTTGGGTGTGGGCCTCCTTGGAACGGGGGATGGCCCCCCGTCCGTTCTCGGTTTACCATCGGGGTGGGAGGTTGAGGCGGCCATGATTCACCGCTGGAAAAAGTATCAGGAATTACTCGAATCCAGGCGGCGCGAGCTGTGCGAGGAGCTCGCCCGCAAACGCGCTCAGATTGCCATCGAAAGCAGCGGCAGCGGCGGCGACCTGGTGGAGCGTATGCGCAGTTTCGCCGAGCGTGAGCTGGCGGTTCGCACCGTCAGCCGGCTCAGCCGCCTGATCGCCGATGTGGATGCCGCGTTGGAACGAATCCAGGACGGAACCTACGGCGCTTGCCAGGCTTGCGGCCGACCCATCGGCGCGTCGCGCCTGAGCGCCGTCCCGTGGTGTTCGCTTTGCATCGAATGCCAGGAAGCCGCCGATCGCGGCGAACTCGAGGCGGCATGATCCCGGCCCGGCGCCGTCCGCGGCGCATCCGCAGGCGCGCTAAGCTGCAAGGTCGGGACTATGCGCGCGCCTGTGCCTATGCCGGGGACCCCATTGCCCGCCCGGGTACGCTCTTGCATCGTCGTGGTCGTAGGCTTGCCCGGCTCGGGCAAGACGACCTACCTGGAGCAGCACCGGCTGCCCAGCCTTTCCTCGGACGCCATCCGCAAGTTGCTGGCCGATGACGAGACCGACCAGACCATTCACGCCCGCGTCTTTCCCACCTTGCGCTACCTGCTGTACCATCGAATCGCCATCGGCCGGCCTGTCACCTACATGGACGCCACCCATCTGACGCCGCAGGAGCGCCGCCCCTACATCCAGATGGCGCGCCTGTTCGAGTGCCGGGTCGAAGCCCTGTTTTTCGACGTCCCCGTCGAAATCTGCAAGGAGCGGAACCGCCGCCGGCAGCGCGTCGTGCCCGAAGAAGCGCTGGAGCGAATGGCGGCCCGGCTCATTCCGCCCACGGTCGAGGAGGGCTTCCATGCCGTTACGGTGGTGCGCCCATGACAGCCTGGGGCGTGCTTGTGCTGTTGGGCGCGCTCGCGCGGGGAGCCTTCGCCCAGCCCGAGGAGGACGCCGCGCGGCTCACCTACCACCGCGTGACTTCCCGCGACAGCCCGGCCCCCGATCCCGGCGCTGAGCGCCAGGTCATTCCCTCACTGGTCGAAGGACTGAAATCGCCGCGGGACTGGTACGGCAAGCGCAGGCCGGAGATTCTCGCCTTGTGGACGCGCATCCTCGGCAAGCTCGAGCCCGACCGCCGCGACCGCCGGTGGTTCGGCGACATTCGCAAGGCCCGTGTGCTGGAAACGCAGGAGCTGGAGAACTACACGCGCATCCGGCTCGATCTGCCCATCGAAAAGGATTTTTATCAGAAGCACCTGCTGCTCCTGCCGCGCAACCAGGGTCCGGGCCCCTTTCCCGCCGTCATTTGCTGGAGCTCGAGCACGCCCGATTTCACGGCGCCCGAGCAGTGGTGGGGAAGCTGGCTGGCCGGCCGCCGCTACGTGGTGCTGACGAGCTGGTCCTTCATCCGGTATTACCGCGACGGAACGACGGCGCGCACGGGCGCCCCGGAAAAGCTCTATGAGCGGTTCGGCCACTGGTTGCCCATCGCCAAGATGGTGCATGACGCCCGCCGCCAGGCCCGGTACCTGCGCAGCCTCAGGCAGGTGGACGGCAGGCGGATCGGCTTCATCGGCTTCTCGCTGGGCGCCAAGGCGGCCCTCTACGTGGCGGCCTTCGCGCCGGAATTCGCGGCCGTGGCGGCGGTGGATCCGCACGTCGCCCTCAACGGCGGCACCAACTGGTACGCGCCCTGGTATCTGGACTGGTTGCGGCCCTTCGCCGACATCGCGACGCCGCAGCGAACCGTGCTCAGCCTGCTCGATCCCGATCCCGCCCGGCCGGGATTCGAGCACGACCACCACGAAGTGCTGGCCCTGGCGGCGCCGCGGCCCGTGTTGGTGATCGGCGGCTCGGGGCATTGCGAGGACTGCGGAGGACATTCCGACGACCGGCAGAGCTGGGGCTACATCAACCGCGCCCGCGAGGTTTACCGGCTGCTCGGGGTCCCCGACCGGCTTCAGTTCGTCTTGACCGAGGATGGACACAAGCCGAACGGGCCTGCCATAGACCCGGCCTGGCAGGCTTTCTTCGAACGCTGGTTGAAGGGCGGGGGCTGAGGGGCGAGGTTCCCTCTTGCGAAAAATTGTTGAATGAGATAAAATCGCAGACAGGATGAACTCGCAGAAAAGGGCGTTGCCCGTCGTGGCCCGGGCCGAGGCCCTCTGTCGCCGGCAGGGCCTGCCCCTCACCGTGCAACGCAGGGCGGTGCTCGAGGCCCTGGCCGCTCGCCGCGATCATCCCACCGCCGACCTGCTCTACGAGGAGGTCGCGCGGCGCCTGCCCGGCGTCTCCCGCGCCACGGTCTACCGCGCCCTGGAGGCCATGGTGCGGGCCGGCGTCGTGCGCAAGGTCTGGTACGCGGGCGCGGCCGCCCGTTTCGAACTTTCGCCGCAGCGCCACCATCACCTGGTTTGCGTGGCCTGCGACAAAGTCGTGGACCTGTACGATGCGGCCCTGGACCGGTTGCCCGTGCCGCAGCGCCCGGCGGCCGGCTTCCGGCTGCTCGATTACTCGGTACAATTCATGGGGATCTGCTCGCAGTGCGCCCGCCGCGGGCGGAATCCCGGCCGGCAATCATCAAGGAGAGTATCCGATGAAGGGAAATGAAAACGTTATTGCGCGTCTGAACGAAGCCTTGCACGACGAACTCACCGCGATTCACCAGTACATGCTCGACGCCGAAATGTGCGAGAACTGGGGCCTCAGCCGCCTGGCCTCGCTCATTCAGAAGCAGGCCATCGGCGAGATGAAGCACGCCGAGCGCCTCATCGAGCGCATCCTTTTCCTCGAAGGGACGCCCGAAATGGGAGGCTCGTTCTCCATCCGGCCGGCGGCGTCGGTGCCCGCCCTGCTTCAACACCAGCTCGAAATGGAGCGGGGCGCCGTCGCAGCCTACAACGCCTCGGCCAGGATCTGCCAGGAAGCGGGCGACAACGGCTCCAAGGATCTCTTCGAGTCGCTGCTCAACGATGAGGAAAGCCACACCGATTTCCTGGAAACCCAGCTCGGCTTGATCGAGCAGACCGGCTTGGAGAACTACCTGGCGCAGCACATGAAGAGCTGAGCCGGGCCAGTCACGGCCGCAGGGGCCGTACCCGGAGACCGTCGCGCAGCTCGGGCGCCGATCCCAGAGCCACCAGTTCGCCTTCTCGCAGCCCCTCCAGTACCTGGACGCGGGTCAGCGTTGAGGCCCCGGGCCGGATCGGCCGCCAGCGCAGGCGGTCTCCCTCCAGCACCCACGTCCCGGTTTGCTCGCTGCGCCGCCGCACCGCCTCCTTGGGGATGATCAGGCCTGCACGTACGACCTGCGTGCGGATCTCGGCGTTGACGTTGGCCCCGGGCAGCAGGTCCTGCTCCGGATTGCGGATGGTGAGAACCACCTCGCCCACCTGCCGGGTTCCCAGTGCGGTGACTTGCAGCGGCGTCTGCTCGATGCTTCCCTGCCAGCTCCGACCGGGAAGCGCGTCCCAGGTGATGACGACGGGCATGCCGCGGGCCAACCGGCCCAGCTCGGGCTCGTCCACGTAGACGCGGACGCGCACCGGATCGAGTTTGCCCACCGCCGCCACCGGATCGCCCGGACGCACGTAGTCCCCGCGGCGCACGCGCAGCTCGTAAACCACGCCGGGCAGGGGCGCGCGGATGCGGCACTGGCGCAGGCGCAGGCCGGCCTGTTCAAGGGCGGCCTGGGCCTCCTTCAGACGGGCTTCGGCCGCGGCGCGGTCCGACGAGGAAACCAAAACGGCTCGTTTTTGTTCCAGCCCGCGGATCTCGGTTCGCGCCCGCTCCAGACGGTCCCGGGCCGCCTGCACCTCCAGGGCGGTGGCGGCCTGCTTGACGAGCAGCTTCTCCAGCGCCCGCAGTTCCCGTTCCGCCTCCTGCTCGTCGAGCCGCGCGCGCGCCAATCCGTTTTCGATTTCCGCCAGCTCGGCGTCGCGCCCGCCCCTCTGGATCCACTCGAGGCTTGCCCGCGCCGCCGCCAGGCGCGCCTCGGCCGCGGCCAGCTCGGTCCTGGCCTCCTGATCCTCGATTTCAGCCAGCAGGTCGTCGCGATGGACGCGGGCGCCGCGCTCCACGGCGACCCGCGCCAGGACGCCTTCCCGCTCGCTGCGCACCAGGACGAATTCGGCGGGTTCGACTTTGCCGTTGCTGACCAGCGTGCTGACCAACTGGCCGCGTTCCACTCGGGCGAAGGACAGTTCGGGCGGGCGGGTCAGTGCGCGGCGGATCCACAGCGCGCCGCCCGCCACGGCGGCCAGCAGCGCAGTCCACCCGATCAGCCTTCTTCGCACGTCCTTTCAATTCTGACAGATCGCTCGCCCGGAACGCCGGGGCGCCGCCGGCAAACTCCGCGCACCGTCCTTTTTGCGCGACAATACGCTGTTATGCCGCGCTACAAGATCCATCGTCTGAAGGACGCGCAACAAGAGCAGTTCCGCTGGGCCCCGCACACCGGCGGTCCCGGCGTCGTGCGGCCCAGGGATTATCGCGAGGACGGTTGGGTCGAGGCGCCCTCGCCTTACGCGGCCTGGTCCCTGCTGCGCGATCGCGGCGCCCCGCTCCGAGTGGGCGATTTGCTAGAATCCGAGAGGGGCGAGTTGCAGATTTGCAAGTACGTGGGCTTCGAGCAGGCGCGCTGGGAAGCGCCGGAGACGGCGCCCGAGGATCACGCCGAGCCTGGCGCCTACTCGCAACCGCGCTCCTTGTGAAGCTTCATGATGGTTTACCGCAACCGTGTCCCGCGGGGATGCGATCCCTTTGACGCCTCCGGAAGCGCCGACTCGAAGGGGCCGAGCGGCGACGAATTTGCCTGTACTCCCGGAGACGGCTCCCAGCTTGTCAACAGCTACGCCGTCGTCAGCTACATCCCTGACCCGCTCGGCGCGTTCCTCGACAACATGCGGCGAGAGCTGGCGCCGAACTGCATCCCCCACGCCCACGTGACGATCTTGCCGGCCCGGGCGCTGTGCGTGCCCGCCGAAGAGGCCTGGCGCCTGATCCGCGACCGCGCCGAAGCGTTCCCCGCCTTTGAAGTGGAGACCGGCGACATCGAGGTGTTCGAGAGCACGACGGTGGCCTACGTAGCGGTCAGGAAAGGCTGGGATGAACTGGTCGCGTTGCACGATCAGCTCAGCCAGGGCCCCCTCTGGTTCCAGGAACCTTACCCTTACCACCCCCACATCACGGTGGCCCAGGATTTCGACCCCGCGCTGCTTTGGGAAATCGCCGAGAAGGCGCGCCAGTTGTGGCGGCGTTTCCCTCATTCCCGCAGCTTCCTGGTGGATTCGCTGACTTTCGTGCAGGCCACGGCGGACAAGCGCTGGCTCGACCTGGCTCAGTGCCGCTTGTCGGCGGCTTGCCGTCGCTGATCGCGCCTCACTCGAACAGGCGCATCTGTTCCGCCCGGGCCTTCGTCCGGGCGGCGCTGCTTTTCAGGGGACTGCCGATCACGCCCAGCACGCAGATTTCCACCAGCGCCGCCCGCGGCACGAAGATCCTCTGCCGATACGAAGTCGGGTTGGGCGGCGCCACCGTGAAACCATGGGGATCATATTGCAGCAGGTTGTTGGGCAGCAGCCCTTCCATGAGCTCTCCGTCGCGGAATTGCATCCGAACCCACAGGCCCGCCGTCTTGGGACGATGGGCGAAGAACCGCTGGTCGGGCTGGCTCTGCGCAGGCGGGAAGTCGCGCACGTAATCCACCGTCTTGACTTGGTTCCACGGAACGGTCAGGTAACGTCCGTCCTTACTCAACAGTTCCACCCCCTCGGGCTTCAGGCAGGTTGAGGGATTCACGAAGCCGGATAGCGGCTCACGGTCGAAGCGGCGGATCACCACTTTCTTGCTGGTGGACGGGTCCACGGGGCGTTCTGAATCCAACCAATCTCGCTGGTATTGTAACTCCCTCGCGCCCGGGCGGTGTATAATGCGTGGGCCATGAACCCGGGTGCTTCGCGCCGAGCTTTCTTTCAATCCCTGGCCGGCCTGGCCCTTCGTCCGTCGCGCGCCCGCGGGGCGCCGTCGCGACCGCCCAACATCCTGTTCATCATGAGCGACGAACACAACTGGCGTGTGGCCGGATGCTACGGAAATCCTCTGGCCCGCACTCCCAACCTGGACCGGCTGGCGGCCGAAGGAATCGTCTTCGAGGATGCCTATACCAACTCGCCCTTGTGCGTGCCCTGCCGCTCCTCGTGGACCGCAGGCAAGTACATCCACCGCATCTCCGTCTGGAACAACGATTGCGAGCTGCCCGCCGACGACGTCCCTTCGCTGCCGCGTTTACTCACCGCAGCCGGGTACGAGTCTTTCTTGTGCGGCAAGCAGCATTACGCCCAGGGCCGCCGTTACGGCTTTGTGGAGATCGGCGGCAACATGAACAACAGCGTGAAGACCGGACGCGGTCAGCGCCGCCGGGCCGATGACACCACAGTTAACTACGCTGCTGCTCAGCAGCGATTCCGCAATTTCCGCACCGGCGAAGATTCCTCGGTCATGAAACACGATCGCCGCGTCACCGAAGGCGTGCTGGATTTCCTGGCCCGGCGCAGCCGTCGCGAAAAGCCCTTCTTCCTGTTCGCCGGCTACCTGGCGCCGCACTTTCCCCTCATCGTCCCCGAACGCTACTGGCGCAACTACCAGGGCCGGATTCCCATGCCCGTGATCCCCGAGGGCTTCTTCGAACGGATGCCTCTGAACTACCAGCATCTGCGCCGCGGCTTCGGATTGGTGGACGCGGACCCGGAGATCGTGCGTCGCGGTCGCGAACTCTACTACGCCCTGACCGAATGGGTGGACGAACAGATCGGGCTGGTCCTCGATGCCCTGCGCAAGAGTCCCTTCGCGCGCGACACCGTGGTCGTCTACACCACGGATCACGGCGAGAACATGGGCGAGCACGGCCTGTGGTGGAAGAACTGCATGTACGAGCACGCCGCCCACGTGCCGCTGATCGTCTGCTGGCCCGAACGATGGAAAGGCGGGCAGCGTCGCTCGGGCGCCTGTTCGTTGCTCGATGTCGTCCAGACCGTGGCCGAAATCGCCGGCGCCCGCACGCCCGAGGACTGGGACGGCCATTCCATGGCGAGGTGGATGGATGATCCGCGCACTCGCTGGAAAGACCTCGCCGTCAGCCAGTACTACGGCCACAACATCGCTTCGGGATTCGCCATGCTGCGGACGGGGGACTGGAAGTACGTCTACCACAGCCCGCCCGATGATCGTCATCCCGCCGAGCGCGAGCTGTACAACCTGCGCGCGGATCCGGGCGAGTTCCGCAATCTGGCCGCCGAGGCCGCGCATCGCGACCGCGCGGAGCGCATGCACAAGCTGCTGTTGCGCGAACTGGGCGAGCACCCCGACGAGACCGAGCGGCGCTGCCGCGCCGAGATTGCCCGCGGGTACGCGGAACCCATCGGGGGAGAGCGCAAGCGGGGCGCAGCCTGAAGGACGGCTTTCAGTCT
>Ga0197142_1002445_pt1 | contig 16289 bp, 12 predicted proteins | sample GBS60_MetaG_FD_148614 | JGI IMG/M metagenome (GOLD analysis project Ga0197142, IMG submission 148614) | Sediment microbial communities from Great Boiling Springs, Gerlach, Nevada, United States - GBS 60_MetaG | ecosystem: Environmental > Aquatic > Thermal springs > Hot (42-90C) > Sediment...
CCAAGCCCGCACACCCAGGTGCTGTACTGACGATGTTGCTCCCCCTTGTCTTTCCGTCCGTTCGCGATGCGGCGACGACGCTGGAAACGCCATTTCAACGGAGTGCCTATCCGAATAATCGTCTCACGGTTCCACGGATGCACCTCGTTGATGGATGGGCGCGGCGCCGCTGCGCCCCAACCGATGCCTCCTGATGAATAGATCGTGCGACAGGATATTTCGGATAGGCTCTAAGAGCATGGTCAAAACCCTGGGCTTGTGATGAGGCTCGGTTATGGCATCTCCAGAATGGTGAGGGGAACGCTAGCAGGCAACATCTACGTCTCCGCTAGGCGATGGAAAAAGGTTTCGACGGTTTCAGCGCCGGTGCTGTGGTGCACGCCTGGCGGTCCTCACTTTCCCCCTGGCCCCTTTCTCTCCTCCACGGGGAGAGGAAGGGGGAACGTGGGGCTGGCGAGAAAGAGAATGTAGGCAACCCCTCACGCAATGGGCGCATGGGTATGGTGCGTGCCCAATGAGAAATCTGGGTCGTTGATCAGGCTCTTAGAACAGAAAGCTGCGCTTCTACGCACACTGCTGCGCTCGTTTCACTCCTCTCTGCTGAAGATGAACATCTTGAAAAACCCTGCAATGGAATACGCACACATTCACGTATTCGCACGCTCGTGTTATGATCATGGCTATGAATGACCTGATCGACATTCTGCGCAAACTGGCTTCGCATACTGGCCGCTCGCCGTCGCCGCTTATCGCCTTGCAGGCATTTCCGGCTAGTGTTGGTGTGCGCATCAGCCATCTGGCGGTAGATCAGGCATTACAGGAAGCATGGGTGCGCGTTATCGGTACTTCTTTCTTCCAGGCCCAATCAATTGCTCTGGCTGCACTGCGCCGGAGAGCGCCGTTTGCGATTACAGGAAGTGGGATGCTGAGTCGCGCCAGTTTGCATCTCCTGATGCTCGATTTCCTACGCAATGAACCGTCGGCTACTGCATTACTCGTTGTCTCCGATCCTGCTCAGGCACTTCTCCACGAACGCGAAGCGATGGCAATGGTTGAACATTGTCGTCCGGTGATAACCATTGCTGCAACCGGTGGCGACCGACGGCGGCTGGCACCGACCGCACGGCTGGTCATTACTACGCTGCCCGAATTGCATAGCCATCTGCTACGCTTTCACGACCGCGCCTGGCGCTTCTTCTGGCAGCAATTACACTTGATCGCAGTCGCTGATCTCCATGTGTACCATGGGATCGCAGCCGGTCATTTGATGATGACCCTCTTACGAGCTGCCCGACTTACCCCTCACCCCCTATTGTTGGGTGGAAGTCTGGTACCGGTTGCAGGTGCAGAAACTGCCCTTCGGCTGCTCAGTGGCCGTGAATGGCGGCTGAGCGCAGCCGAGGATTTGCCACGTTCACCGACGACGCTAGCACTCTGGCAGAGCAGTGGCGAGCGCCAACGCGACCTTGCAACGTTGACCGAAGCGTTCCTCAACGCTGGCGCCAGCGTTCATCTGCTAACAACGCCATTTGAAGTCGGTATCCTGCGCCCGATGTTCTTGCAGGAGCGGATCAGTGTGGGGGTCCAACCATTACCGGCGCACGTTCAGATTGTCACCGGCGCTGATGTAGGAGCTGCAACCTTGCAGGCAGCACTGAATAGCGGTGCCGCTCTGGTGATTTTACTGCTGGGGCGTGGGATGGCGGAACCAGCTCTGCAGCGGCTGGCGGTGACCGATCTGACAACCTGGCCGCTCTTACGGCCACCGGTCTGGCCGACAGTAACGATCAATCCGTTTGTTGTCGCGCTACATCTGGTATGTGCAGCCAGCGAACAACCGCTACGCGAAGATGAAATTCGGCAGTGGCAACTCGAACCAATCGTAGACCGGCTCACCGCCCAAGGTTCCCTTTGTCGTCTGCCTGATACGCCACCCGTCTGGTTACCCACTACGCAGAGCGATCCGTACATTCCGCTCGAATTGTACGCAGCCGGGATGGAGCCGCTCAGGTTGCTCGATGCTCAGGGTCAGCAGTACGGAACGGTCGATCCATCACTTGCCAATCGTTGGGCACACCCAATGGCAGCTTTGCCACCATTACGTGGTGGGTTGCAAGTGATAAGTCTCGATGAGGAGCAGGGAACCCTGCAGTTGACCGGTCAAGATGGAAGGCGCAGTCTTCCCCTCCGTCGCTGTCAGGTGCAGATTCTTGAAGAGTGGGCGCAACGTGAATTGCGGCGCACCGGCGCCGGACGTGGGCTGAAACTGAGCTGGGGGCGAGTTTTGGTTGAAGAGCAGACCTATGCCTACCGTGAACAGATCGGGCGTAGTCCGGCGCAAGAGCGCACGCTACCAGAACCACTCTCTCAGCAGTGGCGCAGTCTAGCAGTGTGGGTGCATCTCTCTCGTCCGCTCCAGGTTGTCGGTCAACAGATTGGCTGGTCTTGTGCAGCGGCCATCGCATTAACGACGCTGGCGCGGTTGGAGGATTGTGTACCTGCTTACGATCCGGAAACGCAGCGTCTTTATTTCATTGATTCCCAACCGAATGGAAATGGGCTGGCTGAATGGTTGTACGATCAGATCGAAGCGATCTTACCTCTGGCTTACGATGTAGCCCTTGATCAGCGCAGTGATCCATTATTTGAAGTCTTGGCACGTACCGATATGGATTGGTTACTGGCTGTCCTGGGAGGTGAAACTGATGTCGCAGTAGCGATGCCGGTGGTATCTTCGACCAGTAGACCACGACCTGAGACGACCGTGCGTGCGGTTGAGCCATCAGCGCCGATACCCACTCCACCAGCGCAAACGTCTACTCCGCCCGAACCACCGTCTGAACAGCCACCATCGAACAAGCAACCATTGGAACTTCAGCCCGACCGCTATTATCGCTCTACCAGGCGAAATAGTCGTCAACTTCCACCTGAGCGTCAGGGATCCTCAGCCCCACCAGAGCCACCATCCTCTACCCCATCACCAGAACCTCTTCCTGACCCCGAAGCAATTCTGGCCCGTCTCCGGCAGCGGCGGGCGCATACTCCGGCGTCATCGCCAGACCGTCTGACACGGCCACCCCAGGTAGCAACTGGAGAACCTCGCTTTCAGCCGGGTGATCGCATCATCTGCCTCCCCTACGGCGCCGGTCGGGTGCGGGCGAGTATGATGAGTGAAGGTCGTGAAATCCTGTTGGTTGAGTTTGATGAGCATGGCGAACTCCAGATTGATCCCTCGATTAATGTCGTTCGTCGGTTAGCGTTGGATAATGAAGAAGTAAGTGAGTAAAGAATATGTCTCATCCGGTCATTCTCTACTTGCCCTTGCTAAATCACAGCGATCCAGCGGTACGTCAACATGCGACGACAATTCTGCTTACCCATTACGGTAAGCGTGCACTGACCTATCTGCGGCGCTTGCTCGATGATCCTGCACTAGCCGAACAGGCGCGGACAGCGTTGATCACAATCGGTGAAATCAGTGGTCTCTCGGTTGAACTTCGTCCGTTTCGCGGCGTTTACGTGCGTTGTCTGGGCGACTTTCAGGTCTTTATCGACAGTCGGCAGATCAAGGCAGACGAATGGGGGCAGAGCGAGGGCGGTCGGGCTGGTGGTAGGAAGGTACAAGGTATCTTTGCCTACCTGGTGCATTGTGGCGCCGAGGGAGCAACACGGAGCGAGATCGCCGAGGCGATTTGGGGAGGTACAGCCAGCTCGAGCAGTTTTGCCCGTACCCTCACCGCGTTGCGTCAACTGCTGCAACAGCTTTGCGGAGAGGAATTAGCGACGAATCTCCTTTACACCGACCGGCAACGTTGTGCGCTGAACCCCGATCTCTACCAGAGCGATGCCGACATCCTGGAGCGAACGTTCGATCTGGCAACCAGAACGGCTCACGAGCAGGGTATCCACGTTGCGCTTTCGTTGTACCAGTACGTGCTCGAACTGTACGATGGGCCGTACATGGAAGGTGTGGTCGGAGCGCAGGATTGGGCGACTGAACGTGGTGCACAGTTGCTCAGTAAAGTGGTCATTGCCGGGGAACGGTTAGCAGCAGAGGCGTTTGCTCGTGGTGACGATCAGCAGTGCTTACAGTATTGTCAGCGCGTCCTGGCGCATGAGCCGAGGGCAGCCGCAGTCGTAAGCTGGCTTTTGCGCGCCGGGCAACGTCTCGGATTGCCGACAGAGATGCAGCGGGCCTACCAGCGCTATCTCTCGGCCACCGGGATCAATCCGCGACGTAGACGGGATGATGCGGTCGTGCAGCTTTACCGCGAGCTAACCGAAACACCTAAGATGGAGAATGGTGAGGCGATCGGGTAGTATTCTTTCCAGCGGTGAACCTCCGGCTATCACCTATTTCCTAATTAATGACTGTGCAGGAAATACATGCATACGGTATTCCTTCAGCGTCTCACTTCTACCTGGCGCGCAGCGTTCTGGATGGCTGGCGCACTTGTCTCATTCAGTACGATGGCAGTGGGCGGGCGTGAGCTGGCTGCCGAATTGTCCACCTTTCAAATTCTCTTCTTTCGTAGCCTGATCGGGCTCCCATTAGTGTCACTGGTAGTGCTTCGTTACGGCGGTACAGCCCAACTCCGTACACAGCGGTTACCACTCCATCTGGTAAGGAATGTTGCCCATTTTGGTGGACAGTTTGGCTGGTTCTACGGTCTGGGCTTCATCTCGTTGGCTGAAGTCTTTGCGATAGAGTTTACTGTGCCGTTATGGACGGCATTGCTGGCGGTTGTGTTGTTGGGTGAACATTTAACGCGGGTACGGTTACTTGCAGTAATATTGGGGATCATCGGTACGCTGATCATATTGCGCCCAGGAGTCAGCATTGTCCATCCGGCAGCAGTGGCCGTGCTATTAGCCGCGTTTGGCTATGCAACTGCTCACACACTGACCAAGAAACTGGTTGGTACCGAGTCACCCCTGGCAATTCTGTTTTATATGACGCTCATCCAGTTACCACTCGGTTTGATTCCGGCAATGGGATCATGGACAATTCCCTCACCGGCTAGTTGGCCCTGGGTTATTGCCGTGGGGGTATCGGCGCTTACTGCACACTACTGTATGGCACGAGCGTTGCGGTTGGCCGATGCAACGGTTGTGGTGCCACTCGACTTCTTGCGTCTGCCGTTGATTGCACTGATCGGCGCGTTTGTGTACGGTGAAGAAGTTACCTGGTCGTTGGCGCTAGGATCACTCTTCATCCTGGCCGGGATTGTGGTTAATCTACAGGCAGAGCAGTATCGAGGCTAATCTAATGTGGGCTACGCTGTACGAGAGAACGTTTACGGATGGGTAAAATAGTTGCTCCTAATCTGAGATAATATCTCAAAAATTCTACACATATACTCAGGTGCGGTGCGAGGATTGCTTTCACTTGCCCGGTAATAAGAATATCCGGTTGCCCGCTACCGACACATCAGGTGTAGCACCCACCTTGCCAATGAATGGGAAGATTGGACGCTTACTCCTTCTGATCACTGTAGGAAGGTAAGGAACAGGAGGAAAATGAGGAAGGAAGACTACCAGCCTTGTATTTGTCATATACACGCTGAGTTCGCCATGGATGGCACATCATATTTATGGTAGGATAAAAGATATTAATGCGACGGCGCGACAATTATGGTGAGCTGATAGCCCGCTGCAAGACAAGAAACTCCTATGAGTAGCAACTTGCTGACACATATCGTTAGTTTTGGTTACCTCCTGCGTGAAATGGGGATCGCGGTCAGTCCTGGTCAAATTGTCGAGCTGATCGAGGCTATTGAGCACGTTGGTCTGCTACAGCGGGAAGATTTGCGTGCTACAATGCGCTGTATCCTGGTGTTGCGTCGGGAAGACCTGCCGCTATTCGATGTTGCCTTTGAGTTTTTTTGGAAGAAGGCGCTCGGCATCGATCTCGAGCGCGAGATGATGCAGATGCTGCTCCCGCAGGTCAAAATCCCGCGTCGCCAGTTACGATTACCACGCCGACAGCCTACAGCGGACGATGCCGATGCGGCTGAGGGTCAGGAACGGGAAGAGTTCGATATCCAATTGACCTTCAGCCGCGATGAGGCGCTACGAACCAAAGACTTCGCTCAGTTTACCTGGGAAGAGGTACAGGCGTGTAAAGAATTGATTCGTCGCATGGAGTGGCGCATTCAACCTCGTCGTACCCGACGGCGACGGCCAGATCGTGCCGGTCGGTTGCTCGACATGCGTCGCACCCTGCGGCAAAGTTGGCGCTTCGGCGGTGAACCGCTAGAGTTGTCGTGGCGTAACATCCGCACCGAACCGCGACCATTAGTGCTGATTTGCGATATTTCCGGCAGCATGGAGCGTTACTCACGGATTTTGCTCCAGTTTGCCCACGCCATCTCAGCCGGTCTGGGTGATGTCGAAACATTTGTCTTTGGTACCCGTCTGACCCGCATTACCCGTCAGTTGCGACACAAAGATATTGACGACGCCATCGATGCCGTGAGTAAGCATGTCGTTGACTGGAGTGGTGGTACTCGCATCGGCGAGGCCATTAAAGAGTTTAACTTTCGCTGGGGGCGACGGGTGCTTGGGCGGGGTCCGGTTGTATTGCTGATTAGCGATGGTTGGGATCGCGGCGATCCAGAATTATTGGCCCGCGAAATGGATCGCTTGCAGCGTTCGTGTCACCGCCTGATCTGGTTGAACCCGCTGCTGGGCACACCCGGCTATGAACCGTTGACGGTGGGGATGCAAGCAGCCCTCCCATTTGTTGATGATTTTCTACCGGTACATAATCTGGTAAGTCTGGAACAACTCGGCGCGAAGCTGGCTTCACTCGGCCCACAACGCCCGCCTCGGCGCCAGCGTATGACAATCACGCGAGGCAAACAATGACCGATCCTGCTCAATTGAAGGCTGAAGCTGATGCGTTGATTGCGCGCGGTAAAGCACTGATTGCAACCGATTTACCCCAGGCGACCGATCTGCTCAATCGGGCGGTCAAGCTCTATTGGGCTGCCGGGGAGTATTACAGTGCTGCTGCGCAGACCGGGAATTATGGGTGGGCATTACGGCGGATGGGCCGCCCCGATCTGGCACGTCCCTATCTGGCGCGGGCTGCCGAGATTTTTGCCGATCTGGGCCTAACCGATTTCGCCGAACGGCATCGAGCCGCGGCTGAAGATATTGCTGCCGATCTAACGCCGGAATTGTTAGCCAGTTTACCACCGACAGTACGATCAGCGATTGAACGACAAGATGGTGCAGCGCTGCAATTCGCACTTAACGCCTTGCCACCCGCCGAACAGCAGACTGTTATTGATCGTCTGACGGCAATTGGTCTCATTAGCCTGGCAGACAGCGAAGAGACAACGGCGCAGGCCGTTCAGCAGTTCGAGCCACTGTTACAGGCAATTGCCGCAGTAGCCCGTGGTAATGAACACGAACGGCCTGACGTCGAACAGACCCTCCACGATCTCGAACGGAAGGGATGGCACATTCGTAAGGCAGTGCATCGTATCTGGAACGGCGAACGGCGCCGCCAGCGCTTGACGCATGGTCTTGACGAGGTTGATACGGCGCTGGTCAACCGGATTCTCGATATTCTGGCATCGCCGACGCCCTGAGAGCCAGGTCAGCTTAAGAATGCCTGCAATGCGGCCAGAGTTTCGGCAGGCGCTTCTTCCGGTAAAAAGTGACCACCGGGGACACTATGGCCTTGCACATTTGACGCATACTGACGCCATACCTCTAACACGTTGTACTTTCTACCAACAAACCCCTGTGCTCCCCATAATACCAGGAGCGGGCAGTCTACCTTACGTCCGGCGCGCATATCAGCCTCGTCGTGTTCCAGATCAATGGTTGCTGCGGCACGATAATCTGCACAACTGGCAGCAATAGTCGCCGGATTGCGGAAACAACGTAGGTACTCGGCAACCGCCTCTTCAGTAAAAGCGGTCGGAGTTCGTCCCCAGTGGGCCAGCTTACTACGCAGCCAGAATTCGGGGTTGGCGCCAATCAGCGTTTCCGGTAACGGCGCCGGTTGAATCAAAAAGAACCAGTGATAATACGCCGTCGCAAATTCGCGGTCGGCTGTCAGGTACATATAATGGGTTGGCACAATATCAAGCACCGCTGCTCGTATCACCTGATCTGGATAATCAAGGCACATCCGATGGGTCACGCGGGCGCCACGATCATGACCAACAACGAAAAAGCGGGTAAAGCCAAGCTGAGCCATCAAGCCAACCATATCAGCAGCCATTGCTCGCTTGCTGTAAGGCGTATGGTCAGGATCGTCCGCCGGTTTCGCGCTGTCACCGTAGCCACGCAAATCGGCGGCAATAACAGTAAATTGCTCGGTCAGCTTTGGTGCGATAGCGTGCCACATAGCATGCGTCTGTGGATAGCCGTGGAGCAACAACAACGGTGGCCCACTACCGCCAATCGCCCCGGCAATCGTGATACCGTTAACATCACGCTGAAATGGAACACAACGGTTAAGAATCGTCAAGCTGGCACCTCGTTTCGTTGACGGTACTTTTTGACGTTCTCGTCTATGACCCTTCATTGGGCAAACACCAACGTTGACTGTACAACCATCATCCGTTGGGCATCAGGAAGGAACGGATATTCGGATTAACGTAACAAGAGTTATAACGACAGAACAACCATTACTCATCCGAACCTGATCGTTCGATCATGTAGGATACTTCACGATCCTATGAAGACTTAATGCGCAATAGTGAACGCTACAAGAATGTTATTCCCATACCAATTGCACAGAGACTGCGGAGATTTGCCCAGAGTCATCGCGTTCGGTTTTCTCTGTGTTATCCGCAGTGCATGTTTGCGGGGATCCTCCTTTCCTTTGCTTTTGTACTTGCACCTGATGACCTCAGCTCAGACGGAGTGCGAAACGGTGGAGTGAAGTGAGTCGGCTTGAGCGAGATGTTCGCCTCTCCATAGCAGCTCATAGAAATAACAGGCAAATACCTCTGCCAGTTTGATCGGAACAGCATTGCCTATCTGAGTTGAGATTTGTTCATAGTTACCGTAAAATTGGTAAGAGTCCGGAAATGTTTGCAAACGGGCTGCCTCTCGTAGCGTGATTGCTCGATCTGATGTAGGGTGAGCAAATCTTCCCTTCGTGAAATTCGTACACCCGGTCGTCAGGGTATTAGAAGGTTTGTTGAAATCCATCCTTCCGTAAACATCGTGATATCCAATATTTCTACCGTTTTTATGACAGGCGAGCTGTAACTCCATTGGCAAGCTATCTCTACTTCCTCCATTATGCGGTATGTGTCTCAATCGTTCTAGGCTCAAAGGTGTATGCTTTCTTGCCCTATGCAAAGGGTCTGTTTCGCTCATTTCTCCTGAATTCAGGTCTTGAAGGCCAACAAAAGCATCTTGTACTGTAAGCCATTTCTCTTTTCCCAACCGTGCAGCTTCTTCAGGCGAAGCATGCGTCGGCTCCGGAATCCTTAGTTCTATATCAAAGATAGTCCCTAATAAAATAAAGCGTTTGCGAAATTGAGGTACACCGTAATTCACGGCATCTACGATGGTCGGAACAGACGTCTTATACCCTAATTCTTTCAAGTTGCCGATGAATGTATCTAAAATATCCGGGTTTTGTCCCAATCCCGGCACGTTCTCTACGAACAGGAACTGGGGACGCAGGCGCTCGACAAAGCGGACAGCTTCCAGAACGAGGGAAGCCCTTTCATCACTGTTTCTGAAGCGGTTTTGCCTGCTAAAAGGCTGGCATGGAGCGCATACTCCTAATACGGTAAGTTGACCGCTCACTAATTTACAATCCTTCATGATTGTAGCAGGTGATACACTTCGGATATCTTCTTCGTACAGGATAACCTCTGGATGATTCAAGCGATACGTTTGGGCAGTAATACGATCAAACTCTACTGCCGCAAGCACGTTGAAGCCTGCAGCCTTAAATCCGGCGGTTACCCCTCCACAACCAGAAAACAAATCTATCATTGTCGGTGGAGAATCCCATCTCATGCGATCTCCTACTTCAAAAGCGTGTTTTTGAAATACGAGCAATGCTCAGATAGGGGACAAACACTGCACCTAGGTTTTCGAGCTTTACAAATCAGTCTTGTGAAATCCAAAAGGTTTTCAGCAGATAAACCGACATTTGCCTCCGACAAAAGTGGTAACAGATCCCGGAGCTCTTGAGAGCCTTTGGTCGCGTGTCCCATTTCGAGACCAGTGAATCGAGAAATAAAACGTAGAATGTTTACATCGGCAGGAACCAACCCTTGACCATAAGCAAATGTTAGGATAGCAGCAGCAGTATATTCTCCTATTCCAGGAACTTTAAGCAGGCTTTCAACATTAGCCGGTATCTCACCGCCGTGATTCTCACAAATATAGCGTGCAGCTTTTATCAGATAAGGAACACGCTTGGATAAACCCAAGGGGCGTAATATTTCTCTCACTTCGGTTTCATCGGCAAAGGCCAGTGCTTCGATTGTCGGATATCTTGAGGCAATTTCTTCGAAGTGTTTCGCTACAACATCCGTTCGGGTACGGATAAGTAGCATTTCTGCCAGAAATATCCGATAAGGTGTTCGATATTTCCGCCATGGTAACTCGGTTTCCGCAATTCTGTGCCTGGATAATTCGGCACCAGCTTTTGAGAGATAAGAGAATTCTTCTCCAATCATGGCGTTATAAAACCCAATCGTCCGGCACGAATATCTGCAACCAGTCTTTGGAGTTCGTCCTGTAAATCGGTCGCATGTCGCTCGCGGCCATATCCAACCGCTTTGTGGGCCTCCATCACAACGTTAGGAATAAACAGTGGCAAACCTTCAGTCATGTCATCAAATCCCCCGACGGCGTGAGACTCATCAGGTATTAGACCGTCTTGTTCTACCAACCAAGCCATCAATTCTGCGATACGACGACCGATCTCCGATTTTAAATCCTTCGTCTGAAGGTCAACCGCGATTTCCCAGCGAGGAGTAAAAAAGTGTGCTCGATCGTTTAACGTAGACCTGTACATCCGAGTAGGAGCGGCATAAAACATTGCAACTCCGGCGCGATAACAAAGGTCAAGGAAGGGTTTGTATTCGTCAATTGTGGTCAAGGCGGGTATACCTCGCTTATGCTGGTAATACCTCTGATTTGCTTCATTGATATGTTGCTGAATGTAATCAAGCCAATCTTGTATTCTATTTTCTTGAACTGTACGGATGACCTTACCCCTATCGTCGGTAATGGGAAGGGGATGAGGGAAAAAGGCTATGTCGGAGAATCGTCTAAGCGCACAGAACGTGACAAACGTGTTCCGTTCGTGGTTGAAAACCCGCTCCTGTTTTGACTTCGCCAGTCCCCAGAACAACAAGTGTGTCACAGCTTGGTCGTTCAACGGCGGTCGGTAGAAAGCATCGGCAAGTTCTTGATGTCCGCACTTGACATGCAGATACCAGAAAGTGATCATGGCCAGCCAAGAATATTCGGGTGATTTTACCGCACCCGCATAAACCGCTCCTAAATACCCTTTACCGGCCGTGTTATGAAAAACTTGCTGGAACGTGCGGATTTCTCGGCGGACAACTTCTCCGTATAAAATATCGTCGGGTGCACTGGCCCCGTCATAGTCATCCAAACGATGCACCAGTGGAAAAATACGACCATCACGGATCAGTAATGTGATGACCGGTGGATGTTGGATTTCAGGCACTCCGCTAATGGGGTACCATTTGGATTGCTGTAGGACAATTCGTAGCTCTTCTGCATATTGGCGCAATTCCATAGCAGCAGAGCGCAAATGACGGAAATCCGTGATAACTTCCCGACGAAGGTGTGGAGAGATCAGCAGTCCTTCTACGGCAGCATCTAAATCCCTGTATCGCCGGAGTTCGCGTGGATCCAGGTCGTAGTCCCAGTAGCTAAGTGCATTCTGCCGGTCAAGCACTCTCATTGCTCCGGCAGAAACAAAAAGGGTCGCCGGTGTTGGCGGTATAAAACTTCCACGCGCATGCTCTACCATCACATCACCCACTGAAGCATCGGTTCCGACCGCTGCCTTATGAGCGTTTTCAGGGGCTGTTATGATTTCTATAACCTTGTTTCCAATAATCCTTTCCTGAAGACGGTTTTTGGCTGCCTTTTCATCAAACCTTACTCTACTACCGTTGAGTACTTGCTGCACTGTTGGAATATCGAGAATCCCCTCTACATCTTCTATCGAGCGATCCAGCCTCCAAAGTCGTTGAAAGAAACTTTCTGCTTTTGATCGCCTAAACCCGAGTTCCCTAGTTAACCGTTGGATTTCGCTTTGTGCCCCGGACCCTGCTGACCTTATCTTTTCCGCCAAATCGTTCAAGTCATTAACTACCCAAGCAGCAATCTCTAAAACAAGGTCAACTGGGTTTTCGTCGGCAATGACAGGAGCAATATCATGAACCAAGCCAGCATAATTTTCTTCAAGAGCATGGCTACGAGCGATTCCTTCCATAACCGAAACGGTTACACGTTCACGCTCGGCCTCATCACTTTGCCAGAGGTCTAGACCGTTTCGTTCTTCTTGCTCGATTTCGTCACGGCTTACTTGACTGTCAAACAGGGATTTTTGAGAAATACCCTGATCGGGCAGATTAAAGCAAAAACTTCCCCTCCGTTCCGGCGAAGGTCGCTTCTCCAACTTGCCTTCGTCCAACAATTGACCTATAGCGCTCCGTATCCGGTCAACCGTAACAACCAGATTTCGTGCGCGCAACTGGAGTTGCAGTTCTCGAACAGACAAGCCTACCACATCGCCGGCAATCTTGCGCAGCACATCAAGAATTGCTTCGGCTACTTGTTGCTGTTCTGGTATGTCTAATGTTCTTTGCGCCATTTTTCAACAGCCTCACGTAAATCAGGAGTTTCAGCAACGTGGGTAGTAAAGGTTCTCCCACGTATTTTGACAATAACGGCATGGCGCATAATATCCATGCCGGATGTAAATACTGCTGTGCCACGGGGCATTCTGGGAATGCGCTTTATAGTCTCCTCCGGCAGATCGCCGATTTGCCCTGCAACCACCCGTAAATCTTCCGGGTCCAACGCAAAGAGTATACGGGTGTTGCAGGTAAGCAGAATCTGGCGATCCATCGAGGATGGACTTTGACTTAACAGCACCACTCCTACCGAGTCATGTCGGGCCGTGCGGATCATCTCGCGAAGAACCAAGGTCGAAGGCGGAAGGTCACTTCCGCCGGGCAAGAACAAATGCGCCTCGTCAATAATCAAAACGAACGGCGGTATGTGATTACGGCGGCGTAATCGCTGCAGGATACGTGCCACCGCGCCCACGACAAGGTTACGCTGCCACTGGCCTAAATGCCCGACGTAGATATTGATGAGCGGCGCATCCGCTAAGAGTTCTGTCCATGTAACCGGTTTGTCTGTTAGGAGAGAATTACGGTTGAAAGCTGCTTGAACCCGTCTGACCGCATTATCGGTGGCTTTGGAGTTGATGGATGTACCGATCCTCTTAACAAGATCAATGAGAGATGCAAAAGGAACGTCTAATTCTTCACCATTCTCAAGTTTATCAAGGGCCTCATCAAAGACATTACCATAGGCAGATGCAATCAATTCTCGTTGATCGGACGTGAGATTGGGGATAAAAGCAAGAAACTCTTCAAGGCCTATTATTGAATAAGGAATTTTGAAATCATCGGTCCCGGCAACGATATGTTTCCCCTCGAGTTCTTTTGCAGTTTGTTCGGTATCTCCCAAAACATCAAACGAAAGTATCGGGATTCGTTTCTCATAAAGTTCTTCCATCAACACACCAACGGCATAGCTCTTTCCGACGCCGGTTTTCCCCAACACGGCTATGTGACGGGCTATCGCAGTGTTGGGCAAAAAGAACGGTACACTATGCCCACCCGATTCAATATTTCCCAGATAAAGCCCTGAAGTACTGATTGGCTTGTCTTTTGCGCTATCATCTTTTTCGGGAATGTTCAGAAGTTTCGGGATGATTGCAGCAGGCAGTTCATACACCGATTGTCCTGTATGAGGAAGTTGGGTCGGCTCGGCGATCTCCAGAGAGTTGTCGTCCTTGACAAAGATCTCTCCGAGAAGTTCGATTTCCATTACTCGAACAAGATCGGGGGAAAGCTCCGATGAACGAATATCAGTGCGTCGCATACCATAGGCATCGTCCTTCTGCATACCTCCGGGTCTGGCACGCAAGTTCAGTTCGCTACCGGCAATTATCCGCCCATAGTGCGCCCTGTTATCGTCATCTTGACGGAGGGCTATCACGAACGTATTGAGATTAGGACGTCGGCCTGCTTTGACGCGGAATGGAATTCGGTCAAATGTGGGAGTACCTCCTTCGGATGAATATTCGGAGGAAGAAGTCTCTCCGATAAGGGTATTCTCTGTCAGACCTAATACTGTTACGATGGACATTAGAGTAACTCCAGGCTGTTGTACCTCTGTATAATCAGCCGTTTCATCTAAATCTAACACAAAAACCCCTATTTATCCAGGGGGATTAGATGTAGTTCTCGTCTTTTACCTCAAAAGTACAGACACTAACGCTAGCGGTGTAGCCATCAGACGGTTGCAAATCGGAAACAATTATGGATGTCAAAACTGATGAACGATGGTCAAAGCGACAGGATGGATACAGCCTAGATCGATCTGAATCGTCCTAAAATACATCAAATTACGCTCCCAAAAGAGAAGAAATCGGGTGCAATAATGAATTTACAGCAAAGAGTTCATTGTGCTAACTGAAATGATCACAATACATAATCAACAGCTTCTTTGGAGAATGATGAAGTTGTAATAAATATTCCTTTCTTTGATTGTTTTCCCATAAGTGCACCGACAAGTTTCTGTATCTCAGGCTTGCCCACAACACGTTCTCATCTCTTGGCTTGTATATAGTATATAGATAGTGTCAAGACCGAGTCTATCTTCATCAATAATGCTATCTATAACCTTCATCGTCTGTTTGTCCTACTGCTCGTGCTGCATCACGATGAGATCCTCCGTATCCCATTTTGACAAGAAGTTCGACCACAAGACGTTCAAAGAAGGAAGGCGAGCTTTTTTGACCAGACTCAACGGTTCTAGAGATAAACCGGATCGTATCTCTTCATAGGAAGATTCAAGAATTTCTTCTGACGTTTGCTCTTCTTCATTGATTCTTGGAGCTTTGAGTTCGCGTCGCGAACTCGCACCTTCTCGGAATTCAATATATTCAGGAAATTGCGCGAGCAATTCCTTGTCAATTTGTGATGGATTACTTGCCAGTACTTAGTTACCATGCTCGGTTATTTGTAATACGAGCGGCGTGTCATTTCAAGGGGTCCCGCTTTAGTCAAATAAGTTCTCGCTCAACCTACCCGATTGTAAAAAACAGTTTGTTTGTCACTAGGTAACAGGGCGTTTAACTCATCTTCGCTTAGAGAGAATTCTCTGGCAAGGCTGTTCATCAAATCCTGAATAGAGTGCTCTTTTCCATCACTCAAAGAGCGCAAGAGCGATAGCATGATTGTCTGGAAATCTGGTATTGGCATAATTGCTCTCCAACGTGCTGGAATTGGCTAATTTGCCGTGATTCCGAATCCATTCTTTTCTGTCATTATTCCCTATTTTTTTACCCATCCCGGAATTTATTAAAAACCAGTATAGCGCAGAAAAATCGTTGTCAATCGGGAGCCAGAGACATAACGTTTTTTCTGCCTGGCAGTGGTGACTAAGCATCGCGGATACAAGATATGGAGAGTGGACGGGTTCCAAGAAGAGTATAGACAGGTATTCGAACTTTGCCGGAGGGTTAAAGCTTTCAACTACATGGCAAAGATTACCTGTACGAGCTATTCGTGTGTCTGCACAACCTTTTTATGCCTGCTCGTTTTTCTCATTCCTCGGTTCTTACGGAAGAAGAAGGGAGTTAGGGGAAAGGTGAGGGGTTGTCGTACCATGAGCCGACTTGTACTTGCATGGTCGGACAACAGTTCAGACAGGGGCTCACTCGCACTCCTCCTCAAACGGCGTAGATTCGGAACTGCTGTAAGAACGTGCACGGCGTTCATTGGCGAAAAAGACCGAATACTGAAAACGTTTCCCCCGGTTCGTTATGATATAGATTCTTGTAAGTGCAATACGGATCAAGTATAATCTACTATATCCGCACTCAGCTTACTCGGTTGCCACAAGTAAAGGAGGAAACAAAGTGGTTTCGCGAATCGGTGTGCTATTCCTGGTAGTAGCATTGCTGCTAGTCAGTGCCTGTGGCACCACGACGCCAACAACTGCGCCGA
>Ga0197142_1002447_pt1 | contig 16287 bp, 9 predicted proteins | sample GBS60_MetaG_FD_148614 | JGI IMG/M metagenome (GOLD analysis project Ga0197142, IMG submission 148614) | Sediment microbial communities from Great Boiling Springs, Gerlach, Nevada, United States - GBS 60_MetaG | ecosystem: Environmental > Aquatic > Thermal springs > Hot (42-90C) > Sediment...
TCAGGGAACACTTTCACCGTGACGGGCGTGAATATTGCTGACGGTGATTACATCACACTGGGCAGGACCTTCAGCGGTCCCTCCGCCCCTGTCTCACTGACCTACACGCCGAACACTTTGACGCTGGTCTATGGCACAAGCGGCAGTTCGGTGCCGCCCGATGTGGATGACGGCGACTCGCCCATCACAAACTACGCTTTGGTTTCAGCACCATCGGGTATCAGCATCAATACCAGCACAGGTGTCATCAGTGTGGCGGGCACAACCAATGCAGGCACCTACACGTTGTCGGTAACGGCGCAAAACGGCGTTGGCTCAACCACTTTCAGCAATGTCTATACGGTAACGGTTCAGCCGTTCAATGTAGCGAGTATTTTCTACAATTCTGCGACAGTTCCGTTGGGGGCATCGGTTAGCATTGCTCCCAATCCTGCGCCGCCGTCAGGGTCAGGTATAAGTTTCTCTGCAGGTTCGTTGCCGTCAGGGTTATCGTTGAACACTTCAACGGGTGTGATTTCAGGCACGCTGGCAACTGCGGGGGTTTATACGGTGTCGGTGACTATCAACGGCAGTGGGAACTCGACGGGCGGGGTGACACGGACATTTCAGATTGCGGTGCTGGGGGCGACAGGTCCGGGTGGGGTTGGCGATGCTGAGACCTCTCCTGTGTGGTTTCGTGCGGATGCGGGGACTTCCACAACCGCTGACAATACGCCTATCAGCAGTTGGACGAGTTCATCGGACAACACCGTGCAAGCCTCGCAGAACGTTCTAGCCAAACGACCTGTGTGGAAGACAGGCAGCAACGGCATCAACAACCGTCCTGTCGTGCGCTTTGATGGTACCGATGACTTTTTCAACACCAACTACACTTGGCCAACCAATCAAGACCAGATTACGATGGTTCTTGTCGGGCGTGGCACGAACTTTCAGTCGGCGATTCGCATGCAGGGTAGTGGTTGGATTGTCTATCCGTGGTATTCATCGTTTATCTTGAGTTCTGATGGCGGCACTAATGGAATTGCGTCGGGGCTGGTGACCGATAACACGACGGTCAATATCGGCATAGCGCGCTATCGTCGCAACACGACCAATGGGATGCAGACCTTCCGCAACGGCACGCTTCAAGCCCAGCGTAATAGTGCCAACAATCCCTTGCCGAGTAATAATCTGTTACTTGGCAGTCTTGGGGGCACCAGTGAATTTACCAATGCGGACATTGCGGAGATTATCATCTATCGTGCCGCCCTCAACGAGGCACAGCGCATCATCGTTGAAAACTACCTTGCCGCAAAATACGGCGTTACAATTTCCAATAACTTCTATGGTGGAACCAGTCCCTACCTTGAACAAGTGCATGGCATCGGCACCACCGACGGCACGGTCAAGCATACGCGCGCGCAAAGTAGCGGCGGGCTCGTGCTTGAAGAACGCAACAATTCTCTAAACGGCACTAACGAATTCCTGCTTGCTGGTCATAACGGCATCAATCCCCTACCTGTTTTTACTGCCGACCTCCCCAGCGGCGTGGAGCAGCGCTGGTCGCGCATCTGGTATCTTGACAAAACCGGCACCATTGACGCACGCATCGCCTTTGACTTCAGCGATGCCGGTATTTCGATTGCCCCTGGCGATCCCACCAAATACCGCTTGCTCTACCGCACAGGCACCAGTGGGGAATTTTCAGTAGTTACCACCGTTGGCACCCCCTTCATCCAGAACACCTACCAAATTGCCTTTGATGTCAATGATGCCAACTTGCAAGACGGTTACTACACGCTTGGCACCACCAACTCTGCGGATAGCCCTCTGCCCGTGGAACTCTTGAGCTTCACGCTCACGCCCAGAGACAACGGCGTGCTAATTCAGTGGGAAACCGCTTCGGAAAACAACAATGCAGGCTTCATTCTCCAGCGCAGTCTTGCCAGAGATGGAGCGTTCGCTGAAATCGCTTCTTATCAAACCCACGACTCGCTCAGAGGTCTTGGCACTTCGCCTACCGGCAAAATTTACACCTACTTTGACCACGACCGCTTGCAAGCAGGACGTACCTACTTCTACAAACTCTTGGATGTGGATTTGAGCGGCAACATCACCGAACATCCCATCACAGAAGTTACCTTGCCGAATGCGTATCACTTGGCACAGAACTATCCGAACCCATTTAACCCGACCACAACGATTGAGTTTTCACTGCGTCAAGATGGGCGGACGGTGTTGGAAGTGTTCAACATTTTGGGACAAGTCGTGGCAAGACCGATTGATGGTGAGCTCAAAGCAGGGGCTTATCAGGTTCAATTCAATGCGTCGGGGTTGTCGTCGGGGTTATATTTTTACAGGTTACGCAGTGGGTCGTTTGTGGATACCAAGAAGATGCTCTTGCTGAAATAGTTTGTGAATCGGTGTGATGTGTGGAGTTGTGTATCAGGCTTCTCAATGTGGTTGGGAAGCCTGTTTTGTTTTAGGGTTACCGAAACACATCAGAAAATGTCGTAATGCCAAGATAGCGATGCACCAAGAACCCTTCGCCGTATTTGACCCCAATCATCTCTCCGAACACCCGCGCTTTTGCATCTAATCCTTCCAAAAATTCCTTGCGGCTGATGAAGGTTTCAGGCTCGGTTGAATCGGGATTGTAGAATTGCGATTTGTAAGCGAGAATGGCTTTGCGCGAGTCTTCGTAAGTCTCGCTTACATCGAGAATGAAGTCCGGTTTCGTGAATCGGTCTTGAATGTAGTAGAGCAAATACTTTGGTCGATGGGCTTCTTGGGCTTTGCCCTTCCACTTGGTTTGAATCTTTCGTAATCCTGCATAAAAGCATGCTTCGGTAATCATCTGCGAGGCGCGCACATGGTCGGGGTGTCGCTCTTCGGGTTGTGTGGCAAAGACAACAACTGGCTTGAAATAGCGAATCACTGAAATGAGTTTCTCGCGATTCTCGATGTTGTTTTCAAAGGTTGTATCGCCCAAGTTGAGATTCATTCGCTCGGCAATGCCCAAGAGTTTTGCCGCTTCTTTGGCTTCTTTTCGGCGGATGTCTCTTGTGCCGCGTGTGCCTTTTTCGCCTTCGGTGAGGTCGCAGATAGCAACGGATTTTTTTTCGTGATGAAGTTTAAGCATCGTTGCCGCGCACGCTAGTTCAACATCGTCGGGGTGTGCGCCAAAGGCCAGCGCATAAACCGGTTTCGTGTCAGCTTTAACCTGCTTCAAGCGTTTTGACAAAGTTGAAACAGCGCAAATATATTACCCTAAACTGGTTTTCGTCTATTTTGTTGCGTAACTTACTTTCCGCACTGCATTCGTTTCAGCGGACATACTATCAAACAAATGATGAAGCAACTCTTTTTCTGCTGGCTCTCATTGCTTCTTTTCTTTGCTTGTAGCAAAAAAGAAAAACCTGATAGCCAAGATTCCTTCACAGTTCTCAACGGTGGCATCAAACGCGGTGGAATTTTCAGAACTAATCTTGCTTCCGACATCTCTAACCTTGACCCGCCACGCCTTGCCAAACAAGCTGAAATCCTCGTTGGACAACAGATTTATGAACAACTCATCGAGCTTGACCCAAAAACCTTAAAACCCATTCCTGAACTGGCGACGCGTTGGGAAATTTCTCCTGACGGCTTGAGCTACACTTTTCACTTACGCACCGATGTTTATTTTCACGATAACCCTTGCTTTCCTAACGGCAAGGGCAAACGGCTTACGGCACATGATGTCAAATTCTCGCTCACGAATAGCGTTGATGCACGCGCCCAAACACTCGGCGCAGAGTTCTTTACCCCTTGCGTGCTTGGCGCACGAGAATTCTATGAGGCTACCATTGAAGCCCTACGCAAAAAAGAAGAGCCGCGTGTAAAAGAAATTTCAGGCTTCATCGTCAAAGATGACTCCACCTTTATCATCAAGTTGCGTGAGCCTTATGCACCGTTCCTTTATCACCTAGCAACTTCCTTTGCATCAATCACATGTGAAGAAGCCGTGAAGTATTACGGCAAATCGCTTTCGCGCCATCCTGTCGGCACTGGTGCATTTATGTTCGTGAAATGGGAAGATGACCGCGAAGTTGTTTTGAAGCGCAACCCAAACTACTGGGGGCGCGATTCACTTGGCAACCCTCTGCCCTATCTGGACGGTGTTACCTTCAAGTTCCTCAAAGAAATGTCCGCACAATTTTTAGAATTCCAAAAAGGCACGCTGGATGAATCGGTTGGCATTCCGCCTGAATTTGTTGGCACCGTGTTTGACGCGCAGGGTAATGTTCAAGAACCTTTCAAGAAATACATCCTGAAATCATGTCCTGAACTGCGCATTGATTACATCGGCATGCTTTATACTGATTCGCTGTTCCGAAATACCAAACTGCGTCAGGCGTTGAGTTGGGCGATTGATCGCGTGAAGATTGTTAAGTATGTGCTCAAAAATCAAGTTACGATGCCGACTGGCCTTGTTGCACAAGGCATTGCTGGCTACGACAACCGCGATGTGATGATGATAGATTACGATGTCGCAAAAGCCAAAGCGTTGCTTGCCGAAGCCGGCTATCCGAATGGAGACGGTTTGCCTGAACTTGTGCTTCACACCTTCGTTGGTGCAAAGTATGCCTATAACAAAGAAGTTGCCGAAGCCGTGCAGGCTATGCTTCAAGACATTGGCGTGAAAGTGAAAATCGTTCAGTCGGAATACTCCACGCATTTACAACAAGCGTATCTGGGGAAGTTGCGATTCTTTATCGGTTCGTGGGGCGCAGATTATCCCGAACCTGAAACGTTCTTGAACCTTGTCTATGGCGGCGTTGTGCCGAAGGGCAAAGACGAAGAGAGTTACATCAACCTTTCGCGCTATGCGAACCCAGCGTTTGATGACGTGTTCAGCAAGGCACTCAAACTTTCAGATGAAAAACAGCGATACGCACTCTACAAACAAGCCGAAAAAATTGCGCTCGATGATGCCGCACTGATTGTCTCTTATCATCGCCTTTCGTATCGCTTCGAGCAACCATATGTGCGCAACTACCCGATAAACGCCATGGATAGGCGCGACTATCGCGAGGTGTGGCTGGATAAATAATCAACTGCCCCTACGCTCGAAGGCGGAAATGCCCATAAACACAAGCCCCAAGAGCAGATTCACACTAACAAGCCGCGTGTAAGTTTTGTGAAGTGCGTTGAACTCATCGCGAAAGGCTTGTTTGGACACATCAAAATTATCGAAGTCTTTGATTTCAACCACGCGCAGAAATTCCAAGCGGTCGGTAATAAATTTACCATACACCATAAGCAGTCCTATCATCACGAGCAGAATAGCGGTTTTAATCAGTCGCAGTGTGGTGCGTTCCTCGGCTTGCACGAGAAAATAAATTGTGCTCATGGTTAACAGTGCCGATGCAATGGCTTCGAGCAGATTGAGTTTGGCTAATACTTTTCCGTTCAGATGTCCCGCCAAGTTAATGCTTCCTGCCTCTTTGAAAATTGTGCCAGCTACAGCGAAAGCAAACATGACGATTGCGCCAATCCAAATCGCAATGCCCAGTTGCTCAATGAAGAGGAAAATGGAATGTGCAACAGGTTTATTCATTTAGTTAGTGAAGTGGTTGGTTGGAGTTCTTCTTTGCGTGCTTCGCGCTCACGGCGTTTTTGCACGGCGGCAGAAATGAAAATGCTGATTTCATAGAGCACCATCATTGGCAGTGCAAAAAGCAACATCGTGAGCGCATCGGTTGAAGGTGTCAAAATTGCGGCTAACATGACAATTGCGACAATCGCATATTTGCGGTAGTGCCGCATAAATGGCGGCGTCAGCAACCCAATGTTCGAGAGCAGATAGACCGCAAACGGCAGTTCAAAGATGAACCCTGTTGTGAAGATCATGGTCAGAAAAAAACTTGCGTAATCGGTTATAGCAATGTTGTTTTCAATTTGTGGAGAACCGAAGTTTGCAAAGAATTTGAGCGAAAAGGGAATCACGACAAAGTAACCGAAGGCAACACCAGTGAAAAAGCAAACGCTCACGAACAGCACTATACAGCGTGCCGCCTTACGCTCTTTGGGCAACAAGCCGGGCAAGACAAACTGCCAAATTTGATAGGCTAAAAACGGAAACGCCAAAATGATGGCAGAAAAGAGAATTGACTGCACATAGAGCGTGAGCTGTCCGTAAGGCACAAGGTTTTGCAGTTTGATGTTTGGACTGCTTCTGATGAGTGGTGCAATTAAGATTTGATTGACGATGAAATCAGAAAAATAAGCGCAGACACACACTGCCACAACCCAACCTAAAAGCCCTCTTATTAAGCGCATGCGCAGTTCTTCAAGGTGATCGAGAAACCCCATTTCATCAGTTGGTGGTTGCTTTGCCATAGGCTCTTTCAATTCCAGTTTTCCGCCTTTCATTCCGAAGTGCTGGCTTTAAATTTGCGACATTGTTGGCGTTTTACCAATGCTTGAATGCGGAAAATCCGTAGTTTTTACTATTATTGTAGCTTTGAAATCAACACCATACGCGTTTTGGAAAAGAAAATTGTCATTGCCATAGATGGGCCAGCGGCCTCGGGCAAGAGCACGACCGCCAGATTGCTGGCAAAGAAATTAGGCTATGCATATGTTGATACAGGTGCAATGTATCGCGCCATTGCACTCAAAGCGCTGTCTGAAAGCATCTTAGAACGCTTGCTTGTTGATGACTTATTGCTCAAAGAGTTCGTTGAGCATACTGACATTCGTATGGTTGGCACGCAAGTTTGGCTTGATGGACGTGATGTTACAGCACAAATTCGCTCTCATGAGGTTTCCAAAGTGGTGAGCAAAGTCAGTGCTCTGAAAGCTGTGCGCGAAAAGCTTTCAGCGATTCAGAGACAAATGGGCGAAGCCAAAGGTGTGGTGATGGACGGACGCGACATTGGCACAGTAATTTTTCCAAATGCGGAACTGAAAATCTACATGATGGCTTCTGCAAGGGAGCGCGCTAAGCGGCGCTATGCGGAATTGAAATCCAAAAATGCCGCGCTCGAAGTCAGCCTCGAAGCCCTCGAAGCTGAAATCAAACAGCGCGATGAAGAAGACATGAACCGTCCGGTCTCACCACTCCGCAAAGCCGATGACGCCGTGGTGCTCGACACATCATCGCTCACCATTGAAGAACAAGTTGAACACATCTACCGATTAGCCTTAGAGAAAATTCACTGTCGAAAGGAGTAACCCAAATGCAAGTTACAGTCGATTCACAATCAGGATTTTGTTTTGGCGTGCAATTTGCCGTTGAAATGGCAGAAAGCGAACTTGCCGAAAGTGGCTCGCTATATTCACTTGGCGATATTGTCCACAACACCGTCGAAGTGGAACGGCTCAACAAACTGGGCCTGAAGACTATCTCAAAAGAAGAGTTCAAGACGCTTTCGAATACGAAGGTGTTGATTCGCGCACATGGCGAACCGCCTGAAACCTATCAGTATGCTATGGAACACAACATTGACCTGATTGATGCGTCTTGCCCTGTTGTGCTCAAGTTGCAGCGGCGCGTTAAGGACTTCTATGATGCTGGTTACCAAATTCTAATTTACGGCAAGAAAGAACACGCCGAAGTCATTGGGGTCAATGGGCAGTGTAACCATGAAGCCATCGTGATTAGACATGCCGATTTGAGCGACCCCAGCGAGATTGCACCAATTGATTTTTCACGCAAGACCGTGCTTTTTACACAAACCACACAAGACACAAAAGGCTTTTACCAACTGCGTGACAATCTCAAAAAACTTTTTGCTGAAAGAAATGCAAGCGAAAAGTTTGATGAAGCAGCGACAAATAAAGAAGCCGTTGAGTTTCTTACCAAAGACACCATTTGCCGGCAAGTCTCTGGACGTGATGAGAAACTGACCAAGTTTGCACAGCAACATGAAGTTATTGTCTTTGTCGCTGGCCGAAAGAGCTCAAACGGAAAAGTTTTGTTCGGTGTTTGCAAAGCTGCCAACCCGCGCACCTATTTTGTGGAGCACGAAGGCGAATTGCAAGCCGAATGGTTCATGCGCCACGACGGTTCACCCGTCGAGAGCGTTGGCGTGTGCGGAGCAACCTCCACACCGATGTGGCAAATGGAACGCATCGCAGATGTGATTCGCAACAATTTTGCACCAAAAGCACCAGCACAGGTTTGATTTGTTTATTTTCGTCAACCTAAACCGCCCGATTCTACTCTCTAAATCGGTAGCGGTCAAACTTAGAGAGAAGGAAAACGAAGGAGAATAATGTCAACTCAACCATCATCAGAAGCGATGCCGACGCTGAAGTCGGCAGTTGAAAACGACGCCTCTGTCGTTAAGAAGCGAAAGCCTGTTAAGTTCTTCGCCGAGTATAATGATGAAGAATTAAAACAACTCGAGGCCCTTTATTCAAGCACGTTCAACGAACTCACCGAAGGCGAAATCGTCAAAGGCCGTGTGGTTTCAATTAACGAGAAAGACGTCACCATTGACGTTGGCTTGAAATCCGAAGGCATTGTGCCCCTGATGGAATTCAAGGACCCTTCGTCGCTGAAAGTTGGGGATGAAGTTGAAGTCTACCTCGAGAGCATTGAAGACAAGATGGGGCAACTAATTCTCTCGAAACGCAAAGCCGACATCATGCGTGTCTGGGAGAAAATCTATGAATCTCTCGAGAAAGGCACAATCCTTCAAGGCAAAATCATTGCTCGTGTCAAGGGCGGCATGACGGTTTCGCTTAACGGGGTCGAAGCATTCCTGCCTGGCTCCCAAATTGATGTAAAGCCCGTGCGAGACTTCGATGCACTGGTTGGTCAAACTATGGACTTTCGCGTCGTCAAAATTAACCCACTGACTCAAAACATTGTTGTCAGTCATAAAGTTATCATTGAGCAAGAGTATGAAGCACGCCGCAAAGAAATGTTAGCGAACATTAAAGTTGGCATGGTGCTTGAAGGCACGGTCAAGAACATTACCGATTTTGGCATCTTTGTCGACTTAGGCGGGCTCGATGGTCTCGTTCACATCACGGATATTACCTGGGGGCGAATTTCACATCCATCAGAAGCCGTTAAACTCGATGACCCGATTAAAGTTGTCGTCATTGGCTACGATGAAGTCAAGCAACGCATTTCGCTTGGCATGAAACAACTCACACCCCGCCCGTGGGATAGCGTTGAAGAAAAGTTCAAGCCTGGCACTCGTGTCAAAGGCAAAGTTGTCTCTATTGCTGATTACGGTGTGTTCGTCGAGATTGAAAAGGGTATTGAAGGGCTGGTTCATATTTCTGAAATGTCTTGGACACAACATATCAAACACCCAAGCCAATTTGTAACCTTGGGTCAAGAAGTTGAGTGCGTTATCCTCAACATTATCAAAGAAGAGCAAAAACTCTCGCTCTCTATGAAGCAAGTTGAGGAAGACCCATGGCTGAAAATCGCTGAAAAATATGCTCCAGACACTGTTCACAAAGGAATTGTGCGCAACATTGCCGATTTTGGTGTTTTTGTTGAGCTCGAGCCCGGTGTCGATGGCTTAATTCACATTAGTGACCTTTCTTGGACAAAGAAAATCCGTCATCCCAGTGAACTGGTCAAAAAAGGCGATGAGCTTGAGGTCAAGGTTCTAAAAGTTGATGTCAAAGCCCGTCGCATTGCTTTGGGTCATAAGCAACTTACGGAAGACCCATGGCACAACTTTGAAACTGTCTACACTGTTGGAACCGAGCATAAAGCCAAGATTACTCAAATTCTTGAGAAAGGTGTCATTGTTGAGCTTCCGATGGGCGTTGATGGTTTCGTGCCAGCATCGCATCTTTTGCAAGGGGGCGTGCGCGATATAAATGCTTCATTCAAGATTGGTGATGAGTTGCCGCTTAAAGTTATTGAGTTCGATAAGGAAAATCGCCGCATCATTCTTTCTGCGCTTGAGTATTTCAAGGGCAAGAGTAAGGAAGAAATTGAGGCCTATATGCAACAGCATCCGAATGAAAAGCAGAAGATTAAGGAAGCCTCCGATTCGCTCGATATACCTTCACCTGAAGTTCCTGCTGACACTGAACAGCCAAAAGCGTAAGTCAATCGTCTTCATGCATCCTACTGCAGTGGGGCGGAGCTTTCCGCCCTGTTGTCTTTTCCGCTACTTAACAGACACTGTGCCATGAATCGGTTTTACATTTTTCTCTTCTCACTCTTTGCACTTTCATGTACTTCCTCTTCCAAAGAAACGGTGGTTGTTTATTCGCCACACGGTAAGGAAATGCTGAGTTACTTTGAACAAGCCTTTGAGAAAGAACATCCGACCATTGATGTGCGTTGGCTTGATATGGGTGCACAAACGGCCTTTGACCGCATCCGAACTGAAAAAGCTAACCCGCAAGCCAGCCTGTGGTGGGGCGGTCCGAGCGACTTGTTTGAGCAAGCTGAAGCCTTAGGCCTGCTTGAGCCTTACAAACCTTCCTGGCACGATAAGGTTGAGGCCTGCTACCGCTCACCAAATGATTGCTGGTATGCGTCGTTTCTTACGCCAGAGTGCATTATGTTCAACACCGAACAACTCACCAAAGACACGGCACCACAGGATTGGGATGACCTGCTCTCGGAACAATGGAAGGGGAAGATTATCATTCGTGACCCTGTGCAAAGTGGCACGATGCGTACCATTTTTTCTTCGCTGATTGCTAAGGAACTTGCACGCACAGGCTCGCTTGATTCAGGATTTCACTACCTTGCACGTTTGCATCGGAACACGAAAAGCTATGCTGCTGACCCTTCGCAACTCTACCTCAAACTTTCTCGCGGCGAAGCCCTTGTGACTTTATGGAATTTGACCGATGCACTCTTGCAAGCCAAGCAAAATCATTTCCCATTTGGGTTCATTATTCCCAAGAGCGGCACTGTTGTTGCCGTTGAAGGCATTGCGCTCGTTAAAGGCGGCAAAAATTTGGAGAGCGCAAAAAAGTTTTATGAATTTGTTACCAGCAAAGAACGCCTGCTTGAGCAGGCAGAAAAATTTTATCGTCTGCCTGTGCGCACCGACATTGTGCTTCAGTCTGAATGGGCGAAGGAAATCAACTATAAGATTCTTGATATTGACCACCGGTTGGCGTCTCAAAAACAATCGGAGTGGATTTTGCGATGGGAAGCCACCATTAAGAATCAGTGATTACAGATGCTTTTTAATTGCCTCCACAGTTTCGGAAAAGCTGCTGTTTAAGGTTTCAAGGTATCGGGCAACAAGGTCAAGGCCTTGGGACTGTGCTGCTTGTTCAATCGCCATGCAGATGCTTGCCATGTGCGATGCCCCGATGTTCAAGCATGCGCCTTTGAGCGCATGGGCAATTTCTTTGAGTGTCTTGTAATCGCCTACCTTAACCGCCGCTTTCAAGTGCTCTAATTGTAGTGGCGTATTATGCATAAAAATCTCAGCCAAATCTTGCAACATGGTTGATTCTGTTGTGCTTTCTAACTGGCGCAACATGGTAATGGTTTCGAGATTTAAGATGGCATCAGCACGTTGCTGTCCTTGTGCGATTTCATCCTTTTCAGCAGCGGGTGCGCCACCACTCCATTTTTCCAACATTCCTCGCACAGCGTCCAAAGAGACCGGCTTTGAGAGGTAGTCATCCATGCCAATTGCAAGATACTTCTCGCGGTCGCCTTTGAGCGCGTGCGCAGTTATTGCAATAATTTTCGGTCGACTTTCTGGCGGGTATGTTTTGAGGATATGCTCGGTTGCCTCTACGCCATCCATCTCGGGCATCTGAACATCCATCAAAATAATGTCGTAGTGTTTCGACTTTAACTTTTCCAACACCTCAATGCCATTGTTGGCAATGTCAGGCACATACCCCAGTCTTCCAAGCATTGCCGTCATCAATTTTTGATTGACCAGGTGGTCTTCGGCGAGCAAGATTGAAAGGTTTTTGGAGTGGACAGGTTTTGGATGTGTTGAACTATCTTGATGTTGTTCTACTTGGGGTTCAGTTGTTTTTTTAGGCGACAGTGCAGATACCATCAGGTTCAAGAGATGGTGTTTGCGCACAGGTTTTAGTATCGCGCCAGCAAAGAGCGACTCTGACCCTCTGATTTTCATTTGCTCCAACTCGCTGGCAGAATGGAGCAGGAGCATTGGCATTGGAGCATGCTGGCGTCGTTTGCGAATGGTTTCAGCCAGCTCGACGCCGTTTTGCACGGGCATGTCCATATCGATTAAGGCTAAATCAAACGGCGTGGCTTGCCTTTCGGCTTCATCAATTCGTTGAATAGCTTCATAGGCGGATGCGGTGGCGCAAGCGTTCATTCCCCAGTGCTCGGCTTGTCGCGCAAGCAAGCGACGACTTGTGTCATTGTCATCAACGATTAGGAGGCGCTTGTCTTTCAGAGGTGACGCGTTGTCTTGTTGTGCGGCAAGATGCTGTTGCGACACTACTGGTGCTGAAAGCGTGAAGTGAAATGCAGTGCCCTTCCCTACTTCACTTTCAAACCAAATTTCTCCGCCCATCAGTTTAACCAATCGCTCGCAAATCGCCGTACCCAGTCCTGTTCCTCCGTATTTGCGGCTTGAGTAGTTATCCACTTGTGAAAAAGGCTGAAAGATTCGATTAAACTTTTCTGGCGGAATGCCCATGCCTGTATCGCGCACGGTAAAGCACAATTCTGCAATCAACCCATTCATTTCTATTAGTTCTACCGAACAGACCACTTCACCCTTTTCGGTGAACTTAACAGCATTAGAAAGCAAGTTGATTAACACTTGTCGCAAGCGTGAAGCATCCGCCTTGATAACGGTTGGCACGTTTGGCGGAATGTCGCAAATAAGTTCAAGGCGTTTTTCTGCCGCCTTTGGTGCAAAGAGACTACAGGCTTCTTCGATACACTCGGCCAAATTGAAAGCATCAATAGACAGCTCGAGTTTACCCGATTCAATCTTGGAGAAATCCAAAATGTCGTTGATGATTTCCAAGAGCGCATCGCTGCTGCTGCGAATCGTTTCTACAAATTCTCGTTGCTCTTTGGATAGTGGGGTATTTTGCAGGAGACTAATCATACCTACGATGCCGTTCATTGGGGTTCGGATTTCGTGCGACATCATCGCAAGGAATTCCGACTTTGCACGGTTGGCGGCTTCAGCTTCGTCGCGTGCCAATTTCAAAGTTTCTTCTGCCGCTTTGCGCATAGTAATGTCCTGTACCACAACCATCCCTGCATAAACCTTTCGTTCTCGATTTCGAACAGGCAGAATTTGAAAACTGTAAAAATTACCCTCAATCTGGTGCTCCAAAACCGAAGTATGTCCCTCGAGAGCTTTTTTGTAAAGCGGGGTAAAGATGTCTGCAAGATGCGGATGCACTTCGGCTAACGATTTTCCTTCAATACCAACCGAACGCAGACGTTGCTGGTCGTTGAGCGAGCCATCAACAAGGATGTATTTGAGATCCTTGTCAAAGAGCATTACCGCAGTTTGCGGCAAGTTTGCAGTCAGGTAGCGGTATCGCTCTTCGCTCTCTTTGAGGCGCATCTCAGCATGTTTCTTATCGGTTATATCTTCAGAGACAATAAAGATGATGTCATGATTGTTTCGGTCCTTAATCACCCGTGCAGTCTCTCGCACCCAAATTACCGAGCCATCTTTGCACACTTTTCGAATCTCACAGTTTGTCACCTTGTTCGAGTTTTTCAGCGCCTGCTCTATGAAGTTTATTGCTGTGGCTCGATCCTCATCGTAGATTACTTTTGTCCATGAACTGCCTACCAGTTCTGTAACCGTATATCCTAATTGTTCTGCCCCAGATTGATTAGCCGTGAGAATCGTACCATCCTGCGCAAGCGTAAACAGCATGAGGGGATTATCGTCGTATGCGAGGCGATATAGCCGCTCACGCTCCTCGAGTATTGCCATGATCTGCTTACGCTCGGTAATGTTGCGCGCTACTGCTTGAAACCCTACCACATCGCCTTTCTCTAAAATTAGCTCTACATTTTGACCCACCTCAATGCGATTTCCTGCTTTCGTCTGAAAAGCATATTCCAGATAGGTGCGCTGAATTCTTCGCTCCCGCTGAACCGTGTAGAAACGCCTCACCCTGTGCCGCATCTCTGGAACCACGAACTCACTAAAATGCTTGCCAATCAATTCCTCCTGATAGTAACCTGAAACACATAGACCTGTCGGATTAACATATGTGAAGTATCCATCCTTATCGGTTAAAAACACCATGTCGTTGGAATTCATCAGCAGTTGTTTGTAGCGTTGTTCGCCTTGCCTGTAGGCTTCTTCAGCGCGTCTGCATGCGGTGATGTCTGTGATGCGAACCAGCTCAAGGTTTTGACTACCAATTTTCAGTTGCCTAATTGCAGTCTCTCCAATGAATGTCGTTCCCTTGTGAGTTCTGTAGGTTAGTTCTTGCGTTTCTTGCCCATGGCCAAGCATTAAGTCAACTTGAAAATCCGAAAGCACCTTCCCAATCAGATTAGCCTTTGAAGACGCTTCGAAAAGTTCCACCGTGCGACGATTGCACTCACGAACAGTCCGAGTATGAGCATCCACCAACAGTATTGCATCCCTCACCTCATCAAGTATCGTCGAAAGTAATGTGTCCTGTTCTTGTAGCGCTTCTGTTTTTAACATTTTGGAGAGCTATTGTGAGACTACACAGCGGAAAGACTTACAACCTTACGCCCAAACATAGAGAGATTTCGTCGGAAAAGCAACTCATTCTGGGCGCTTCAGTAGAGCATCACAGGGCTTATTAGCCAAACCCTCTGCTAAACCTTAACTTACCTTTCTTTCCAAAGGTCTGTAGGCTTGACTGGAAAAACATTCCTCTTCCTTTTGCAGGAGAGGAGTTAAGTAAGATTACTTCCCATTGAGCTTGCGCGAGGCTAAAAATTCGTAGAGATGATAGCGTGTTTCGGCATCGTGTTGCGCCTCGGCAAAGAGTTTTTCGGCTTCGTCAGGATGCAATTTCTCCAACTGCTTAAACCGATTTTCTAACTCCAAGAACGACCTGACCGAAGTTTTCGGCGGCTTGCTATCGAGCCGAAGTGGATTTTCGCCCTTCTTTATCAAGTCAGGATTGTAGCGATAAAGAAGCCACTGCCCTGACTCTACCATCGCCTTTTGATGATGCAGTGCATCTTGCATCTCAATGCCGTGCGCAATGCAGTGCGAATAAGCAATGATGAGCGAAACACCTTCGTAGGCTTCGGCTTCCAAAAAGGCTCGCAAGGTATGTTCATCACGCGCACCAATCGCAATACTCGCGACATAGACATTTTCGTAGGTCATTGCTATCAAGCCTAAATCTTTCTTGCGTGCGGCTTTGCCTGATGCAGCAAATCGTGCCATTGCGCCACGTGGCGTGGCTTTCGAGGCTTGCCCGCCCGTGTTGGAATAGACTTCCGTATCCAGCACAAGGATATTGACATCCCTGCCACTTGCAAGCACGTGGTCTAATCCGCCGTAGCCAATGTCATATGCCCAGCCGTCGCCGCCGACAATCCACACCGATTTTTTCACGAGCATATCCGCCACTTCCAAGAGCCGTTTTGCCCAATCGCTCTCGAACTCACGCAGTCGTGCTTTGAGGGCTTCAACCCGTTGACGTTGGTCGTAGATTTCGGCTTCAGTCTTTTGAGACGCGTTGATGATTTCGCTCACCAGCGTTTCACCGATTTCAGTTGCATGGGCTTTAAGCAGTTCAATTGCAAAGTCGCGCTGTTTATCAATGGAAATTCGGAAGCCATAGCCAAACTCGGCGTTATCTTCAAAGAGTGAATTTGCCCACGCTGCACCGTAGCCTTCTTTGTTTTTGGACCAAGGCGTGGTAGGCAAGTTGCCGCCGAAGATAGACGAACATCCTGTCGCATTTGCCACGATGGCTCTATCGCCGAAGAGTTGCGTAAGCAGTTTGAGGTATGGCGTTTCGCCGCATCCTGCACACGCGCCTGAAAATTCAAAGAGCGGCTGTTGCAGTTGTTGCTGTTTAATCACGCTGACATTGATGCGGCGCCGGTCGTATTCGGGAATGGAGAGGAAGAATTCCCAATTTCTTTTTTCACGCTCACGAATTGGGGCTTGCGGCACCATATCCAACGCTTTGTGATTCGGCACCGTCTTGCTTTGTGCAGGACAAATATCCACGCAGAGCGAACAACCCGTGCAATCTTCGGGCGCAACTTGAATTGTGTAGTTCAAGCCTTGCCAACTGCGGTCTTTGCCTTCGGTTGATTTGAAGCCTTCGGGCGCATGTGCCAAGATAGCAGGCTCATAAACCTTGACACGAATGGCGGCATGCGGACAAATCATTGCG
>Ga0197142_1002448_pt1 | contig 16283 bp, 10 predicted proteins | sample GBS60_MetaG_FD_148614 | JGI IMG/M metagenome (GOLD analysis project Ga0197142, IMG submission 148614) | Sediment microbial communities from Great Boiling Springs, Gerlach, Nevada, United States - GBS 60_MetaG | ecosystem: Environmental > Aquatic > Thermal springs > Hot (42-90C) > Sediment...
GAGCATGAAATACACTGCAGAGATGCTCATGAGAATTGCACCTGCAGTTTCAATCAGGTTCAGCCGTGCTAAAATTTTTCCGTTCAGATGCCCTGCTAAATTTATGCTTCCTGCTTCACGAAAGACCGTGCCTGCTACGGCGACAGCAAACATGATAATTGCGCCGACCCACACTGCACTGCCAAGCTGTTCCAGAAACATGAAGATACTGTTGAAGACCTGCTTGTTCATGCGCATTTTGGCACTTTAGATGATTAAACGAAGTGTATCATATCCAAATTTAGCAATGATTGCAAAAATCACGAGAAGAAAGAGGGTGCGGATAAATGTGCTGCCGCGCAGTATGGCTAACCTTGCACCCAGCAGCGCCCCCGCAATGTTGCACAAGCCCATTGGCAGACCGACCCACAGCATCACCTTGCCACTTATCCCGAAGTAAAGCACTGCCGCCAAGTTGGTTGAAAAGTTTACCACCTTCGAGATGGCTGACGCACGCAGGAAGTCAAACCCGAAGACGCCGATGAATAGGAAAATGAGAAAACTCCCTGTGCCCGGTCCGAAAAATCCGTCGTAGAAGCCGATGCCGATGCCAACAAGCGTTGCATACAGTTTCTCTTTTTTTCTGGGGAGTTTTGGCAGATGTTCTGCCCCAAAGTTTTTTTGAATCAGCGTGTATAATGCCACGGCTATCAGCAGTGCCAGAATAATTGGGCGTAAAATGTCTTTGTTGAACAAACTGACCACACTTGCGCCGATTGCAGAAAAGACGAATGCTGGCACAGCGGCACACACAGCGACTTGCCAATTCATATCAACCCTTCGTGCATATTGGAATGTTGCGACACTTGTGCCGCAAATTGAGGACAGTTTGTTGGTGCCCAGAATTGCCGGCACTTCGGTCTGCGGTGGTAGCACGATAAAGAGCGCGGGCAATTGAATCAATCCTCCGCCACCTGCGATGGAGTCAATAAACCCAGCAAGACCTGCAAATGCGCAAAGTATTAGCGTTTCTTCTAACACTTACCTTACCTTTTTCAAAATGTATTCGGCAAGTGATGGAGCAACTGGCATTACGGAAAGTCGTGGCAAGCGTATGAGCTCGAAGTTCTCAAAGTGCTTATCGCTTTTTATTTCGGCTAAGGTCAGCGGTTTGGCAAAGCGTTCTTTGAATTTGAGTTTGCACACGACGGTATCATTTTCGTCAGTGTAGGCATCAGTTACAGCTTCGCCCAAACCTACGATTTGTTTTTCACCGCCTGTGTGGTAGATAAAACACAGGTCGCCTGCTTTAATGGTGCAGAGATGCTTTAGGGCTAAGGCATTTTTGACCCCATCCCACACGGTCTGACCGTCTTTTTGGAGCATTTGCAAGCTGTATTCGGAAGGTTCGGTTTTTAGAAGAAAGTAGGGCATTTGTGCTTATCCTGAAAACGGATGGTCAATGTATGTTTTTGCCAGTTGATGAGAGTTCTGGTAGTCTTTCATCTGTAGCACCTTTTTGTAGTGCGCTACGGCTGTTGCGTGGTCGCCTTGCAAGTCGTAAATCATGCCAAGTCGCAGCATGGTGAGTGCTTGATACGGCGAGGGCTCTTTGTCGATTTTTTTGGAGAGTGCTTCCGCATGCTTGAAATGCTCCATCGCTTGTGAAATTTTTCGGTTGTTCATCATTGCCACACCTAAGTGAAAATGGGCTTCTCTTGCGGCGCGGTCGCCATAGTGCTCGGCTTTATTTTTGCTTTTCTGCAGCACATCTTGATAAATCATTTCGGCTTCATGCCAGTATCCACCTGAAGCCAACGCTCGTCCTAAAAATGTATGAAACACGACATTTCTCGGATATTTTTCATACAGTCGGCGAGCATAATGCACAGCTTTGACATAATCCTTTTCATAGACATAGTAGATTTGCAGCAGAAAGTAGAGGGATTCAGAGCGTGCGTATCGGCTTTTTTCAGATGCCAGTTCCAATTGTTCGATGCCTTTTTTGCGGTCGCCTTTTGGGAATAGCAAGGCTAATGGTCTCACGGCAGGCATTTTTTCGGGGATGACTTCCGCATAGTAGTTGTATAATCCCAGACCGAAGAGAATATCGTAGTTATCCTTGTCAAGTTTGCGCAATTTATTGACGATAGGCAGTGCATCTTTGCCATCGCTTGCCGCCTTGAACCAGCTTTCTCTATTTGCTCGCAGTCGCCCGCGAAAGCCGAGTGCGCCACACTTGAAAAATAGGGCTTCAATATCCTCTGAATTTCGCTCTAAGCGCTCGTCACAGACTTCAATGGTTTTTTCCATCAGGTTGCAAAACTCATCATCATAATCGGTGTTATCCATATCCAACATGATTTTCCACCAAAGTGTCATTCCCAAGAAGAAATGTCCGATTGGACTTTTTGCGTCTTTGTTGCGGATTTCGCTAAAAATCCTGTCTGCTTTTTCGAATTCCAAGTTGTATATGAGGTCTATCCCTGTCAGAACTTGCTCATTATACTGCTTGATGGGGTCAGGGGCGACTGTTCTGCGTTCAATCTGGGCATAGATGAGGTTGAGTGGTAGCAAAATGGTAAGTAGGAGGTGCAAAAATATATGGCGTATCTGGTATATGTGCTGTCCTTTCATCCTTGCAGAGTTTCGCACTTACAAACATCAAAATTCGGCATCAAATTCCGAATTATCTTATGGCAAGCTGTAGAAATGCGAAAGCCAAGCGATGCTTGGCTTTGATGTTTTTCTCTTGTGGGAACTTACTGGCGTTCGCGGTTGGCAATATCTCTTGGTGAGACGTAGATAGGTTTTTCATACACCCTATTGTTATACAGTACTCTCTGGCCGCGCATTTCTATTTCTTTGCTAATATCACCGAAACGGTCATGTTCAGTTTTTACATCGAGAGGCATTCTTTCAATGCTGAGTTTGACTTTTGGTGTTTGAACCCGAAACACGATGTCAATCTTGTCTAAAGTCATACTTTCTGTATCGCCCTTGCTTTTTCGCTCTTTTGTGGCACTCGCCTCTTTTGTTTTACTCTTTTTTGGACGCTTTTGCGCCATAGCTTGTTCTGAGATAAGGGTTATCGCCAGCAGCATGGACAAGGCGGTGAGCAAATATCGGATACGCATCACAATCTCCTTCATTTTGGATTCTCGACTTGCTCGAGTTTCTTTTCAGTTTTCTTGCGATACTCTTTCAGCTTTGGAATCAGTGCTTTCAGGTCACTTTCCTTAATTTCCTCAAAATACGCAACATTGAGTGCAATTTTGAGTCCAGCGCCTTTTGGCAAAGTGCCCGGGGCGCGGATAGCGACCAAGTTCTTTCCGGGCGTTACATAGTCGTAGATGTTTAGCACGATGAACTGCTCATCTAAAAGCGAATCGGCTGGCGACACATCTTTGAACCTGACGATTTTATCTGCTCCTACTTGGGTATCATTGACATAGACTTCTAAGGAGTCAAATGGGAATTCTTTTGTCAGGATAAGCTGAGCAACTTCCTTTGCACCTTCAAAGGTAAACTCTTTTCGGAAATAGACATACTCTGGCTTTACTGGTCCTTTCGGAGCTGGCGGTTTTACCGTGAGGTTATTAGTCACGCTTTTGACGCCTTTCACTTTGGCGGCTTTGCTTTCTGCGTCGGATTTTGTGGCATCGTCTGCAACTTCTCCAGACAGTGTTACAACAGCGCCTTTTACCTCTACGCTGACACCGCTGATTCCGCTGAGTGCTTCCTCTACCTTCTCCTTCAGCTCATCATCTTTTGACTTCTTCTTTTTTCCTCGCTGCGTAAAGTGTTGCTCTTCCACGACGACTGATATTTTCACCCGCGCTAAGTTTTTGCTGGGCATGAAGTTCAGCAGTCCTGTTTTGCGGCTTGATTTCAGCACTTTGATTGTCGTTACTGTATCGGTTACAGATTTACCTTGCTTGAGCTGTGTTTTCTTCACGCCCTTGCTTGTTAATTCCTTTACGATAGCGTCGTAGCGCTGCTTTGCCAAGGCGGCTGGCTTTACTTTGCTACCGCTATCCAGCACCACGCTTGGGGTAATTTCCACGACCAAGTTCTTGTCTTCTTTGAACTTGGCGACCAAGCTATCTAAGGTTTCTGTGCCGGCGGTAATTTTAGCTTGACCGCTCTCAAATGTTAGGCTCAGCGTCAGGGTTTCTCCAACCGAGAGATAGTTTGGCTCGGCTTTCTTTGGTGCAACACTTGCTGTGTCCGTCTTTTCAGGTTCAGTTTCTTTCTTTTCTTCAGGCTTTTGCTCGGGTTGTGTTTTCTGTTCTGGCTGCTGCTTCTGCTCGGATTCCTTCTTTGGTTCTGGCTTGGGCGTCGGCTCTGGCTGTGCTCCGGGCACCACACGCTCATACCAGATTGCTTTTGCGGCCACATCTAAGTCCTTCGTCGTAAATGTTGTGTCAGTTGCTCTGACAAAGTATTTGAAGCGCTGGGTTTCATCGTTCTCGACGACGGGTTTCCATGCCGCATCACTGTAATCGCGCTTGAACCAGTCATATTCCTTGCCGGGCTCGATTTGCTCGATGAACTTCCAGTCGCTACCTGAGGTGATGGTTGTTTCACCTTTCTTGCCAATAATTTTGGCAAGTGTTGGGTCAATTTTCCCGAGCGCCAACAGGGATTTGCTGGTGTATTCGTCTTGAATTTCAAAATCTACCAAGAGTGCCACCACTTGTGCTAAAATGGCGCCAGCACTCTGCTCATATGTTCTTGCAATGGGGTCATACTTGACGGAGCCATAATCAGAATACCAGAACTTGTCTGGATTTGCTCTGGAAAGCTCGTCCCACTGTTTTACAGTTTTCTTTAGCATTTCGGCGCGCTGGCGATTGCTTTCGCCCATTTCGTAGATGAAGCGCGAGGCACGAGTTGCCACTTCATTGTATCGATTTTGTGGCGCGTTCGCCTCTTTGAGCAGTTGCAAAGCTTGTCCGTATTCGGCTAATGCGCTCAAAGTCAGCTCATAATTCGTTTTGATGATAAAGTTCATCTTGGAGGAAAGCACCGTAAAGTCGACAATATCTTTTGCTTTCGGTTGTCCTCTTAGGCTGTCGAGCTTATTGCGATAGGCCTTATCCAACATGTCAAACAGTGCGTTGGAGGCTCTTGCCAAAGAGTCGCTGCGTTCCACTGCTTTCGTTGCCAATTCATTGACTGCCGCTTTGGCACGTTCGACATACTCATTGTTCAGCTTTAGTTTTTCTGCACGTTCTATGCCTCGGCGGTAGGTATTGATGGCGACTTCCGCTGCGGGTCTGACGAACTTCTGGGCAATCTGTGATAGTTGAACGAGTTCGACGACATCGCCGAGATAGACCGAAATTTTGTTTTTTCCTCGTCCGAATACTTTTGTGGTCTTCTTTGCTTCTTCATCGACTTGGGCGGCAAGGTAGGTGTAGACATTTTTTTCTGCTAGTTTCCCTGCCTTAAAATACATCTCAGAAATCTTCGACTTTGCGACTTCTGACGTTGCATCAATCGTAACTAAGAAGACATCGTCAGGCACATCCATGCCATTATTTATGCCTATTTTTGAAATCCACTTTTCAGTCGGCGGCACAAGTTTTGCAAGTGCAAACTCGCCTTGTTCGCGGTTGGTTATTTTACCGATACTTGCTACGGCTTCACGCAGGGCGACTGCGGCAGAGTCGTTTGGATTGAGCAGCGCTTTTCTGGCAGAGTCTGGTTCTCTGACGGCCTTTTCAAATTCTCCTCTTGCCGCAGTCAGGTCTTGATATGTTTTTGCGTAGTCGTTTCCAGCTCGTTCATAAAATGCGGCGGCGTCGACATTGGCTTGCACTTGGTTGATTGTCAGTTTCGCTGGTATAATTCCTTTGCCTGTTTTTGGGTCACGGATAGAAGCCAGTGTATCAGGAATTTTACTAAACTCATCAGCCAGATTTTCTGCCACAAATCCCGCATTGTAGAGTGCGCTGATAGAACGGTACCCTCCCAGTTTATAGAGCTCGAGGATATTCTTTTCAATCTTTCTTCGCAGCGCATATTTTGCCGTTGTGTCATATGCGACATCACGTTCTTTTGGCTTCGGTGGTGGTGCTGGTTTTGCGGCTGGTTTGGCTTTAGTTGTCGCAGTTGTTTTTTTCGGCGCCGTAATTCGCGTGGGCTGTTGGCGTTGCGGTTTGGGTTTGGGTGGTGCAACAAATGCACTCGGTTTCAGAGTTACGCCCACGCCAACTTTTTTGTATTCATCGATAAGATATTTGGTTAAGCGGAACATGCTTTCGCTTACGGAGATGCCCGCTACTGCTTTCGTATTTTTTTCGTCTTTCTTCGCTAATTGATAGTAGCGTTCGGTTGCTTTAGTAAATTCTGCTTTGGCACCTTCAATGTTGCCGCGCTCTTCCAAAATTTCGCCACGTTTGAAATACGCCAGCACACTGCGAGGCTTATTGACGAACTTGTCAGCATATGCACCATATGCTTCAAACACGCCTTCGGGTCTGCCATCTTTGACATTCAAATCAATTTTGTTGAATGCCACATCATCGCCTCGGCGTGTGGTATCGAATTTTGCAAGATACTTATCGGAGACGCGAATGGCTTCTTTCCAGTTTTCAGCCGCCATTCGTGCGCGGATTGCACGATAAAGCGCATCTTCAGCCAAATCTAACGAGTCATTTTTGACGAACTCATACAAGCGCTCTAATGAAGAACCCAAGCTATCAAACTTCTTTGCCTGTTCATATGCAAAGGTGATGTCCTTGAGTGCTTCTACCTTGAATTTTGGGTCGTTGGCATTTTCAAAGAGGTAATTACTTATTCTGACACTCTCTTCTGTTTTACCCGCTTTAACATAGTAGAAGGCGGCATTGCGTGCGGCTTTGTCGGCTTCTTCCCATTTTGGCACTTCTCTTGTAATTCGCTCATATTCTTTTGCCGCCGCATAGTAGTTTCCTTTACCCACATAGTATTGGGCGCGCTTATCAATAGAACTACCGATGAGTCGGTATGCGTAGGCTCGCCGTTCAGCATCTTTTGGGTCTTTCGTGCGCCGTCCGTAATAGATAGCTTTTGCGATTTGCTCGCTTCGTGAGTAATCCTTGAGCTCATATGCGTTTGCGGCCAGATTGACCAGCGTGCCCGGATAAATTTCTTGGATGGGGTAATACATGGCTAAGCGCGAGTTGACTTCTTTATACTCGTCCACATAGCCTTTAGCAATGTAGAAATCGGCAAGCTGCTTGATACCATTGACGCTAATTGAGTCATGTGGGAACAAGCGAATGTAGGCGTCAACAATATCTAAGAATATCTTTTCATCGGCTTTTAGCGAATCGCGTTTGCCTGAAAAGTTAGCGGTTGTATCAATACCAGGGGTGTAGAAGCCAATTTTTTCGGCTCGTGCGATAGAGTCAATGATGGCATAAGCGTTGCCGATGGCTTCCTTTCTATGGAAATCCCATGCAAAGTTTTTAGCGACACTGTAGTAGCCGGGCAGTGCCTCTCGTGGGCGATTGAGTTTGAAGTCCAAGATAAGCGAGCGCTGGAACTGTGCAAAGTATGCAGTTGAATCGTAGCGTGAAAAGATTTCTGTATAGTTTTCAATATCTTTTACTGCCTGTTCATAAAACAGCCGTGCGCGCTTTAAATCGGGGATATTGGGCTGCATATACTCTCTGCCAAGTGGCAGCGGTAATTCGCCATCGAGGAGGCGCGCAAAGCTAATCGCATACACGATATTTTGAAACAGCGCTATTTTGGAAATGCTGTCCGCATACTCAAGCGTTCTTGGGTCAAAGCCTGTTGTAAAGACACTCTGGTCTTTGAAGTCCAGCGGCAAACCCAGATTTTGTGCCTGAATGCGGCGTTTCATGTCGGCATACCACTTGCTTTTTCGACCGTAGTTATAGAACAGGTTTTTGCGCTCTTCATAAAGCTTTTGCTCGGCTTCCTCAAGTTCCTTCTCTTTCTTTTCACCGTTTATGGTCACCAAGTTCAATTGGTAGATTATCTTGTCGGCGATAAATGGTGCTCGCTCATAGTTTGGGAATCGGCGTAGCAATGCGACCCAGACTTCATTGACTTTTTCAGCGCTTTCTAAGAGCTCTTCATACTTTTTTCCAATTTCTTCATACACCAGTGGGGTGTATCGCCGTGGCGGTATAGCGGCATAGAATTTATCGACGCGCTCGATTGCAGTTTTGCTTCTATCCACCCTGTTTTGCTCTTCTATGAAGGAGGCGGCGATATACTCAATCGCTTCTTTTTTCATGTCGGGGCGGATGTAGTCGGGCATAATTTTGCCACTGAATACTTCTTCAGCCTGCTCAATATCTTCAATGAGTTGTGTAAAGTATGCCACCGCCTCTGGGTAATTTTCCAATCGGAAGTAGCACCAGCCTAACTTGTAGAGAGCTTGGTTGTAGTATTCCGAACGCTGACCATTCTTGAGAATGAGGTCTATCACTTTCCGGTAGTATGGAATTGCTTCTCGTGTTTTTGCCGGCTGTTCTCGGTTAGGAGCACTGAAGAGATATTCGCCAATCAGCATGTAAGCATCGGTGGTGTATCGGCTGTCGGGGTATTTTCTGGTCAGCTGTTGCAGGAGTGCAATCGCTTCTTCCTTGCGCTGCCGAATATCACGCGCTGTTAGGTTTCTCAGTGCTCGATAGTCTCCGTAGCGCTCTCCCAAGATGTAGGCTTTGTTATACAGTGCATCGACCACATATGGGCTTTCGGGCATGTCGTTGATGATTTTATCATAGAGCGCAATAACGCGGTCGAGTTGAGGGTCTGGCGCAATTGGTCTGCCCGGTGGCGGCGTTGGGCGCGGGTTACGTATGGTATCTCCGCCAGCTGCCGCAATGGAGTCATATCGGGCTTCAGCAATTACATACTGCTCATACTCTGGCGAACTGAGGTATTTGCGCAGTTCTTCCGTGTAGATAGCATACTTGGCATAAAATTCATCCGAGACTTTCTCGTAGAGCAAGTCCGCATGCCGTATGGCAACTTCATCAATGACCTTGCTATCTGGGAATATCTTAAGAAACTGCTCACCAATTTCCAGCCCAATATCAATGATGCGTTGTTTTTGCTGTTTGCTCCGCTCAAGTTTCTTTTCATACTCGCTTAGCATGACTTGAATTTGAGGGACGGTGTAGTTTGAGAAGATGTTGTCGGTTACCGCATCGCCAGTTTTTGCGGTCATGTATCTTCTCGGCACCATGCTGGAGAGCATCACCAGCTTTTCTTGGTCAGCGACAACCCTTGCGGTATCGATAGGGTCGCCGTTTTTGTCTTTTGGTTTAGCCGAGAGCGGCAGGATAAGGATAGACAACGCAATCAAGCCAGAGAGATACAAGCCTTTTCTACGCAGCATGTTTGGTGTATTACGGCAATAGTTTCTCATTAGCAATTCGCTACTTTTGCTTTTTTCGGTCACTTGTGCGTTGTTCTGGGTGCAGGAAGGTAGTTTTACCTTCCTGCATGGGTATTATTATTCAGCATCGCTGAAATCATACGGAATATCGACTTGCTGGATGATGTTATTACTGATTGGTTTGAACTTCATGCGGCGCATTTTTCCTACGATACACCGCTGCATGTTCTGGTTTGTGATTGAAGTTTTAACTACTTGCGCATCCCGCACGGCACCGTCTGGTGCAATCAGCACACGAACAACCATACTTCCCTTCAAGTCGCCAGCTGCACGGGCTTCTGCATAGCAAGCATACACAGCCGGTTGATTAGCACGGACGACAGCAGCAATTTCTTCTTTGCTCCGCCCGCCCGAACCGACACTTAGCTTAGCAAAGTTGGTGTTCAGAGCAAGCTTACCAGACCGTCCCACGCCCAGTCCCTTGCCTGTGCCACCGCCCAGACCTGATGCACTTCCTGGTCCTCCCAGCCCTCCGCCAGCGCCTTGTCCACCAAAGCCGATTCCCGAGCCGTCACCGCCGCCCAGTCCCGTGCTTCCTAAGCCACCGACCCCTGCTGCGCCTAAGCCTCTCAATCCACCAGCCGAAGTGCTTCCTAAGAATCCTGCATCGCCTGTGGCGCCTTCCATGGCTGTTGGGATACCCGAGCTTGCTTCCGCCAGCAATCCAGAGGCTAAAGCTTCGCCGAGGGCTGCCTCGACGCCTGCGGATACCGCTTCAGACACAGCTGCCGCTTGACTTGATGTTACCACCGCATCCCCACCAATTTCCCCTGTGGCTGCTTCTGTGACCTCTTGTTTTTGCACTTCAGATGGTGGCGGCGGTGGGTCAGCTTGTACATTGATGACCACAGGCTTGCGTTTCGGCACAACTTCGCCACCTTCCAGCGCTCCTGAAATGAAATAAGAGAGAAGTGCCGCAGCAAAGAGTGAGATACCGAGCACAAACCCTATCGTCATTCGCTTCTGATACTCTTCGCGAATCTTGTAAGCAAAGGGTTTTTCCGCATACCACCTTAGCGCAACCTGCGAGCCTATTTCACTTGTTTTCGTTTTCATGTTTTTCCTTGTTTGTCTTGTGAGCAGAGGACAGATTTTACCTTGTTTTGGGCTTTACTTCTTCACTTTGGCTTCCAGTTCTTCGAGCTTCTTGGCTTCATCGGGCTTCAATTCAACGGTCGCCCATTTGCGCACGCCAGCATCGAAAATTTCATTCATCACTTCAATCATATCGTCGTATTTGGCATCAGGATGAATCTTGACAGCCGTAACCACATCATACTTATTCAAACTTGGGTCATTTTGTATCTCATCTCGCACGGCTTTGACTTTTGCACGTAGCTCTTCAAATTTCGTGTAGGCAGGTGTGTTGCCTTCTTTCTCTATACCTCTTAGCAGAAACACCCCGTCTTTACCTGTCTTGGAAACTTGAATAGTCAGCATCAGTTTCGGGTCAACCGCACTTGGTGCCGCATTTGGTTTAGGCGGTTCAGGTAATCCCATTTGGAAGACATTCGGCTTCGCAAACGAGGTCGTTAGCATGAAAAATGTTAGCAAAAGAAAAGCGATATCAACCATGGGGGCTAAGTCTACATGGGACGTCTCATCACTTTTCTCGTTATACTTCTTGATTTTTCTGGCTTGCGCGTTGCTCTTGCCTTCGCGCATGTTAATTTTTACCGTTCTACTTTTATCTTTGCCTACCTCTGCCATTTTTGACCTCCAAGCTTGAGTATTTGTGGTTACTTCTCCATTTTTGTAATCATCTGGACCTGATCGAACTTAACTTCCTTCATCTTAATCATGATTTCGTTGACCACACTAAATCGTGCATTTTTGTCTGCCTTTAACACAATTGACTGGCCAGGGTCAGCCTGACGGGCGCGTAGAAGAATCTCGTAGAGTTCTTTTCTCCAGTCTCTCAACATCACTCCGTCTGTGCCTGCGGCTTCGCGCTCATATGGTGTGCCTTGAAAGGCTACCACGCGCACTTTGTATTCATCCATATTGACGACCACTTGCGTATCATGCTTGTCGGTGCTATCTGACACGGTTACAATCACATAGCGCTTTGTTGGCTCCTTGGCAGCCGAGTTAGACTGCGGGGTTTCCACCTGAATTTTGTCAGTTGCTCTGAACACTGTGGTCATCATGAAAAAGGTCAGGAGCAAGAATGCGATATCAACGAGCGGGGCTAAGTCAATTTCATCACCGCCGTGCATGAAGAATCCGAAGAAGTTCATGGTTTTCAGCTCATTTTAAGTTTTCTGTATGGGGGCGAGCAAGGGTCTATGCTCGCCCTTTTTCCTGTGCTGTTCGTTTTACTGTGCCCGTTCGCGTTCCGAAATAAGGTTGCGTCGCGAAATCGTCAGGGTTTGAATCACTTCAAAGGCAGCCTCGTCAATAAAGTAGGTGAAGTTATCAATCTCTGCCTTGAAGTAGTTGTAGGCGATTGTTCCCAAGATTGCGGCAAACAAACCGCCTGCCGTGTTATAGAGCGCTTCTGAAATTGCGCCCGAGAGCTTTGCTGGGTCTGGTGTCCCACCTGTCTCTGCCAGAGCATTGAATGCGCGAATCATACCGATGGTGGTACCCATCAGACCAATGAGCGTCGCAATTGTGGCAATAGTCTTGATGGGTGTAAGATTTGTTTCATACTGTGCAGACTCAAAGTTTGCCGCTTCGTCGATTGCCTTTTGCACTTCTTGAATTTTGGCATTGAAGCGTGGTTCTACTTCATCGAGTGAGCGATAGCGTTCCAGACCGCTCATAATTGAGGTTGAAACGGCGCTGTTATGCTTTTCACACTTCTGCAATGCTTCGTTGATTGCGCCTCTTTCTAAATCTTGCTTTACTTCCTTGAGAAGCTTATCCAAATCGCCCCTACCGCTAGCTTTATTATAGGCAATCACACGTTCAGTCACCACAATAACCAGCACAAGAATGTTGGTCATCAGCACCGCTACAAGCGGTCCTCCTTCATAGAGGTTGTGGAGCAGCGAACCTTTGGGTGCAGGTCCAAATACTCCGTAATATAGCGCAAACGACACTACCGTCGACAAGATGATAATCGCCCAGAGAAAAATCTTGTTCTTCTTTGCCATTTTAGCCTCCGAGAATAACTAAGTTGTTTTGGTTGGTTTAAGATTACACGAAGTTACAACAGAATTCGGAATTTCCTACGGCATCAGCACTTTCTTTTGCTCCGACTGACGAGAGAGTTTCAAGTAATCTGTCCCGATAAAGAAAGCTCTCCTGAAATCGCTTAGCACTTCTTCAAACTCTTTTTGCAGCAGGTCGGCTTTGGTGACCACCACAATTGCCGTGCCTTGCTCCTCTTTCTTGATTTGTTCCAAAAACAGCTCCAGTTGGGTAATCTTCTTCCTGACAGCGGTTTTGAAGTAGTTGACCACTTTCTCGTAGCCTTTTACCAAGTCTCTGCGCTTCTTGACCTCGTCGTAAGTTAGCGCACTGAATGCGTATTGACCAACCGTTCCAGCCCGCTCTACAGTTTCTTCACCGAAAAATTCTTTTTGGTGTAATGCCGTTAAAATCGCGCTGGAGGTCGTGTGTATGGACTTGGCGGTATTCAAGTAGTAGCGATTTAGCAACTGCTGTCTTGGCTCACCTGTGTTCACAGCGGCTTGCAGCGTTGTCATCAGCTCCTCTGCGCGAGCGATTTCCTCACGAGCAACTTTCTTGTAAAACTCCAAGTTCTTTCGGTAGTCTGACAGTTCGCTGCTTACAAGCAGTGGGGCATGCGTCAGGAATAACCTTGTTTCATTAGTTACAGACTGCGTTGCCAGTTCCAGAATCTGGGCAATGGCTGTGCCTGCCGCTTCAGTTGCGCTTTTAAGCGCCGCATTTCCCGCTCCAGTTGCCGACTTGAGCTTGTTTGCCAATTCTTCCAGTGCTGGTCGGCGCTCATCTGCTACCAAGCCAGTTTCTGAACCAATAATGGCTCGGCGGTCAAATTTGAGCAAGTCAATAGCTTTACTGATGTCATTACTTGCTTCGGTGGCCGCCGCTACCTCGCTTGGGTTGGCAGATGCGGCTGCAATTAACTGCACATTTAATAACTGCTGACGCAGTTGTGCCTTCTTGGCGAGAAACTTTTCTACATACTGCAACGCTGTGTAGCCATTGAAGACAAAGTTGTAGTCTTTGGACGCCACATTGGGGTCTTGCGGATACTTCGCTTGTGTCATGTAGCCCGCAAGGAACATAGCTTGGTAGAGATTTTCCGACGTACGGAATCTCTTGAAATAGTTATCTATCTCGGCTCTGACTTCTGTGTATTTGCCTGACTTAAGCTGTGTCCACAGTCGCCCAAGTTCTGCCAAATCTTTGTCAGGGCTACTTCTGCTCACTTCGTTGAAGTAGTATTCTGCCTGCGCAAATTCTACGAGTGCAAAGTTTCGATAGAGATTGAAGCGTTGAAACAGCACTTCTTTTTGGGCACGAGCCAGTTTTGCCCTCATTCGCTCAATTTGTTCGGCTGCCAGTCGCCCTTCTTCTTGAGCCGCCGTTAGTTCATCTCTGATACGGTCAATACCTTCTCTTGCCGCCTCCAAGTTTTCCGCCCGCTCTCTTAGCAGGTCGTTAAAGCGCCGAAGTTCTTGTTCAGAAGCGGAAACAGAGGCGAGTTCACGTTCCAAATTCTTGGATAAGCTAAGCACCGCTGTATCTTGCAACTCGATTTTCTTGAGAATTTCAATGAGCTGCCTCTGGTAGATACTCACTTGCTGACCTGCAAGCTGTTCACGAAGTTCAGATTGCAGTGCTGAGTCGGCTTTCACACGCTCCATTTCGTTGCCCGTGTAAAAACGCCGGGCTTCATCTAAAAACTTGGTGCCTCTCTTGTAGTAGATATGCGCCATCTGAATAGCCGCCGCATTTCTGACTTCCCTGAACTTCGTATCCCATGGCAAGTAGGAACGCTCAAGGATTTTGCGGAATTTCTTTTCCGCTTCGTTTATCTCATTGAGTGCAAGGTGCGCCAGCCCTGCCCCGAAGTCCGCCATAGGCTTCGCTTCTGCACGGTCTGGAATCTGTGAAAAATTGTCAATCGCTCTGGCATACTGCTGATTGCGATACTCCACCGTGCCTGCGAGCAATAGCACATTGAAATCCTGCTCGTTTTCCAGTTTGATATATGGCTTATACTTGCGAAAATCTCTCTGAAACTGACGCGCATCATCATATACATAGTCTATGAAGAGGACGCGCTGCACCGCCTGTGAAGCATACGGCGAACTTGGGAAGGTCAGCAGCAATTGCTCATAGAGCTTTTTTGCTTCCACGAAAGCTTTCATGCCAAAATTGGACTCTGCCTGCAAGTAGAGCACATCATCAAGATTCCTGAAGTAGGGACTGTAAGTCTCGTAGATGTCTTCAAAATATAGCCGTGCCGTCGGATAGTCGCCTTTTTCATAGCGTTGGGTAGCACTTCTGAGGTCAAGCCGCAGCGCCTTTTCCAACACCGAGCGCGGGGCTACGGCAAGCAAACTTTTTCGGTATGCATTTAGCTCATCACGCACACTTTGGTAGCGCGCAAACTGATAGAACCGCTCATACTCTGCCTTGGTTCTGAAGTTGTGAAATTCGCCTTGCTCTCCTTCCAAGTGCCCAAAGCCTTCAATGCGGATGGAACGCAAGCGTTCTATCGTTGGCGGCTCCTTCTGGAAATCCACCGAGATTCTTTCCAAGTTTTCATATGCAAGCGCTAAGTATCGGTCTTTTGCCAGCAAGTCATTGAGAAACTCTTGGTCGCTGACAAGAAGCGTGTTCGATGGTAGGAGGATATTTGAAATCCTACTCTCTTGCGCTTGAGCTTTTAGTGTAACGACATTCAGCAGAACAGCGAGAAGCAAATAGCGTATAACCTTCAAAGTGACACCCTTTTTATTTGTTTCAGTTACAAAGATACCTTCACAACATCCAGAGATTGGGGCTTTGAAAATATGAATTAACACACAAGTTTCGGCTCAATATAAGACGCCGCTGCAGTCAAAAACAAGTGCCCCGCACTGCATTTCTTGTATTTTGTTTGAAGGCGAAGAATGGGTGATTCTGACCCCAGAAAAATAACTTCTGTTTTGCTTTATTACAAATGCGCTGGGGCAAAAGTAGAGAACTTTATTTACATTTGCAACATCTTCAAACTTTAAGTTTTTGTTGTGTCAAATCACCGCTATGACATTTCTATTTTCAACATTCAGACATTCATGCCAGTCTCTCTAACACAGCCGATTTGCGTTCCATGTCACAGCTTGCATTAGTTACCGGCGCCACAGGGTTTGTTGGCAGCTGGCTTGTCGAGCACCTTGTCGAACAAGGCTATCGCGTCCGTGTCCTGACTCGGGCGCAGAGCTCGAAAGACAATCTCAGTCACTTGCCAGTAGAGTATGTTGTTGGCGATTATGCCAAACCTGATACCCTTCAACACGCAGTGGCTGGCGTAGATTATGTGTTTCATTCTGCCGCACTTACCAAAGCACGCACAGAATCGGAATTTTATGCGGCCAATGTCACTGCCACAGAAAACTTACTTAATGCCGTGCACACTGCCGCGCCTCGTATCAAGCGATTTTTGCACATCTCGACCCAAGCCGCTGTCGGTCCTTCCCCTGCTGCCGACCAGCCCGTCGATGAGACTGCGCCCTGCCGACCACTGACCATGTATGGACGCACTAAACTTCAAGCTGAACTTGTCTGCAAAAAATTTATGCAGACCTTGCCGATTACCATCGTGCGCCCATCGGTGGTCTATGGACCGCGTGACCGAGACATGCTGGAGTTTTTCAAAGCCGTAAAAAACGGACTCATGCCAAAATTTGGCTTCGGCGTTAAAAAACTTTTGAATGTTGTGCATGTG
>Ga0197142_1002449_pt1 | contig 16279 bp, 14 predicted proteins | sample GBS60_MetaG_FD_148614 | JGI IMG/M metagenome (GOLD analysis project Ga0197142, IMG submission 148614) | Sediment microbial communities from Great Boiling Springs, Gerlach, Nevada, United States - GBS 60_MetaG | ecosystem: Environmental > Aquatic > Thermal springs > Hot (42-90C) > Sediment...
ATGGATTTGCTTCCCCCTCATAGAAATCCTTTCCCTCCTAAGAGAATATGGGAACCTCTGAATAATTCGACGTGGACAAAAAAGAAGCATTTCAGGAGATTTTTCCGAAAACCCCAGATCTTGCGCTGCTGTCAATGCTAGCATCCAATACGTTGTAGCTGCACTGACGAACCTCCGAGGTCAACAACATAATCAAAAGTCCATATGGTTCACTATATTTTCAGGATTTTTCAGAGGTTCCTATGTTGCAATTGGGAGCCGGGGGCGTCCAAATTTCTGTTTTCTGTCTAAATTGACTGTCTCTACCGGGCCCAATTACCACAATCTGTGGTGTTCGTGCCGGCTCGTCGCCCCTACAACTGGTAGGGCCCGGTTCCTGTAGATACAGTCAAACTAAGAGGCTGTCCAAAAATTGGCTCCCTGGGCGGACATAAGCGTTTCCAGACCCTTCCGGTTTACCAAAACACCCGGCTTTATGGGAGTTTGGGCAGTCTGGGGACCGCCGGTTGGTGATACATCCGGCTGAAAACGGATTTTCGGGCAGCCTAAACCGTTCTCTCACCCGTTTTGTTGTACCCAAATGGCGTTTGATGGGGATAGGGGGCATTATCGGGGCCGCTCGCTGGTGGTCCGTTCCGGCGAAAGCGGCAGTTCGGGACAGTCTCTAGGTTAAATGTATCCCCCGGAAGTGATTACCACCATCGGTGGGGTTCGGGCCGATTTTTACCCCCTCCAAGTAGTAGGAGCCTGGCCGTGCGACAGTCCAACGATTGATCTTCACAAAACTCAAGGACACTCATGGTCTCTGAAAACAAGGAATTTGGGCTGTAACTACGATGTGCGAAGATCAATAGAGATTTTCGGATTCGGAGCGGGTGATGGCGAGGACTTCCTCCAGGAGGATGCCGTTAGTAGCTATGCCTTGGCCGGAGCAGACGGTAGGTCGTCCTTGCCAATCGGTAAAGGTGCCTCCGGCCTCTTGCAAGATGGGCAACAAGGCAGCGGCATCCCAGAGGTTCATGATGGGGTCGATAGCCACATCCGCCCGCCCAGTGGCCACCATCAGATACCCATAGCAATCACCCCAGGTTCGCAGGAGGCGGGCTTGCCGGTTCAGACGCTCAAAGACCTCCGGTCGGCCAATGGCATCGAAATTGGCAATCTCACTGGTAACCACCAGGGCATCGGCAAGTCGTGGACAGGTGAATACTTTCGCAGGTTCCCAGGGAGCCTCCCCCTGCCGATACCATGCCCCTTGGCCCTTGGCTGCCCAGACGAATTCCTGCAAAACCGGGATGTAGATGACCCCGGCCAGCGGTTCGGATTCATACTCCAGCCCCACCAACGTTCCGTACAACGGAACTCCGTGGATAAAGGATTTGGTGCCGTCAATGGGATCTAAAATCCATCGGAAGCCACTGGCGCCGGGTCGTTCGGGAAACTCTTCCCCCAAAATCCCATCCTGGGGAAACCGTTGGCTAATCTGGTGGCGGAGCAATTCTTCGGCCCCCCGGTCGGCAATGGTAACCGGCGAGCTATCACTCTTTCGCTCTACGACCAAATCCCGCCGACGGAAATATGGTAACGTAAAATCTCCGGCTGCTCGGGCCGCCTGAATGGCACACTCCACCCGGCTTCCGATATCCCGAACCGAACACCCCATCCCAAAATCCTTTGAAAATGCGCAGGTGGAAAAAATCAGGTAACACTTTAGCGGACTGAAGCACGACGGGAGGGACCTGCTTGTCAGGTCCGATGCTCGCCTCTCCCCTGGCCGTCCAGAGGCCGGCCAATCGCCAGGTTGGCCGGGGCAGGGGGAAACCATCGGGCACGACAAGCGCACCCCTCCCTTCGGCTAAAGTGGTAGGGTTATGTTAATTTTTTCCGTAACTATTTAGCCGAATGAAACAAACCGCCTCTCCCCTGGCGGGAGAGGCCCGCTGAGGCGAAGCCGAAGCCGGGTGAGGAGGATTTCGGTGGCTCAAGGTGCCTGGATTCCTGCTTGCGCAGGAATGACACATTAACTTCCCTTCATTCGGCTAAAGTGTTAAGGAACCTCTGAAAAATCCTGAAAATATAGTGAACTAGGTGGCCTTTTGGTTATGTTGTCGGCCTCTAAGGTTGCCCAAGGTACCTCCAATGGATTGTATGCTAGCATGGACAGCAGCTCAATATATGGGGTTTTCTGAAAAATCTCCCGAAATACTTCCCTTTTGTCCACGTTGAATTATTCAGAGGTTCCTTAATTCTTTTCCGAGGAACCGGATTCGGGGGGGTGGGAGGCCGCTGGAAGGGTCCTTCCTTGTCGCCATAGATACAGCAGAAACACACCCGCAGCAGTGACCAGGAAGGTATCGGCTAAGTTGAAGTTGGGCCAGTGGAATCGGCCGATCATCACCAGAATCCAATCCCGGACGGCATAGACGGGTTGGCCGACGCGCTCTGGCGGGCATAGGCCATGCCACCGCAAACCGGGCAAGCCCAAGCGGTCGTAGAGATTGCCCAGGATGCCAGCCATGGCAAGCCCCAAAGCAATCGCCTGCAACCAATCCTTGGCTCCGCCTCCCCATAGCATCCAATAGAGGACCACTCCCGCCGCTATCAAGCCCAACAGACCAAACAGATGCACCCACCCCTGGGCTAGTCCAAAGACGGCCCCTTCATTCAGACTGGTTTGGAAACCGAAGACCCCAGGCCAGACCCACCAGACCGGCCTTTGGCCCGGCATTCCTAACCAATCGAACATGTATTTTTTCGTAGTCAGATCGGCGGCGCAACCTGCAGCGGCAATCGCTGCAAAAAGGGCGACCCGCCCCCAGACGCTCCTCATGACAGCCGATAACCTTCCTCTAACGCTGCCGCACATTTGACGCAAAGCGTCGTGTACGGAATGGCATTCAGCCGGGCTTTCGGGATCTTCACCCCACATTCCTCACAAATTCCGTACACCCCATCCTCAATCCGTTCCAAGGCTGCCTCGATCTGCGTCAACATCTCTTCCTGATTTTCCACCAAACTTAGCGTAAACTCCTGCTCAAAATTGTCGGTGCCCAGATCGGCCATGTGGATGGGCATGCTGGAAAGCTCTCCATTGCCCGGTTCCCGGTTTTTCTTCAGGGCGGCTTGGGCCATCTGTTGAACATCCCCACGGAGCCGAGCCCGCAAGGCCAGAAGCTTTTCCTTGAATACTGCCAGTTCAGCCTTCGTCATCGCCATCGCTCCGGGTCTAAGGAAACCGTCTATCCTTCATCGCTCTAAGATTCGTAACACTTTAGCCGAATGAACCACCTCACCACGCCCCTAGCGGGCTAAACCCAGCATGTCATTCCCGCACAAGCGGGAATCCAGAACGTAGGAGGAAACCATGTTGGCTTGGTACCCAGGTGCTCCCCAGCAACACCGTAACAGGCACAATGGGGCCTCGACTGCCGCTGTGCAGCAGTGCCAAATCGGCCACTTTCATTCAGCTAAATGTTACTAAGGTTCTATTATAATCCGGTGTCTGCTTCCTGTCAAAACCCCCAGCTAGGGGGCCTTGTTCGCCATCTCGGCCCCATCCTCTCCTCGGTCCCTTGCCGAACAATCTTAAAAATACTATCTTGGAAGGGAAAAAACTACGGGGACCTCAACAATCTTTCGGGTAACTTTTAACCGAAGGAAGATACCCTTGGATGGACCTACTTGTCTGGGCCGATGCACGCTTCCGCCCCGGCGGGAGAGACCGGCCAACCCACAGGTGGGCCGGGTCAAAGGGCCGCTGGGAGAGCGGCCTTCGGCCCGCAAATAGGTGGCCGAGACGTCCGCTCCCGAGAAAGCACCTTCCATTCGGCTAAAATGTTACCGACTTTGTAACACGGTAGCCGAATGAAGCCACTCTTCTCTCCCAGGGCAGCGGAGGTACTTTTGTTGTCATTCCCGCGCAAGCGGCAGTCCAGAAAGTATCCCAGAGTTCCCGATCGCCCAGCAGGCCCACAGTCGGAGGCACAGAGAAGCATGGACTGTAGTTTACGTAGCAGTGTTACATCGCCGTCTTCCATTCGGCTAAAGTGTTACCCGATTTTTTAACCTTCTCAAACTGTAAATCAAACGGCATAAATCCCAGCGAAAACCAGGGGAAAACGACCAGTTGGGCCCCCCGGGAACCGAAGAAATCTATCCACCCGGGCAGCGAAATAAAGTCCTTACCTTGCCACAAGTTATGGTCAAAACCGGTGTTTCCGTTTACAGTTTGAGTAACCATTTGGGGAGTCAGGACCGAATCCGATGCCACGTATTATTGTCCTGGATGAACTTTCGCCGGAAGGGCTGGCGCTATTAGAGGCGGCCGGCAATATTGAGTATGAAGTCCGTACCGGGCTGAAAGGGCACGCTCTGCGGCAAGCCCTTATGCAGTTCGACGGCGCCATTTGCCGAAGCGGCGTGAAAATCACCGCCGATGTCCTAGAGGGCAACCGTCGGCTGAAGGCCATTGCCCGGGCCGGCGTCGGGACCGATAACATCGACACCGAAGCGGCCACCCGGCAAGGAATAGTGGTCATGAACACGCCTGGCGGCAATACGATCTCCACGGCCGAGCATACCATTGCCCTGATCTTGGCCTTGGCCCGGAAGATTGTCCCCGCCTTTGAAAGCCTCCGGCAAGGCAAGTGGGATCGAAAATCGTTCATCGGTACCCAGTTGGCCGGGAAAACCCTGGGCATTGTCGGCATGGGACGGGTGGGCCAGGCGGTGGCCCAGCGGGCCAAGGCCTTCGAAATGCGCATCCTGGCCTACGATCCGTTTGTTTCGCCCCAGCGGGCCGCCGAACTGGGGGTTACCAGTTGCTCTTCGATCAAAGAACTCCTCCCCCAAGTCGATTTTCTTACCGTCCATACGCCGCTGACGGACGAAACACGGAACCTGATCGGCCCGAATGAAATCAAAATGATGAAACGGGGCGTGAAGCTGATCAACTGTGCTCGGGGTGGGATTTATAACGAAGAGGCGTTGGTCGAAGGTCTGCGCACCGGCCATATTGGCGGGGTGGCGCTGGATGTGTTTGCCACCGAACCCTGCACCTCCAGCCCACTGTTTGAAATGCCCAATGTGGTCTGCACGCCCCATCTGGGCGCTAGCACCGAAGAGGCCCAGGCCAATGTGGCTGTCGAAGCCGTTCAACTCCTGATCGACTTTTTCACCACCGGCACGATCCGGCAGTCGGTGAATATGGCGCCGCTGGACGCTAAAACACTCCAGAGTCTGCGGGGATTTTTGAACCTGGCGTATCGGTTGGGGCTGTTGCTAGCCCAGGTAGATCATTGTCCACCGAATCAATGTATCATTCGATACAAGGGCGAGGTGGCCAAAAAGGATACCCGGCTCTTGTCGGCTGCCTTTGCCGCCGGGCTGCTCAGTTGCTACGTGGAAGATGTCAACCTGGTCAACGCCCCCATCTTTTTGCGGGAACGGGGCATTCAGCTCAGCGAAGAGCGGACCACCGAACCGGGCGAGTTCAGTTCCCTGATTACCGCGGAGGTCCAGAGCGAAGCCAAAACTTCCGTGGCCGCCGGCATCCTGTTTGGAGCGGATCAACCCCGCCTGGTTCAAAAAGGCGCTTGCCGGGTCGAAGCCGTCCTGGAAGGCATCCTGATGATCTTCGAACATCGGGATATGCCGGGGGTCATCGGCCGGGTGGGCACCATCTTCGGACGCCACCAGGTCAATATCGCCCAAATGTCGGTAGGCCGGAGTATGAAGAAACCGGGCGGTTGTGCCATCGGCATCCTGGCCCTGGATAGTGCTCCGCCCGCTGAAGCCATGGCCGAACTGCTCACCCTAGAGACCGTCTCCCGCGCCTGGATCGTCAAATTGCCGCCCGCCGATCAAATGCCCTCCTGGCTGGGGGGGTAATATCTCCAAGGGCCATGAGAAAAAGCGTAACACTTTAGCCGAATGCAGGGGTGCGATGTATCATTCCCACGAAAGTGGGAATCCAGAAAGTAGAAACCTATTGGTAACATTTCAGCGGAATGAAGCCACTTGCCTCTCCCCCGGCGGGAGAGGCCGGCCTGGCCAAAGGCCAGGCCGAGTGAGGGGGGATTTCGGCGGCACAAGCACCTGGATTCCTGCTTGCGCAGGAAAGACACCTTCGTCCCCCTTCCATTCGGCTAAAGTGTTACACCTATTGTTAAGTGGGTTTCCATTTGCGCGGAAACAAGCCTGGATTCCTGCTTACGCAGGAATGACACATTGCTCCCCCTCACCCTCTCGACATCCAGGGGAGAGGGGGAAGCCTGGATTCCTGCTTGCGCAGGAATCACACATCGTGCCCATCCGGTCGGCTAAAATGTTCCAGCAATGTTTCATCGGCCGAGGACGGCCAAGATGCCGCGGAAATACCCGATCGACTCCGCCGAACCGGGCAGCGGATCATCCGCCTCGGATTCGTATTCCAGGGAGCAGACGCCGCTGTAGCCGATGTCAATGAGTTTCTGGAAAAAGGCGGGCAGATCGAGCACTCCCCGACCGGCCGGACAGGTGGACCCTTTAGGCGAAGCCTCCGTAATATCCTTCACATGCACATCCAAAAGCCGGTCTGCGGTTTCCTCCACGCTTTTGATCAGATCGGCCCCATAGCGCACGGTATGGCCGATGTCGATGCACAGGCCGATCCGCCGGTCGAGATGTTTGATCTTTTCGTAGGCGGTCTGGGGCAGGGGCCACCGTTTATCGCCCGGACCGTGGTTGTGGATAGCCAGGCCCACGCCGGTCTTCTTGACCTGCTCCTCGACCAGGGGAAGCAGATCGGGATGCGGCGAACCGATGATCATTTGCATCCCGGCGGCTTTGGCGTAACTAAAGGCTTGTTCCACCTCTTCCGGTTTGCCCATGCTGATCACCCCGCCGCTATAAAGCCGAAGGCCCGCCTTTTTGACCTTCTCCACAGTGGCTGCTATTTCCTCCGGTTTGGCCTCCAGGGGCAAATGGAACGATTTGAAACAGATCCACTCCAGGCCCAGACGTTTGGTCATGGCAATGGCCTGGTCGGTGGAAAATTTTCGCAGGGTGTAGGAGGCCATGCCCAGATGGAATTTCACTTTGCCGGAGCCTTTGGACGGAGAATCGCTTTCGACCGCCGGAACTGACTGGCCGGCCCAGCCGAGCACCCCAGGTCCCCAAACCCCCGCTGCCCCGGCTAAACCGGCCCCACCTAATACTTTCAGAAAACCACGTCGGCCATATTCGGACAGAGTCTCTTTGTGTGTCATGGCGTGCTCCTTTTCGGCTAAGGGAAATCGGAAAGGTATCGGGCAACCGCAAACATGCACCCCCTGGCCGGACCGGCACAAGCGCCAGCCGCCGGTAGGAATACCACCAGTCCATCATACCAATCCGGCCCTACAGACAGTATGGGCACCAAACCACAGTTCATATTCCGTGGGCAGACGACGGCGGCTGCCGGGCTGGCCGGAGTGGGTGTCAGGACGGCAAGGTGTGCGGGAATTACTGTTTTTCGGCGGGCTTTTCTTTTTTACCGGCCAGGGCCAACATGCCCCGGGTGGCAGCCAGCCGAACATGCTTGATCTCCGATTTGGCTAGCAGTTTATACAGGGCCAACGCTTCGGCCTTGTTGCCGGCGGCGGCCAATCGCTCGGCACAGACCAGGCATGCATCCGCGGCAACCAATTGAAGTTTTTTCGGCGCCTTAGCCTGGAATTCGGTTAAGGCTTTGGCCGCCTCCGGCGTGCCGATCGCCCCCAAGGCCGCAGCAGCCGCCGAGGCAATTTCTACGTCCTGATCCGCCAGCAGGGCGGTCAGCGCTTCGGTGCTTTTAGCGTCTCGCCGAACACCCAGGGAATTGATCACGCCCACCTTCACGGTGCCGCTGGTTTTCGGCAAGGCTTCTCGGAGGGCGGCTACCGCCTCTTCGTCCGGAATCCGTTCCAGGGCGTATCGGGCCATGTGGGAAAGTTTTTCATCCGTCAGCAGCTCCGCAACGGCCGGGACGCAGCCGGCAGAGCCGATCAGACTTAACTGCCGACAGATATAGTCTTTGGCCGCCTGCGACACATCGCTCTTTAGCGCAGCAACCAATCGCATTTCCAGGCTCTTTCTGGCGGCCGTATCATTATGGGAAGCCACGATCGCCTCGTCCATCGGCTTGAGCACGCTTCGGTCGGCGCCCCAATCGTAGGTTTTCAGCGCCTCGAAGGCCTTATCCAATTTTTCCTCGGCCGCTGCAGCAACCGCCCCACCCATCCTCCACAAAGTAATCACAGAGGCAACCAACAAAAGTCCGGTCATCTTCTTTACATCAGGGCACATAAGTAAGCTCCTTTCTGGTTTCTCGTACCATGGTTGCGCACTTGAACCTCACCGGACCCAGTACTTTTCGCTTTGGGAAGCCGTTTTAGTTTTACTCTTATTCAACCCAAGAACCAACCCTTTTGCAAGCTCCCCATGGGAAATCTTTTCGCCGCTGGAGCCGAAATTGTAACACGTTAGCCGAATGGAGGGGCCCGCTTGTGGACCGAGAATCCCCTCCCCCCTGCTGTCTATAGGGTTAGGGTGAGGGGGGAGTAACGAGGAGATCCGGTGTTTTCTTTTCTCTCCCTCAGGCGGCTTCGGCTTCGCCTTAGACGGCCTCTCGACGGCCAGGGGAGAGGCGGGTTGCTTCATTCGACTAAAGTGTTCCCCGAAATTAAATCAGGCTCCAGGGCGGGCGATAGGCCCGGCTAAGCAGGCGATCTGCCTCCGGATCGTTGACAAACCGCTCGTTGGCCGGGTCCCATCGGAGGCTTCGGCCCAATTGCAGGCAGATATTGGCCACCTGGCAGGCGGAATTGGCCCGATGGGCGCCTTCGGCAGGAGCGGCCGGCTTTTGACGAGTTTTCACGCAGTCCAGGAAATTCCGCACATGGTTGGCCTGCGGATAGCCTTTGCCGAACCGCCGGTCGGCCAAAAGCGAGGCCGGTTTGGCTTCCACGTTGCCGTCGTCATCCGCATAGACTTCGCCTTCTGTGCCAACGAAGCGAACGTGCAGGGGCCATTGGCCTAACTCAAAGAAAAGCCGAACTCCATTGGCATAATGGCCGATCACTGTGCCTTCAGCCAACTCAAACTCCACCGGGCCGGTCCCGTCGGAGTCGTTGGCCCACTGGCACAGGTCGGCGGTGTGGCTGCCCCATTCGGTCAACATGCCGCCGGCGAAATCCCGATGGGCCATCCAGAAGCCCCGCTGGACATATTTATGGTTAAACGGCCGCCATGGCGCTGGCCCCAGCCACAGGTCCCAATCCAACTCGTCTTTCGGTGGCTCCGGTTCCGGCGGCAGGGTGATCTCATGATGACCCTGGGGAAACCACTCCGCCGGGGCCATTTCGGCATAAAGTGTTTTCAATTGGCCGAGTTTGCCGGTCCGGGCTAACTCGACGGCCCAGGCAAACCGATCCACCGTGCGCCGCTGCGTGCCGCACTGAAAAACCCGGCCGTACCGCTCTACCGCCGTGCACAATGCGCGTCCTTCGGCCACTACGACGGATATCGGCTTTTCGCAATAGATGTCTTTGCCCGCTTTGGCCGCCAAGATCGTGGCCATGGCGTGCCAATTGTCGCCGGTGGAAATCAGTACGGCGTCGATGTCCGGCCTGGCCAATAGCTCTCGGAGGTCCCGATACGTGGCACAGTCCTGGTTGCCGTAGTATTTATCCACCGCAGCTTTGGCCAGTTTCCGTTTGGCGGCCTGCACGTCGCATGCGGCCACCATCTGGACATCCTTATTGGCCAAGAAGTTTTGCATGTTGTCCATGCCCCGACTACCGCAGCCAATCGTCCCCATAATAATCCGCTCACTGGGCGCCGGTCGGCCTCCTAGACCCAGCGCCGTTGCCGGCACGAAGACCGGCGCCGCTATGGCTCCAAGGGCCTGCCCACAAAAAACCCTTCGTGTTAGCTGCTTCGTGTGCATACCTCGGACTCCAGGAAAGAAAGAAAAGGTTGGTTCGATCCTTATCCTGCATCATGGAAGGGGCGTCCATCTTCTAGGCTGTAAATATTTTCCTCTGGCTCTTTGAGAAAATCAAACGCCGGGGTAGTTGCAGCGGCCCAAAGCCACTCTTGTTCTTCCGGCTCAGATTGGGTAGGCTTCTTTTGGTAAGGCTTCTTCGGGCATCAAAATAATCACCCGCACTTTTGTTCCTTCTTTTATTGGCACCGGTTCGTCCAGCAAAAGCCGCCGGGGAGCTTCCACAGAACCGGTGGTTTCTATTGCCCTGATAGGAGGTTTCATGTTCTTTCCTCCTTGCCAATGGGCAAGGCGAAAAACACGTTTCGCAATGCCTTTGCCTTTTCAAATGGTCCATGGCTCGCGCAGAGCGCGGCTGCGCATCTGGTTGGCCATGGGGTCGTCGATGAACTCTTCTTTATCTGGGTCCCAGCGGAGCCGACGGCCCAGTTCCATAGCGATGTTGCCGATGTGGGCGATAGTACAGCATCGGTGGCCCACCTCGGCCGGGAAGTAGGGGTCCCGCCGGCTCTTGACGCAATCCAGGAAGTTTCGGTGTTCGCCGGGGCCCACTTCCAAGTGCAGGTCGCTGGGTCCGAGCGGGGTTTGGAGGATTTTCGGGTCGCTGGCTTCCAGCGGTTGGCACCAGCCTTTGTTGCCGACCCATCCGTCGGTCCCCTCGAACCGGAGCCCGGTGCCGCCGCTATCCACGTAGAGTTCCACGCCGTTGGCGTAGCGATAGACCAGATGGAATTCATAGAACACGTCGTACAGCCCGGTTTCATGGCGTCGGCCGGTGCCTTCGACTTCCACCGGGCCGGTCCGTTCGGTGTCGTTGGCCAATTGGGCGGTATCCAATTGATGGGCGCCCCAGTCGGTCAAGTTGCCGCCGGAGTAATCCCGATTCCATCGCCAATGGAACATATGTAGCCCTTCCCGATACGGTGCCCAAGGCGCCGGGCCAAGCCACAACTGCCAATCCAGGCCTTCGGGCACCGGTTTTGGCTGGGGATTGCCTGGCTGGGCCGGTCCGGCGGGCAGTTGCACCCGAATCCGTTGCAATCGTCCGATCCGCCCGTTCCGCACTAGCTCCGCCATCCGGATATAGACCGGGATGGACCGGTCTTCCGTGGAAGTCTGGAACACCGCCCCATACCGGCGCACGGTGTCGGCCAGCAACCGGCCTTCGGCAATGGTCAGGGTAGGTTTTTCGCAGATCACATCTTTACCGGCCCGGATGGCTGCGACCGACATCACCACATGCCAATGGTCTGGAGTAGAGATCATCACGGCATCGACATCCGGCCGGGCGATCACCTCCCGCCAATCCTGGGTGCACAAGCAGGAGAACTGTTCGCCCAATCGGCCCCGGCAAACTTTCAACGCCTCTTCAATCCGACGTCGATCCGGATCGCAGAGGGCGACGATTTGGGCGTCCGGCTGGCGGAGGAAACTCTGGAGGTTATGGCCGATGCCGTGGCCGCCCAGCCCGATCATGCCGATGGTGATCCGCTCGCTGGCTGCCGGCTTCTCCTGGCCGCCTAGCGCCGTGGAAGTCAAAATGTACGGCGCCCTACCCAGGGCAAGCATCGCTCCCAGGCCGGAGGCCAAAAACCGGCGTCGGCTCGCTGGCCGCCCAAGGCTCATTGTCGGTTGCCCCAAGTGCATCGTCCGCCTCTGGTTCGGGGGCTGGCTAGAGCAGAGGGTTTGCCCGAACAGGACCGACCGCCCGCTCCAGAAAGCCGGTTTTCCAACAGGGTTGTCGGTCCCAGGTTTCATGGCGGGCATCCTTTCTCGTTCGGAATTGGCCGGTTGGAACTGGCCGATGGATAGAGAACCTGGTCTTGCCGGGGCCTCTGAACCCGGCCAGGAAAGGATTTGTTTATTCGGGAGGGATTTGTTTATGTTGCCTTATTTATATTGCCCAAGGTTGTCTGGGGGTTCGAAGCAGGAGGCGGTTGGCCTCTGGGACGTCGGGGAATTGTTCGGCGGCAGGGTCCCAGCGGAGCGGTCGGCCTAGTTCCATGGCGATGTTGGCCAGGTGGCAGACGGTGGCGGACCGATGGCCGACTTCTGCCGGTGCGGTGAGCCCTTTGGGATTGCGCCGCCGAATACAGTCTAACCAGATTCCCATGTGGGTGCTAGGCCCGCCTTCGGGCGCTAGGTGGATTTCATTGGGGCCGATCTGGGTGGTAAGCAGCGAGGGGGGATCGGCTTCGATTTTTTCCCGGCTCACATAGACCCAGCCTTCGGTCCCCTCGAACCGGATGCCCCCGGTGCGGATGTTGGTGGCCTGAGAGCGGAGCAGCACCCGGACATCGCCCGGATAGAGATATTCGGCTTCTACGTCGAAGAAGGTGTCATGGAGACCGGTGGGATGCCGTTTGCCCTGGGCAGTAATCTGCACCGGTCCACTTCCGTCGGCGTCCAAGGCCCACTGGACAATATCCATATGGTGGGCGCCCCAGTTGGTCATGTCGCCGCCGGAATAATCGCTGACAAACCGGAAATTATAATGGCAGCGGTCTTTATGATACGGGGCCCAGGGCGCTGGACCAAGCCACATCTCGTAGTCTAGTTCCGGCGGCACCGGCTGCGGCGTCCACGGACCCGAAGCAGGACCAGGCCGGCCCACAATGGTTACCCGGATGGTATGCACCCGGCCCAGACGGCCGTTTCGCACCAGTTCGCAGGCCCGGATGAACTTTTCGTCCGAGCGTTGCTGACTGCCTACCTGCAAGATGCCGCCGTACCGGCGGACCAGGTCGGCCAACCGTCGGCCTTCCGCCACGGTGAGCGAGAGCGGCTTTTCGACATAGACGGCTTTGCCCGCCCGAATGGCTGCTATGGCCATCGGCACATGCCAGTGGTCCGGTGTGGCAATGACCACGGCGTCCACATCGTCTCGGTCCAGCACTTCTCGGAAATCGCCGTACTCTCGGCAACTTTGGTCGCCGGCGGCCGCATCGATCTGCTGTTTGGCCTGGCTACGACGTTTGGCGTCCACATCGCAGACGGCCACCACACGGTCGCCGCCGGCGATGATCTGCCGGCCGCGGTCGCCGGCGCCGATCAGGGCGGTGGTAATCCGACTGCTGGGCGCCGGCTGGCCCGACCAACCGATCAGGCCGGAAGGGACCAGATACGGCACGGCCACCCCGCCAGCCAATCCCCGCAAAACATCCCGACGAGTCCACCGGGGGCCACCAAAACGTTTTGTTCTCTGTCGTTCCATGGGAACGCCTCTTAAAAAACTAGGAGCAATTTAGCCGAATGGAGCTGTTAGGTGTCATGCCTGCGCAAGCAGGAATCCAGGCTCCTTTGTGCCTGCTGCGGTAGGCCTGTTGGGGAAGCGGAATATCTAGGATACTCAAACTGTAAACTCCGACGCCGGTTTTGGCCATAAATTATTGTAAAATAGAGTTATTTGCGTTCTCCCGGCGGATCGATCCTTTCGGTTTGAGAGGGACGAATCGGCGTTGTTCTGCTGGTTTTTTCGGAGTGGGGCAGTTTCTTTTACACGTTGAGTAGGATACGTTTTGGATTCCCGCTTGCGCGGGAATGACACTCTGGATTTGGCCCGTCAGGAGAATGGCAGGGTGCTTCCTGCGGCTAAAGTGTTACAAAATATTGAAAAACTTCGATTGTTCTAAATAAGTCCACACAAAACCGGAACTGGTTGGACTACTGGCACCTCCGAAACCGAAGGTATTTCGTACCCTTGAACACTTTCGCAATTGTGTGGACCTATTTAGGAGTAACCATTTCAAGTTGACTCTCCCCAGAAACGGATACCCTTACAATCTACAATCTTAGTGGGCAGTTAACCAGCAATCCTACTTACAACTCGCCAGGAGAAGGCGCCATTCTCCCGCTAAAGGCCGATAGTGGCTCCCCTCGATAGGACTATTCCTTTGGTTTTACCACATCTTCTGATTAAGGCAATAGCAAGAGATAAGGTCCGAGCCGGTTGTGATGCGCGGAAGGTGCTCCGAGAGCGGGGTTTTTTTGGTAGGTGTGCCGGACGTTGCCCGCAGAATAGGCCTGTTTTCCCGGGGTTTTGCCCATTCGAGGCTTTTTTTCGCGGATTTGTAACATTTTAGCCGAATGCAGGGGCCAATGTGTCATTCCTGCGTAAGCAAGAATCCAGGCTCCTTATGCCACCGAAATCCCCCTCACCCGGCGGTACCGAAGGTACCGCCGGCCTCTCCCGCCGGGGGAGAGGCGATTTGTTTCATTCCGCTAAAATGTTACGCGGATTTTTCGACCACGACCCCCTTGACGCGGGAATCGGTTGCGGCATAAAACGTTCCCCCTACGGATTCCCTCTCAGCTCGACTTTTGCCAATTTCCGTAACTCTTTGTGTTATCGAAAGTTACCAATCATACTGCATTTGTTCATGCATTTTCCTAAATCCAAGATTCACAAAGAGTTAGGCCATTGTCCCGATGCCGGCTACCCCAAAATGGCAAAAGTCGAGCTCAGAGGCTGTCCCGAAAATCCCTGGGGAGGGGGGATGGACGGGCTTCCTGCTACCTCCCCCCATAAAACCTCCCAACCAAGGGCACTTCAGTAACCCAGGAGGTTATAGATCAGGTAAGGGCCTCCGGAAGGCCATTTGGGGACAGCCGCTAAGGAGCACTCCGCGACATGCCCACGTCCCCCGTTGCCGCCAACCCCTTGCAGACCTTTACCATGCAACCGGCTTTGCAATTTCCCGCCCGCCTGGCCAGAACCACAGCCCAAAAGAAAAGCCATTCCACAACAGGCCAAGACACACCGGAGCAGAAAGAACCGCTGCATGATCCCCCCTTTCGAGAAGTCCACCGAAGAAAAGCCTTTTAGACGGTCCGGCAGGTTTTTGGCCCTTCGGGGCCCACAACGCCGGACTTTATTATAAAAAACGTAACACTTTAGCCGAATGAAGCACGACTGAAGGGACCTGCTTGTCAGGTCCGCCCCTCCAGGAGGTATTTGCCTTGGATCGGCGTTTTTGCGGGCACGACGAGCCTGCCCATCCATTTGGCTAAAAAGTGTTCCATTGCTTCAAACGGCTAAAGTGTTACTAAAAAACTTCGTCCTATAACAAACTCCGCCCTTTTTGTCAAAGGTTTCTCAAATTGTTGTCAAACAATGGAACAGTAAGCAAAATCTTGTGGTGGGCGACGACAAATGGCACTATATGGTCCAGGTCTATGATGCCTCGGCAGGACAATATGGGACCATGTATCTTTATTTGGACGGCCAACTGATAAACACCACGGCGTTGAGCACTTCCTTAACGGCCAACAGTACGTATTACGTAGGCACATGGGCGGCTGGGTATGGTTGGGTGCCGGGGACGTTTGACGAGTTTCGGATTTCGGACCTAGCGCGGAGTGGGGCGTGGATTCGGGCCAATTGGCTGCTGCTCAACGATCCCCAGACGTACCTGCTGTTTGGCGCCCAGCAACATGTGCCGGAACCGGCTACGGGGACGCTGGCCTTTTTGGCCCTGGTAGGATTGGCCGGTTTGGTCTGGCGGCAAAAATCTCCTCGGCTTGCCGCCAAGTGAAGCAACTCTTCGGCAGAGCAGACGACACGTCCGGATATTTTGCGGGCCGAAGGCCCGCAGTCCCAGGCTGGGAGCGCGGACGTCTCGTCCGCCTTTCTTTTGCGGGCCGAAGGCCCGCACTCCCAGGAGGAGGGCGGACGTGTCCGGCTACTCTGGATTCCGCTGTTCCGAGCGGCCTTTGGCGAAGACCAGCAGGGCTTCGATCAGCAGCCAACCGGCCATGGTGATCAAAATGCCGGAAACCACCGTCAGCGCCCACTGCTGAGCGGCGGCCAGTTTCGTATCCTTCCAGAATCCAGGAATGCTCAGCAGCATGGCCCAGGTGGAAACGATTAACATGGCGATCATCGGCAGCAGGGTATAACAGACGGGCCGACGCAATTTCCACAAAAAGACGCTGACCACCAGCAGGGCCAAGCCGGCTAGCATTTGGTTGACCGTCCCGAAAAGCCGCCATAGTGTCTGACCTGCCGGTACCAGGGCGAAGAAGGCGATGCCTGCCACGGCCACAGCGGAGCCGACATACCGATTGGCCAACCGGTGGAGTCCCAGCGCCCGGCAAAGCTCCTCCACATTGAACCGCAAAAGCCGGGTGGCCGAGTCCAACGTGGTCAGGGCAAAGGCCACCACGGTAACGGCCAGCAAGGTCTGGCCCACCTGAGGCGGAATAGCCAAATGCTCCAGAAACATGGAACCGCCGTGGAACATGGCGTGCAATTGGCCGGCCAAGCCGCTGCCGCGC
>Ga0197142_1002450_pt1 | contig 16262 bp, 10 predicted proteins | sample GBS60_MetaG_FD_148614 | JGI IMG/M metagenome (GOLD analysis project Ga0197142, IMG submission 148614) | Sediment microbial communities from Great Boiling Springs, Gerlach, Nevada, United States - GBS 60_MetaG | ecosystem: Environmental > Aquatic > Thermal springs > Hot (42-90C) > Sediment...
ACCGCTCCCACCCCGCAGGCCCCCAGATCCCGTTCCCCCGCCGCCAGGTACACCACCTCCCCCGCCACCCCCGCAGCAAAAAGCCCCAGGCGTAGCCCGCGGTTCCCGTAGGCCGCGAGTCTGTCCCCGTCCAGGGTGAACAGGAAGGCAGCAGCAGCCCGGGCCAGCAGCTCCTGGGAAAGCCCGGCCCGATACAACTGCTCCCCGAAGTTTCCGGGACGCACCATGCGGAGACGGCCCGTCTCGCTGTGGAACCGGTACACGCCGCTGGGCAAACCTTCCTCCCGCACCACCACTGCCCATAGGCTCACCCCCTCCCCGCCGGGCACCAACCCCAGGCTCGCCTGGGCTAGTTTTGCCACGCTTTCTACCGTGTTGGCCGGCAGAGGTTGGAGGGAAAAGCGCCGAAATGACCTGCGCCTGGCAATGAGGGAAAGCACGTCAGCGGTGGCGCCTTGGCCGGGCCCGGCAAACTCGAGACGGGGTGTCCAGACCCACGGCGGCCCTGGGGTCCACTCCCACCTGGTGAGGGCATGGCTCAAGCGGGTGAGCTCCCGGCCCTCCCAGGGGGGGGGAACGCCATGCTCGGTGAAGCTGGGGAACACCTGGGGTGCCTTAGGGCTTTCTCCCAAGCTGGCCACCGCCAGCACCCCCTCCTCCTCGGGGTTTACCTGGAGCATGCGCTCCGCCTCTAGGTCGGCAAAGCATGGGTAAAGCGCCAGCGGCCACGATTGGGACGCCGCCGCCAGCAGCAGGTTGGCCGCCACGTGCCCGGCATCGAGAACCACGTAACGATAGCTGCGGGAGCCGTACTTCCACACCGTGCGCTGGAAGACTCCAGTAAGGTAGACGAGGTGGACCTGGTCTTCCGCTACCTGGCCACGGAGCGCTTCCCAGAGATTCCGGGGAAAGCGGGGAACCACGCTCCGCAGGGCGTGTTCCTGGGGCACGTAAACGTACACTCCCGGGGGAAGGTCCTGCAGCCCGGTGGTGGCAAAGTAAACCTCCACGGGGTAGAGGGCCCCCGCCGAAGGGGCGGCACGCAGGTACAGTCGCTCTCCGCCGAAAGAGCGTACCTCGGTGACCCCGGCGGCAGCGAAGAGCAGGGTGCTGAGCTCCTCCAGGGTGGGGGTGGTGCGCCGAGGCCGAGCCTCGGAGCCAATCCACAGCAAGCTCTCCTGCAAGCTGCGGGCCCCGGAGGGGGCGGGTTTCGGAAGGAAAACCAGCTCGCTTCGCGGCACCTGGCGCAGGCTAGGGACCTTGGGGCCGAAAAACAACCCCCGCCGCACCAGCCCTGCGGCGGAGGCGGCCGATTCCCGGAGCAAGTAGTGGATGGTGTCCCGCGGCGGGGGGGTGCCCGGCTGAGGGGCGGGGAACGTTCCGGTTGGGACCACCTGGGGTGGCGCCGTGCCTGCAGGTAACGCTCGGGTTGGAGGCGGGGTGGGCTGGTGCGGCAAACCCAGCCCTCCGGGCTGCCGCCAAAAGAGCAGCCATAAAGTTGCCCCGCAGGTGCCCCCTGCCAGAATCCAGAAGACCACCCGCGGCACCCTGCGCTTTCCTGCGGGCAGCACCACCGGGTTCGGCTGGGCAGCACGCCCGAAAAGCCTGCGCCCTGCGGCCAAAAGGAGCGGCAGCTCGAGCCAGAGGTGCCAAAAGGCGGCCAGGAGCAGGGCGTACCCCACCAGGTAGTGCCAGTCGAACACCGGCAGCTCCATACGGGCTACCCAAAACAAACCGAGCCCCGCGGTGGCCAGGAGGTAGAGGGCGGTGAGCAGCCCCACCGCCGCCCGCAGGTCCGCCTTGGCCACAGGCCGCGCCACAAGGGCGCGAGCTACCCACCAGGCTCCCAACAAAAGCAGGGGAAGAAAGACCAAAGCCTTCACGCGACCAGTTTGGCAAGGCACCCAGGCTTTGGCAACGGTGGTCACGCCAAGCCTTCCGTTGTTTCCGGGGGATCGCAACGACGCCGGGGCACCCAATGGCGGTCCCGGGAGAACCCATGTGCCCCGCCCGGGCCACCGCAGGTAATTCCCCCTCAGGGCATGGCGTAGCGCAGGGGCCCGTCCGGACCCAGGGGCAAACCAAGGAGGAACCAGAGGGAAAGCAGCGCTGTCCAGGCTAGGCCGAAGAAAAACGTATACGGGAGCATCGTGGAAATGATGGTGCCGATGCCGTACCGCTGGTCGTATTTCTGGGCAAAAGCCACAATGAGGGCGAAGTAGGACATCATCGGGGTCACCACGTTGGTGACGGAGTCGCCAATGCGGAACGCCGCTTGAGTGAGCGCAGGATGGTATCCCAGGAGCATGAACATGGGTACGAAAACCGGCGCCATGATCGCCCACTTGGCGGATGCCGAGCCCATGAAGAGGTTGATGAAGGCGGAGAGCACGACGAAGGCCACCACCAGCGTCACGCCGGTGAGCGAAAGGTTCCGCAGGAACTCGGCTCCGTGGACCGCGAGGATCACGCCTATGTTGGAGTAAGAGAAGAACGCCACGAACTGTGCCGCGAAGAAAACCAGGACGATGTAGGACGCCATGTGACCCATGGCGTCGGTCATCTGCTTGATGACGTCCTTGTCTTTGCGGGTTTTGCCCACAGCGATACCGTAAACAATGCCCGGGAGCAAGAACAAGATCATTATGGCGGTAATGAGGCCGCGGAAAAACGCCGAGTGCAGTACCCCTTGCCCAGGGGTCCGGAGGATTCCCCCCGCCGGGACGACCCCCAGGGCGAGGACGGCGGCGCTTGCCAGAAACGTGAGACCAGCGGCCAGGAGGCCGCGCTTCTCCTCGCTGGAAAGGCGTTCCAAGGGGGGTGCCGTCTCTATCCCAGGGTACTTGCCCAGACGGGGTTCCACCAGCCGCTCGGTGATCCAGCTACCCAAAAACACCACGAGGAGAGCGGAGACGAAAGTGAAGTAAAGGTTTACCGCGGGAGAAATCACGATGGTGGGATCCAGGATTCTCGCGGCGCTTTCGGAAAGACCCGCCAGCACTGGGTCCACGCTGGCGATCAGCAAGTTCGCACCGAACCCGGCACTCACCCCGGCGAAAGCCGCTGCCAGACCTGCCAGGGGGTGACGGCCCAGGGCAAGGAAGACCGTGGCCCCCAGGGGGATGAGGATCACGTAGCCGGCATCCGAGGCCACGTGGGAAACCACCCCTGCGGTAACCACGGCGGGGGTGACCAGGCGTCGCGGAGCGGCGAGCACCAGGGCACGGATGAGTGCCGAGATAAGCCCCGAGCCTTCGGCCACGCCGATGCCGATCATCGCTACCAGTACAAGCCCCAATGGGGGGAAACGCACGAAGTTGTCGTCCACGTTCTCGAAAATCCAGCGGAGGCCCTCCCCCGCCAGCAGCGTGCGTACCTTGATGGCTTCTCCCGTAGTGGGATGCGTGGCGCTCAGCCCCAAGCCTGCAGCTGCCGCGGAAAGCAGCGCCACCGCCAGGGCGAGCATGGCGAAGATGCTGGCTGGGTGAGGGAGGGCGTTCCCCACCACCTCCACCCGGTCCAGCAGCCGAAAAACCAACGGTTTGCCCTGCTTCCCCTTGCCAGGCATCCCCACCTCCCTCCTGCAGCTCCCGGGCCGCAGTGCAGCGAATAGTAGCAAAGGCGCCGGGGGCGGCCTGCCTCCGTGAGGTGCTGTCCCACCCTGAGGGGTGCTTCCGGAAAAAAGGTGGGGTCGCGGTGGGTTCTTGGCTGTGGATCCCCGCCAATAGGCTGGCAACTCACCCCAGCGCAGGCTTGGCAGAGCACAGGCCCATTGGCATAATTCCGGTTCAAGGAGGGCACCATGGATATCAGCTTGGAGCCGGATTTTTTGCGCGTGACCGAGATGGCAGCCATTGCCGCGGCGCGAACCATGGGGCGGGGGGACCGGAAACACTCGGACAGGGTGGCGGTGGAAGCTATGCGCAGGGAGATGGACAACCTGGCGATCAACGGGACCATCGTCATCGGGGAAGGCGAGCGAGACAAGGCGCCCATGCTTTACACTGGCGAAAAAGTGGGGCGGGACAAGGATGGCAGCTTAGGCTTGCCGGAAATCGACATTGCAGTGGATCCCCTGGAGGGTACCAACCTCTGCGCCACTGGCGCCAACAACGCCATCGCGGTGCTCGCTGCTGCCTCCAAGGGCGGGCTGCTTTACGCTCCGGACATCTATATGCAAAAGATCGTGGTGGGTCCCACGGCGCGAGGCTGCATTGACATTGACGCACCGGTAGCCGATAACCTGCGTCGCGTGGCCAAGGCGTACGAACGCGATATCGAGGATTTGGTGGTAGTGGTTCTGGACCGCCCCCGCCACGCCCAACTCATTGCCGACATTCGGGCCGCAGGAGCCCGGATCAAGCTCATCGGCGACGGCGACCTTTCCGCTGGTCTGGCAGCGGCGATCCGCGGCACCGGGGTCCACGTGGTGATGGGGATTGGCGGCGCACCGGAAGGGGTGCTCACAGCAGCCGCCCTCCGTTGCCTGAACGGCGAAATGCAAGGGCGGCTGGTGGTGCTGGAGGTTTGGCACCGCAAGCGCTTGGAAGAGCTCGGCATCAGCGACGTGAACCACGTGTACACCGAGCAAGAGCTCGCCTCGGGGAACGATGTGATCTTCGTGGCTTCCGGCGTTACCAAGGGGGACCTTTTGGAAGGGGTCCGGTTCTTCGGTGGCGGTGTGCGGGTTTCCTCGGTGCTCATGTCCCTCGCCAGTCGTACTATCCGCTTTGTGGACACGGTTTACATGGAAAAGGACGGCCACCTGGAGGTTCTCCGTTAGTGGCGCTAGCCTCCTTGGTCCTCGCAGCCGGCGTGGGGATCATCCCCGTGCCCGATGTGGTGAAGCGCTTCCCTGACCCCTCCTACTACCCGGGGGTGGGGGTCCAGCGGGAGGCCGAGATGTTGGCGGCCATCCAGCGGGAAGTGGCGGAAGAGCTTTTGACCCGGGGGCCTGGACCGGGCCAGCTTCTACAGCGTTTTTTGGCCAATCAGCTGGACGGTGACCAGCGAGTGGCGGTGCTGCTGGGTGGGTGCCACTACCACGACCCCCTGCTTTTGCCCCTGTATCAAGCGGCGTTCGAAAAGGGGAACGTCAAGGAAAAGCTGGCTGGGGCTGTGGGGTTCTTCCAGCTGGTGGGGCTCGCGCCGCCCCCCCCTTCCTCGATCCCGGCCACCGGAGCCCACTGGCAAGCTTTGGCGCAAAGGGCCAGGGAGCTGGCAGCAGCCACTCGAGAGCGTCCGCTTTCTAGACTTTGGGCCCGTTCGTACCTCCAAGCTATCGGCGTGGAGCAAGCTGGTGGCTTCGCCTTTCGGGCCAAGCCCGAAGAATGCCTTGAGGCGCTGGCCCGGATCGCCCAGCCCGAGGACCTCCCGGAGGTCTTGGCCCTTTGGCCCTTGGCTCGTCCTCAGGACCGCTCGCGCTTGGTGCGCCTGTTGGAGGCCCTCACGCTCTCGGAGCTGGTGCCCCGACCACCGAACCCCCAGGGCCCCACGGGTCCTTGGCTCATGGAAACCGCGGTAAACACCGTGGAGGTTTTTGTGGCAAGCCTCTGCCGCCCCCCCGACGGGTGGGAGGGTTTCTGGCGCAAGGCGGCGGCGCTGGGAGGGGGGGATGTGAAGGCAGGGCTGCTGCGGGTCCTCAAGCACCCCTACCCCCCGGCTTGGCCCTTGGCTGCCTACCACCTCCAAGGTTTTGGTGCGCCGGCGGTGCTTTTCGACCGCACCCGTCCTGACAACCCGGCCAACAAAGAGCAGGCCGCCCGGGTGCGCCAGGCTTTCCAGGCTAAACCCCTGGAGCAACCAAGGCCAGCTGGGGGAGGCCTGCTGCCCGCTGGCGGTCTGCCGGCTCCGCTGCCCAAAGGGGTGCCGCCGGGCCCGCCTCGGCCCCCTCGCCCGCTCCCATTCCCCACCCCGGGGCCGCGGTGAGCTACAATCGCCCCGAAAGGGAGGGAGCTATGGAAAGCCCGCTTCTATCGTTGGAACCCCGCCTGGTCTGGCAGCACTTTGACGCGATCCGCAGGGTGCCTCGGCCCTCGAAGCACGAGGAAAAGATCCGGGCCCATGTGCGGGCCTGGGCCGAGGCGCGGGGGTTCGCAGTTAAGGAAGATGCCGCTGGTAACCTCGTGGTGCAGGTACCGGCCACCCCGGGGCACGAGCATGCCCCCACCGTGGTGCTCCAGGGGCATCTGGACATGGTGGCGGAAAAAAACGCCGACGTGAACTTCGACTTCTCCAAGGACCCAATTCAGGTGCGGATAGTGGACGATTACGTTTACGCCACTGGCACCACACTGGGGGCTGACAACGGCATCGGCGTGGCGGCAGCAATGGCGATCGCCGAAGATCCCGAAGCGGTCCACGGCCCCTTGGAGCTGTTGTTCACGGTGGACGAGGAAACGGGGCTTACCGGCGCCATGAAGCTGGACCCCACGTTGGTTTCCGGGCGCACGCTCTTGAATTTGGACACCGAGGAGGATGGCGCCTTTTACATTGGCTGTGCTGGGGGCGCCGATGCCCATACCGTCTTCACCATGACCTTGGAATCCGTTCCCCAAGGGCACGTGGCCCTGGCAGTGAAGGTGCGAGGACTGCGGGGTGGGCATTCGGGGGTGGACATCCATGAAAACCGGGGTAACGCCCTGAAGTTTTTAGCGCGCCTTTTGGCGGCACCTTCAAGGAAGGTGAGCCCGGACCTGCGCATTGCCGCCATAAACGGCGGCAGCAAGCACAACGCCATCCCCCGGGAAGCCGACGCGGTGATCACGGTTCCCGCATCCCAGCTGGAGGCAGTCAAGCAAGCGATTTTCGAGATGGCTGGGGTGCTGCGGGAGGAATTTGGGGAAATCGATCCCGGGCAAAAGGTGGAGGTGGAGGACACCACGACTTCCCAGGTGTTTGCAGCTGCTGACGGTAACCGCCTGTTGGACGCGCTGCTTGCCTGTCCGCACGGGGTGCTGGCCATGAGCCGGGCGGTGCCTGGCCTGGTGGAAACCTCCAACAACCTGGCGGTGGTGACCACCGAGGGGAACCAGGTGAAGGTGGTTACCTCCAGCCGCTCCTCGGTGATGCCCTCGCTTCGGGCCACCCTGCAGCAGGTGGAGGCGTGCTTCCGCCTAGCAGGGGCGGCGGTAGAAGTGCACGACGGCTACCCTGGCTGGAAACCCAACCCTAACTCCAAGGTGCTGCAACTGGCCAAGGAGGTGTTCCGCCGGGAGTTCGGGCGGGAGCCGGAGGTTAAAGCGATCCACGCGGGTTTGGAGTGCGGGCTCATTGGGGAGAAGTTTCCGGGGATGGACATGCTTTCCCTGGGGCCGCAAATCGAGTCCCCCCACTCTCCAGACGAGCGGGTGAAGATCCCCACGGTGGCGAATTTCTACCGGTTGCTGAAGGCGATCCTCCGGGAAATGGCGTGAGCTTTTTTTCACCAGAAGCTTCCCAAGGAGTTGGAGGTGCTCCATGAGTGGCAGCACTCAGCGGGGAGCCGCGCTCGTCACCGGTGGCGGCACTGGGTTGGGGCTGGCCATTACCCTGGAGCTCGCCCGGCGAGGTTACCCAGTGGTGATCGCCAGCCGCAAGCCCGAGCACCTGGAGGCCGCCGAGGCCAAGGTCCGGGAGCTGGGAGGGGAGGTTCTGACTCTTCCCTGCGACGTGCGGGACCGGGAACGGGTGGCCCAGGTGGTGGAGGAGGCGTTGCGAGTCTTTGGCCGCCTGGAGGTTCTGGTGAACAACGCTGCCGGCAACTTCGTGATCCGCGCCGAGGAGCTTTCCCCCAAGGGGTGGGAAGCGGTGCGGGGGATCGTGCTGGACGGAACTTGGAACTTTTCCCAGGAGGTGGGCAAGCGCTGGATCGCCCAGGGGGAGACGGGCTCCATCCTCAACATCGTCGCCACCTACGCCTGGACCGGCGCTGCGGGCGTGGTGCACTCGGTTTCCGCGAAGGCAGGGGTCCTGGCCATGACCCGCGCCCTGGCCATGGAGTGGGGGAAGTTCGGGATCAGAGTCAACGCCCTAGCCCCGGGGATCATGGTCACCGAGGACGCTGCCAAAAACCTGGGCTACGCCGATCCCCAGATCCAAGCGGCGCTGGCCAGGAAGGTGCCGCTGCGGCGGCTCGCTAGCGTAGAAGAGGTAGCGCTGCTCGCCTGTGACCTCGCCACCGATCGTCACCCCTACGTCACCGGCGACTGTTGGACCATCGACGGTGGTCTTTGGTTGGAAGGGTTCCCCAACCTCCGCCGTTTTTTGGAAGGGGAGTTGGGCTAGCTTTGGTCCTGACCCCGACGGAGCGCGACCCCCAGCACCCCCAGGGCAGCAAGCTGTGCTGTGGCGGAAAAGGCCAAAAGGGGCCAGTAGCCGGCAGGGTACAGGACACCGAACAGCGTGTTACCGGCAAAAAGCGCGCAACCGGCCACCGCATGGTAGAGACCGAAGGCAAACCCTCTTCCCTCCTGAGGGCTGGTGGCGGCAATGGCGGCTTTTAGGATCGTTTCCTGAATGGCCATGGCGGCCCCCCAGAGGGCAATTCCCAGTGCCGCTGCCCACGGTGCCGCGGAAAAGGTCAGGGCCGTCACCGGCACTGCCAGCACCGCCCCAACCCGTAAGCTTCCTAGCCCCACCCGGTCGAAGAGCATCCCCACCGGCAGCGCCAAAAGCCCGTCCACCGCCATGGCCAAGGCGAAAAGTACGGGGATGCTGGCCGTCGGAAAGATCCCGTTGACCTGGCAGTGATAGGCAACGAGCTGAAAATGTGCAAACCCCAAGAGGTGGAGCGCCACAAAAACCAGGACAACACGAAGCTGCGGGGAAAGGGGGAGGGAGCTGCTTTGGGAGGTTGGCGCTTTTTCGGACTCTGGTTTAGGGGAATACACGGCGCGGGCTACGGCCAGTGTCCCCAGGCTGGCGGCGGCAGGGATCCCCAGGACTAAAAAGGCTTGGCCGAAGCTCCCCCCTTTGGCCAGGGCCCAAGCCACCACCAGCGGGCCTGCCACGGCGCCGATCTGGTCCAAAAGCTCGTGCAAACCAAACCCTTTCCCGTGGCCTGTCACTGCTGTGGCTTGGGAGAGCAATGCGTCCCGGGCCGGGCTGCGAATGGCTTTACCAAGCCTTTCCAGCACCATGAGCGCCACGGCCCACTCCCAGCGGCTGGCCAGCGCCAAAGCCGGCACCGCTCCAAGGTTGATGGCGTAGCCGCAAAAGGTCAAAAGCCAGTAGCGTCGGGTGCGGTCAGCCACAAGGCCGGAGAGCAAACGCACGGCGTAACCCGCAAACTCCCCAAGCCCCACAGCGAGCCCCACCACCAGTGAGCTGGCCCCGAGGCTTGCCAGAAACGGGCCAGTAATGGACCTGGCTCCCTCGTAGGTGAGATCAGCAAATAGGCTCACCAACCCCAAAAAAACCACGAAAGCCAGGGCTTTCTTCATGGGTTCTGCATCACCGGCCACCGTTTCCCCCTTGGCTCTTGCGCTTCATGGCTTGTGCCTCTTCCAGACCGCTCCTTAACCTCCTGTTCCCTCTTGGTTGCTCCCAGCTCCCCAAGATGGATCGCCGAAAGCAGCCTTTGGGCGCGGCGCGAGACCAACGTGGAAAAGCTTGCCACGGCTAAGCGTCAGAGGGGTTTTTCGAGGACTGGCTGGCTGGGTGCTGCATTGGCGATCCGCCAGGGGAGTACCTTGGTTGATGCGCTGGCCTCGCTGGGAATCAGCGGAAACTTTCCCTGCCCCAGCGCAGAACGGCCAGCGTTGTGCGGCGGTTAAAGTGCGAAGCAGGAGCGTTGTTCTCCCTGCCAGGGGCAGGAAGGACGCTCGAACCCTGACCATGTTTTGCCCTTTTCCACCTTGAGTATTTCCCAAAAAGCTCGGATTCATCGGGCACATTCTCGCAGGTAGTTTACGGCAATCCACTTGCCAAAATGCTCAGCGGGAGGGAGAGTACGAGCAGGGGCACCAGTAGCAGCTCGCCGGCGCGCCGCGAGGGCCTCGGAAAGGCGGCGATCTGCGCTGCTGCGCCGGGCAACCGGGTGGAAAAGACCCAAGAAGTGGGCATAACTTTCCCCGTGGGATCGGAGCATCCTCAGGGCGTCCTCTGGCCTGAGGTGGGCGGGCTGCGACCCAAACCCTGCCAGGGCTGCTTTGCGAAAAAGCGTGAAGAGCTCGCCACGCCATGGCCACAGGCTTTAAGGGGGCCGGTCCTTTACGGGCACACCCCAAGCACTCTGGGTGGGGGTTCAAGGGCTAGGAAGGGGTTGCTCCAAAGGCCAGGTAATGCCCGCGAAGCGCTGGTGGGGCAAGCCAAAAAGCGTTTGGGCCAGGCTGATATTGGCCCGAGAGCCTGCTGCGAGCATGGCAAGTTCGTCGGGGGTAATAGGCGGATTGGGGAGCAGGGCAGCGGCGATCCGTACCAAGAAGCGGGAGATACCCCAGGGGATCCGTACAAAGACACGCCTGCAATGCAACGAGCTGGCGATCCGCCTCAGAACCTCCAGGTAGGAAAGCACCTCCGGTCCCCCCAGCTCGATGGTCTTGCCCACGGTCTCCGGCAGCTCCAAGCTGCGCACGAACGCCTCAGCCACCTCCTCCACCGCCACCGGGTGCAAGGGGTAGCTGCCGTCGCCAAACATGGGGATGATGGGAAAGCGCCGGACAACTGAAGCTAACGTCGTGGTGAACCCGTCGCCGGGGCCGAAGATCACCGAGGGGCGGAAGATGGTCCAATCCAGCCCGGAGCTGCGCACCAGCGCCTCCGCCTCACCCTTGGTTCGCTGATAGGGGGTAAGACCCTGGGGGTCCGCTCCCAGGGCCGACATGTGCAAGATCCGCCGGATCGCGAGCTTGCCGCAAACCTCCAGGACCTTGGCGGTGGCGGCCACGTGGGCCTGGTGGAACGTGACCCCGGCTTTGGGGTTTTCCCGGATGATCCCCACCAAGTGGATCGCCGCATCGCAACCCTCTGCCCAGCGCTCCCACCCATCCCCGGAGGCATCCGCCGCCACCCGCACCAGCCCTGGTTGCCCCTCGCTGGGCGGGTGCTTGCGGGCCAGGGCCACCACCTTGTACCCCCGGGCCAGCAGCTGCGCCACGATGGTGCGGCCCACGAACCCCGTGGCACCGGTGACCAGCACCCGGCGGGGGGTAGGGAAAAGCTCCTCCATGGCTTGCTTTTTTCTTCTCCCCCGGGGTTTTTGCTTCTGCTCCATGCTTCCCCCCGCTGGATGGTAGCATGGGCTATGCGTCGCGCTTTGGTGGCTGATTGCCATTTGGGGGAAGCTCCAGGGGATACTGACCGTTTTACAGGCCTTTTGCAAAGGCTCCCCGGCGAGGGAGTGGGGGAGTTGGTCCTCGGAGGGGACGTGTTCCGCACGCTGGTGGGGTTTCCCCGCTTCTGGAACCGCGAAACCCTCGCTTGCCTGGAGCAGCTGGCCGCTTTGCGGCAGCGTGGGGTGCGGGTGGTTTGGGTGGAGGGCAACCGGGATTTCTTTTTGGATACCCCTGCCATGGACTCTTACCGCGATCGCTTCGTACCAGCCTACGGTTTCGCTGCGGGTGGGCTGCGTTTTTTGGTGGAGCACGGAGACCTGGTAAACACCTTGGATCGGCGGTACCGGATGTGGCGGGCGTTGTCTAAAAGCCACATGTCGCGAGTTTTTGCCCAGCTGCTCCCGCGAGGCCTGGCGCTGCGCATTGTGGGAAGCACCGAGCGGGTGCTTTCCCGCACCAACTTCACCTACCGCCGAGCTTTGCCCGAGCCGCAGCTGGTGGCGCGGGCTCGGTCCCACTTCGCAGCTGGGGTGGACGTGGTGTTCTGGGGGCATTTTCACAAGCACTGGCAGTTCCGAGAAGGTTCTCGGGAGGCCTACGTGTTGCCCTCATGGTTGGAGACGGGCTGTGTAGTTTATATTGAGGGGGATGGAACGATTCTTTGGCCGAACGAAGTTGATCAGCGCGTTGACAAGGGCGAGGCTTTCTGCTACCAAGACCAGTAAATGGCGAGGTGAGTATGGGCGGGAAAATCCTTGTGGCCGATGATAGCGTCACCATTCAAAAAGTCGTGGAACTGACTTTTGCGGAAACGGATTACGAAGTGGTCACCATGGGATCCGGTACCGAGCTTCTCCAGCGGGTGGCGCAAGAACGACCTGACCTGGTGTTGTGTGATGTGGTGATGCCCGACATCTCGGGCTACGAGGTTTGCCAAAAGCTCAAAAGTGACCCAGCTACGCTCCACATCCCTGTTGTGCTGCTTACCGGTACCTTCGAGCCCTTTGACCGAGGCCGGGCGGAGGCTTGTGGGTGCGACGCCATCGTCACCAAGCCGTTTGAGGCCCGGGCGCTTATTGCCACCGTGGACGAGCTTTTGGCCAAGAGCGCAGGGGCCGCACCTCCTTCAGCGGAGGAAGTCCTGGGGTTGGGAGCCCCGGAGGACGTGCCGGCTTTGGATTTCACCACAACCGGTTTCGACCGCATGGTGCCGCCACCGGAAAAGCCTCCCGCACCCCCCGAGCACGGGCTTGAGCTCACGGCTTCCAGCGTGCAGAGTGCGGTGAGCGCTCCTCCTCCGGCTCCTCCTGAGCTGGCCGAAGCTTCGGCGCAAGTTCCGTTTACCCCCCAGCCCCTGGAGCAGTCGCCGTTGGCCTGGGCCCAGGGAGAGCAGACTAGCGGGGAGGACGTGCCTTTTGCCGCCCCCGAGGCTCCTTTCCCACAAGAGGAGGGTCCCGCTCCGCCCGTGACCCAGGAGGCCGAGCCCGCAGCTTTTTTTGGCGCTGAAGCGGGGAGCGCGCCTTCCCCGGCGGCTGAAACTGCCCCCCAGCCCGCTCCCTCCTCGGCCCCGGTTTTACCCGAGGAAGAGGTGGAAACGGTTCCCCCTGGAGAGCTCCCTCCACCTCAAGTGGCGGCGCCCGGAGAAACGCGGCTCGATGGTTTAGTGGACCGGGTGGTGGATGAAGTGCTCCGCCGCCTGCCCCAGGCTGCGCCGGTGACAAGCGCCAGTCTCGGAGAGGAAGATCTGGAGCGGATTGCTCGCCAGGTGCTGGAGCTGGCCACGCCGCTTTTGGAGCGCATCGCTTGGGAGGTGATACCCGACATGGCGGAAATGCTGGTGCGCCAGCGCATCGCGGAGCTGGAAGCCGAGGCGGAGCAGGCCTAACCTTTGGCCCTCAGCGCCGGGGCCAGGGGAGCAGGTAGCCGGGAGAACGGTCCTTCGCCGCTGAAATTGCCAACGGCTCAGGCTCTGCCCATACCTCGGCCTTCCTTCCGACTGGGGCAGCGATTCGGTCGAGTTCCTTGTGCGCAAGGACTACGATGTCCTTCCGCAAACCTTGGGAAGCGATTTGGTCGGTGAACGCGCGCCTTCCTGCCACCAGCTCAGCGATGTAGGCCTTGATCTCTTCCTCAGTGTAAAACCGGGCTGGGTCCCAGGCCTGGAGGTCGATCCCCTCGCAACGTACCACGTACTCGGTTCCCAAGGGCCCGGGGGCGTGCTCTGCGCTGCCCCGGAGGTGGCCCCGTTGCAGGGCGGCCATGAGGTCGATGGGTACCCGCTGCGCCTTGCGCACCAAGATCTTTTTCCCTGTGGTAGGGTCGGTTTGGATCACCTCCCCCATGCCCCCTGTGTTGTACTGAAAAAAGTGCACCTTACCCGGGTAGCGGTGCACCAGGTCCATGACGATGTCGTAAAACGCGTTGACCTTACGCCCCTGGGCGCCGATGATGAAGTCGTCCATCCCCACGATACGCACCGATTCCCCAGCTTTTTCCGGCACCGTGGCAAAGGAGTGGGTGGATTCCCCCCAAAGGTAGGCCAACACCCCCTGCTCCGGGGTGAGGCGCTGGGCGAACGGCATGATGGTGTTGCGCCGGGTGATGAACGCGAAGACGATGCCGTCCAGCTCCTCCAGCGGCGGGGTGTTGATGGACTCGTACCAAATGGAAGTGGTCTTCTTGCCGCGGCGCACCTTGAGCTGCTGCCGGTTGATCACCGCCCGGCCGTTTTCCCCCAGCCGCTCGTCCAAAAAGTCCAACTCTCCCTTGTAGTTCACCATGACGTTTTCCAAAAGCGCCGAGCGGTGCGTTAGGGCGCTGTACATGGCCTCCTGAAAACGGGGATCCACATCGGTTTTCACGTAGTAGTTTTGCTCGGTGCCGTAAGAGGAGCCGTCCCGGCGCAGGAAAACGATGTCGTCCTGGGCCACCCAGGTGCCTTCACCTGCCTTAGGGTCGAGCCCAAGCTGGTGGCAAGACCAGGTGGACTTGCCGGTGGCGGTCAGACCGAACATAAACACCGCAAAGGTCTTGAGCTTGCCGGAGGCGGCATCCCGCACCCGAACAACCTTGGTCCCCGCGTGCAACCCCAGCATGCCCCGTTGGTCGGCGCGGAACATAGCTTGGCGCAAAAAGCCCTTCTTGCACTCCCCGGTGTAATCGGTGCCCAAGGCGATGTTGATGTCGTACTCCGGGAGCACCAGGATCTGCATACGCAGCTGGTGCTCCATGGGGATGTCCACCATGAAGAACTCGGGTCCTGGCCGGTCCTTGCGTACGTCCCCCAGGGTGCTGGCCCACTCGTAGGCAATTCGGTAGTTTTTCGGGTCGGCTACGCACACGTAGAGGTTGCAGATGGGATTGAACTCCGGGTTATCACCCATTTGCCTTCGCACGTGGACAAACGGCATGGTGTGGAGCAGCTGCAGCACCTTGTGGAGCTGTTCCGGGGCTTTCTCCACGATGGCCAGCTGCTGAGGGGTTGGAGTAGGAAGCACAATTTCTGGCCCAGAGCCTAGGTACACGGTTTTGGCAGCCATCCGAGAAGAAATGGCCGACCACCACAGGGGGGAACCTTGGGCAGTGCGCAACGCGGTCTTCCAGGCCTTGCGCCGCAAGGTACCCATTCCCGCATGCTCGATGTTTTTGCCGCGGATCGCGTACTGGAAGTTTTCCGCGAACTGGCGGTACGCCGTCGGGTCGTACAGGTCTTTGCTCATGGCCCCTCCTGGGGCAACTCCCCACCGCAAGCTTAAAGTTCGTTTGCCGCGGGCACAAGAGGCGTTGAACGGTTCCTCGCCGGGTTTGCTTTTCCGTTCTCTAGGGGGAGTGGCCGCTGGTTTTTTCCGGAGCGGGTCGTTTTCGCGAATGTTCCGGTACTGTGGTTTCGGGGGTTTGGGGGACCGGCCGGCAAGCCCGCTGGCTGGAGCAACGTGCGGGTCCGGGCCTATTCCCTTTCCTGAAAGGCGCACCCTTAGCAAAGACGGGGCTCGAAGCGCCGCCCGTACGATCGCTCCAGTTTTCTCGATATCCAGCCCCCCGAGAGGCGACTTGCAGCGAGCGGACCATGGCGGGCAGCACCCTTTGCCACCTCAACCGAGCGATCGATGAAGCAACCACCCGAGGGGCCCTTTTTGTTGATCTTGAGGGGAAGGGCAGGGTTCCCGACTCAGGGGGTTACGAGTACTGCGAAGGCAGCCCGTCCTACCCCTGCGCCTAGCCTCACTACCTGCGCCTTTCTCCATTGCAACCCCGAGACCGGCCCGCACCACAACGGCTTTGCCGCAAAGCTTTTTTGCCCCGGAACAGCTTGGCGCTGCCCATTTCGGTTTGGAAACATCCGCGCAGCGGCAAGCCAACGCCACGAACCTGGAGGCAGGGTCTCGATTCCCTTCCCCTAGCCTGTGGCGGCTCCGGGCAACCTCCCCGCTATGCGTGGCCGGTCCGGGACGCCCTGGTTCCTGGCCTGTTGACAGGGGTTGGCAAATCGCGTGAGGATGGGGGGCCATGGGACCGCTGCTGCGCCACCCCCGGTGGAGGTTGTTGCCGCTGGCAGACGCACTCGCCCTGTTCTTCGCAGGGGCCATCGCCCATTGGCTGCGCTTTAACCCCCAGGATCGGTTGGCCCATCTCACTCGCCTTGCGGATCACCCTGGGTTCGTCGTTGCAGCTTTGGCCGCCATGTGGGCTGTGGCGACGGCGGCGGAGCTTTACCACCACCGGCCGCTGGTCCGCTGGGAGCTGGCGAGCCGGGTTTGTTTTGCAGCGGTGCTCTGGGCGGTGGCGTTGGTGCTGCTCACTTACGCGAACCCCGCCTGGCGCTTCGGACGGGGGCTTTTGTTGCTCACCGCGGCGAGTTGGGGCCTGTGGGCATGGGCACTCCGAATGGTGCCAGGCAAGAAAGAAAAAGCTGGGGGCAGGGTGCTGATCGTGGGGGGGGAAGAGGAGCGGGAACGCCTGGCGCAAGCTTTGGCGGCCCACCCCGCGTCGCCTTGGGTGCCCCAGGCG
>Ga0197142_1002451_pt1 | contig 16255 bp, 13 predicted proteins | sample GBS60_MetaG_FD_148614 | JGI IMG/M metagenome (GOLD analysis project Ga0197142, IMG submission 148614) | Sediment microbial communities from Great Boiling Springs, Gerlach, Nevada, United States - GBS 60_MetaG | ecosystem: Environmental > Aquatic > Thermal springs > Hot (42-90C) > Sediment...
CATCCAGGATCAGTTCCGCGCCCACCCGCGCTTGTCGCTGACCTTCGGGCTGCGCTGGGAGTTCTTCCCGCCCGAGCAGGACCGCAACGGGACCTACTCCTTCTTCCATCCGCCGAGCTTTGATCCCCGGCGGGCGGCCGTGGTGCAGTCCAACGGCCAGATCGTCCCCGGCACGGAGAACTTCGGCAACGGCGTGATCGTCGCCGGCAAGGGCGCGCTGTTCGGCTACTCGGCCTTCAATACCACGTACGATACGTTCGCTCCGCGCGGCGGCTTCTCCTACGCGCTCACGCGCGACAATCTCACCGTGCTGCGGGGCGGCTTCGGCATCTTCCACGACCGCTGGTCGCAGTGGGTCTCCACGATGCGCAAGAACTGGCCGTTCAACCAGAGCGTGTCGATCTTCAACACCCTGTTCAGCAACCCGGCGCTTGGGACGCGGCGAATCTTCCCGGTCAGCCTGTCCAGCTTCAACTCCCCTTGGGAGATTCCCTACATGATGAAGTGGTCGCTCGGCGTTCAGCGGCAGCTGGCGGCCGAGTTGCTGATCGATGTAAGCTACGTCGGCTCGCGGGGCGTGCATCTGGGCTTTGCCAAGAACATCAACCAACCGCAGCCGAGCGTGGACGTGGCCGCGGGGAGGATCAGCCCCAACGCCGTCCGACCCTACCCGGGCTTCGCCTCCATCAGCACCTACGAAACCACCGGGAATTCGGTATACCATTCGCTGCAAACCTCGCTGGTGCGCCGCATGACGGGCGGGTTGACCTTCCAGGGCGCCTACACCTGGAGCCGAACAATCGACAATGCGGTCACCCCGCTCAACATCTACGCTCCTTCGCGCGCCGAGCGGGCGGCAGCGAGCTTCGACCGCACCCATGTCCTGACGGCGAGCTGGGTCTGGGAGCTGCCGTTTACGCGGGAGCTTCAAGGCTGGCGCCGCACCGCGTTCCACGGCTGGCAGATCTCCGGCATCGCCAGCTTCTGGTCCGGCAATCCGCTGACGATGGTGATCTCCGGCGACCGCGCGGGCGTCGGCACCGGCGGGCAGCGGCCGAATGTGGTCGGTGCGGCCACTCGGCTCAAGACGCTCGCCCGGTGGTTCAACACGGACGCCTTCGCCATTCCGGCCCAGGGCACCTTCGGCAATGCCGGCCGGTCGCTGGTGCGCGGTCCGGGAGTCAACAACTGGGACATCTCTTTCGCCAAGCGGACTGCTCTGGCCGAGAACGTCATGCTTCAGTTCCGGGCCGAGTTTTTCAACCTGTTCAACCACCCGCAATTTTCCGGCGTGGGCACGACGGTGGGCGCAGGCACCTTCGGCCAGGTGGTGAGCGCGCGCGACCCGCGCATCACGCAACTTGGGCTGCGACTCATCTTTTAGGTCGGCGCAGGCGCCTCGCCCCGCTAGAATGGGCAGTTGTTCGAACTGAGCGCTTCTAACGCGGGCCAATACCTGGCGCAGCGCCCTGAGACTGCCGGCAGGCGGTGGCGCATCACGCCGCTCGAAGGCGGAGTCTCCAACACGGTCCTGCTGGCCGAAAGCGACGGCGCCAGGATCGTTCTCAAACAGGCGCTGGCGAAACTTCGGGTCAAAGAGGACTGGTATGCGGACCGGAGTCGCATCCGGCGCGAGTGCGCCGCGCTGCGGCGCCTGGCGCCGCTGCTCGCCCCAGGCGCCGTGCCGCGGATCGTCCTCGAGGACGAAGAGAATCACCTGTTCGCCATGGAGGCCGCTCCCGCCGGCGCCCGCACCTGGAAGGCGCTCTTGCTCGAGGGCCGGGCGCCGATCGAGATCGCCGAATCGGTCGGCGCCATGACGGCGACCATGCTTCGCCAAAGCTGGGGTTCGCTTGAGTGGGAGCAACTTTTCGGAGATCAGGCCGCCTTTGACCAGTTGCGCCTGGATCCCTATTATCGGTTCACCGCGAGGCGGCATCCGGAGCTGGCGCCTCAGTTCGAGGAGCGCATCGAGCTGGCGCGCCGTCGCCGAGCCTTGGTGCATGGCGACTGGAGCCCGAAGAACTTTCTGGTTTGGGGCGATCGGGTGACGGCGATCGACTTCGAGGTCATCCATTACGGCGATCCGTCGTTCGACGCCGCCTTCCTGCTGAACCATTTGCTCCTCAAGTCCTTCTTTCGGCCGCAATGGGCTCCGCAGTACGCCGCCTCCGCCCGTCGGTTCCTGGAGATCGTGGCTGAGGCCGTCCCGGCGCCCGCGGAATTCGAGGCGACAACCCTCAGGCATCTGGGCTGCCTGCTGCTGGCCCGCATCGACGGCAAGTCGCCGGTCGAGTACATCCAAGAAGAGGGTTTGAAGGCGAAAATCCGCAGCTTCGCACGCTCGTTGATCCTGAGGCCGCCCTCTTCGGTCGCCGCCGTTTTCGCTAGCATACCGTCGTGAGACTCAGGCTTCGCGCTCTGCGGGCTCTCGAGATCCTGGATTCGCGCGGCCGGCCCACCCTGGCGGTTGAAGCCGAGTTGACCGACGGCACCGCGGCCTGGGCGCAGGTGCCCTCCGGCGCCTCCACGGGCCGCTTTGAGGCGATCGAACTCCGCGACCGAGATCCGGCGCGCTACAACGGCGAGGGCGTCCTCACGGCGGTGGCCAACGTCGAGCAGGTTCTTTCTCCCGCCCTGACCGGCATGGATGCCGAGGATCAGGCGGCGCTCGACCGGCGCATGGTGGAACTCGACGGCACGGAGAACAAGGCGCGTCTCGGAGCGAATGCGATTCTGGGCGTCTCCTGCGCTGTCGCCCGGGCCGTCGCCCGGGCTCGCCGCGTCCCGCTCTGGCAGCTCCTGGCTCAGGGGCGCCGGCCCGTGCTGCCGGTCCCCATGGTGAACATCCTCTCCGGCGGCCTCCATGCCGACCGCAACATTGAATTTCAGGACTTCCTTGTGATCCCGCACGGCTTTTCGACTTTCCGCGCTGCGCTCGAGGCCACGGTGATGGTTCACCGCACGGTGTTCCGGCTTTTGAAGGCGCGCGGCTACCGCCTCACCGGCGTCGCTGACGAAGGCGGCTGGGGACCGCAGGCCGAGACCAACGAGAAACCGCTCGAGATCCTCGTTCAGGCGATCGAGGCGGCGGGCTACCGCCCGGGCGAGCAGATCTCGATTGCCCTCGATGTCGCCGCCTCCCACTTCTATCGCGAGGGCGGCTATGAGCTCGCTACCGAGGGACGGACGCTGGACAGCGAACGGATGATCGAGCTTCTCGCCGACTGGGCGCAACGTTACCCGGTGCTATCGATCGAGGATGGCCTGGATCAGGAGGACTGGGGCGGCTGGAGCCGTCTGACGCGCCGCCTCGGGTCTAAACTCCAGATTCTCGGCGATGACCTGTTCACCACCAATCCGCGGCGCCTGGAGCGCGGCATCGCGCTCGGCGCGGCGAACGCCGTCCTGGTGAAAATGAACCAGATCGGCACGCTGACGGAAACCTTCGAGGTCCTCGAGCAGGCCAGGGCCGCTCGCGTGCTGGCGGTCGTGTCAACCCGATCGGGCGAAACAGAAGACACCTTCGTGGCGGATCTGGCCGTGGCGAGCGGCGCCGGCCAGTTCAAGCCGGGTTCGGTGACGCGCTCCGAGCGTTTGGCGAAGTTCAACCGGCTGCTCGAAATCGAAGCCCGCACCGGCTTGCCTTACCCGGGTTCGTCCATCTTCGCCCGCTTCACTTCACGTTGATCGTTCCGCGGCAGTTGGGCGAGCCGCAGCGGCAGGGCACGCGTTCGACGTCCTTGTCGAAGTGATAATCCACCGTCAGCTCCTCGCCCGGGGCGATGTCGCGCTTGCTGATGTAGAGGATGTGGCCTTTGACGATTTTGGCGTAGAGATTCGGCTCGCAACTGTGATTGATGAATTCGGCGCCGCTGCCGCCCACGGCGCCGTCGATGGTCCAGTAGGCGTCGAGCGTGAACAGGTAGTTGTACGGAGCTTGGGCGCGGCGTTTCGTCTCGCGGCGGCTGATACGTTCGCCGGTGTACTCGATCACCTTGCGCCCGGCCGGGATCGGCTCTTCGGCATAGACCCCCCAGCGGTGAATCTTCGAGCGGCCGATGCGTAACCGGAAACAGCAGAAACGCGGATCGATCCGGGGTTTCGGGCCCCGGTATCGGGACGAGGAGCGAGCTGTGGGCGCGTTGGCCTTGGGCTTGGCGGGTGTGGTGTCGGCTTCAGGCAAACGGCGGCGCGACATCCCCTCCGCTATTGCGACCGGCCATGGCGCCGAAGAATCAGCGCAACGACGATGGCGACGGCCAGCGCCAGGCTGACGTATTGGATCAGTTCGCTCGTCACCCGCTTCGGGAGAGATTATAGCGAGGCGGCGAGCGTTTGAAAAACCTCAACGGCGGAACCGCGCCGCCAACTCTTCCTTCAGGAAATGACCGTCGATCGAGTACAGCCGGCCGCACTCGTCCCAGAACCGATCACCGAAATCGACCAGGACAAATCCGAGCGGCTTCAGGGCGCCGATGATCTCCTCGGCGAGGGGCGTCCGGGGTCCGTATTCGCGCTCGAGCCAGATCTCAACCAGCACCGCGCCGGCCTGCCGGATCGTCTCGGTTCCGCCGCGGAGTATGGCCGCCTCAAACCCTTGGGTGTCGATCTTGATGATGTCGGGAGGCTCGAGCGAACGCTCGTGCACATACGCATCGAGTCGCCGGACGGGGACACGAAGTCGTTCCCGAATCAGGGGAAGATCGCCGCGGTCGTGGAGCGAGCTGCCAAAGCCGTCTTCCGCCACGGCCAGGATCTCCTCTGCGTCGGCATCACCCAAAGCGATCGGGTGCAGGATGAGCTGCGGCAGGCGGGCCCGGCGCTGCTCGAGGGCAGATGCGTAGACCGGATGGGAGGCCAGCGGCTCGAACAGATGGCAGCGCGCCTCGGGAAAGACGCTGAGCATGGTCTCCGACCAGACGCCGGTTGAGGCGCCGATATCGTAAATGACCCGAGCCCGGAATCCTTGGCGGCGCAGCCGGCGGAGGAAGCGCTGATCGGCGACGAACAGCGGCGAGGCCGGACGAAGCAGCACCAGCCAGTCGGAGACTTTTCCCCTGAGCCGCTCGAGCCGGTTGCGCATTCGGATTGCCCGCTGTGTCTGAGAGTTTACACTTCCCGGGTGAAGGTTCAAGAGAGCTTGAAGCCGTCACCGCGGTCGGGGATCGTCGTCTCGATTCCGTAGACCTCGCGGATCCGCGCCGCCAGCGCCTGCGCCTGGAGCGTTTCTCCGTGCACCAGGAAGATTCGCTTGAGCGAGGGCGTCATCGGCCTGATCCAGCGCAGGAGTTCCGCCTGATCGGCATGGGCGCTCAGTTCGTTCAGCGTCTCGACCTCGGCGCGCAGACGCATCGGCTCGCCGAAGATGGGAACCTGCGGGAGGCGATCGACCAGTTTGCGCCCGAGCGTGTTTTGCGCCTGGAAGCCGGTGATCAACACCGTGTTGCGCGGGTCCTCGATGCCGTTTTTCAGATGGTGCAGGATGCGCCCGACCTCGCACATGCCGGAGGCCGAAATGACGACGAAAGGTCCCCGCAGATCGTTCAAAGCCTTCGATTCGCCCGCCTCCCGCACATAGCGGAGCCGGCGGAAGCCGAACGGGTCGGCGCCGTCCCACAAGTAGCGGTTCGTTTCCTCGTCGAAGCACTCCGTGTGCCGCCGGTAGATCTCGGTGACGTCGACGGCCAGCGGGCTGTCGACGAAAACCGGGATGTCCGGGATCCGGCGACTCTCGGCGAGCTGATGCAACAGCAACACCAGTTGCTGCGTGCGGCCGACGGCGAAGGCCGGCACGATCAGCTTGCCGCCGCGGCCTGCGGTGCGGTTCACGATCCGTTCGAGCTTCGCGAGGACCACCTCCTCGTGTTTGTGCAGGTGGTCTCCGTAGGTGCTTTCCAGGATCAAGTAGTCCACAGGCGGCAAGGGCTGCGGATCACGAAGAATCGGCAGCCCCGGCCGCCCGACGTCGCCCGAGAACGCCAGCCGCAGCTCGCCTGGGTTGCGGCGCCGGCGAAAAACCAAGGCCGTGGAACCGAGCAGGTGACCGGCGTCGTAGGCCTCGCAGGAGAGCCCCTCTCCGATCTCAAGCGGAGCGCGGTAGCCGACGGCGGAAAACAGCGGCAAGGTCCGCTCGACCTCCTCCAGGGTATAGAGCGGCTCGACTTCACCGGACACTTCTTCTCCGAGAACGGCGCGCCGCCGTCGAGCCCGTTTATTGAGGTACTCGGCGTCCTTCTCGTGAATGTGCGCCGAATCGCGCAGCATGGCCCGGCACAGGTCAACCGTCGCATGGGTGGCGTAGATGGGTCCCTCAAAGCCGTTGCGCACGAGCGAGGGAAGATTTCCGCTGTGGTCGATGTGCGCGTGGGAAAGCACGACGGCATCGACGGTGCGGGCCTCCACCGGCAGCTTGAGGTTGCGCTCGCGCGCCTCCTGCCGTCGCCCCTGATAGAGGCCGCAATCGAGCAGGTACCTCCGGCCGTCGACTTCCAGCTCGTGCATAGAGCCGGTCACGGTCCGCACGGCTCCCCAGAACGTTATCCGCATGCCGCTTACCGCAGGCCTGCTCAGCCGGAGGCGGGGGCTTGCGGCCGAGGCGGCAGGCCGCGGCAGTAGGTTGATTCCCGCGGCGCCTGGTAGCGGACCTCAAGCATCGGCGTCTCCAGGCGCCGGTGGCCCTGAATGCGCGATTCGAGCAACCAATCGAGCGCCATGCTCGCCAGCAGGGTGCGTTCCACCGGATACGGCGGCACGCCGGTCTCGAACATCCTCTCGATGTTGGCGATCAGGCAGGCGAAGTGCCAGTAGGGGCGTCGTCCCTCGGCCCACATCAGGGTCGACTCGGGCTCGCTGGCTCCCTCTCGCTCAATCGCCACCGTGAAGTCGCGTACCGCGCCGGTCAACAGAAAGGCCGCGGCTTCGAGCCCGTCACGGTATTCGAGAAGGAAAACCGCCGGCTCTTTGACCCGCTCACGCCACGGTCCGGGCTCAAGCGTCATGCTCCGCGCCAGCGCGGCATCCAGCAGCCGGCGCGCCCAGGGTGTCCGGTCCAGATAATCCCAGACGGCCCCGTGTTCCAGACACTGCACCGACCGGATGCCCGTCTCGCCGCCGGCGCGTCGCTCGATGACCGCCTGCAAGCTCTCGAGCAAATGAAAGCCATAGACGTCGAGCCCGCTGTAGCTCGCCGCCACGGCGCGGTGAATCTTTGCGCCCCACTCCAGGTCCCAGTCCGGCCGCCGGTAAGTGGTTGGAATCGAGGAACCCGCCATGAAGGGAAACTTGAGTTCGCGCGCGATCTCCACCATGCGGCGCGCCTTGATCCAACTGTAGGAGAGGTGTTTGTCGTTGAACACCGGGACGGCGCGGCCGCTGCGGCGGAACACGTCAGTGATCTCGAGGAACATCTCGAAGCGGGGATAGAGCGTCTGGAGCTTGTCGTTGACCGGATAGTCGCCGTGTTCGCCGATCAGGAGCACCCCATCGACGGCGAGGCTGTCTCCGCCAAGCGTGAGAGCTTCGTAGATCGTGCGGTAAATGGGGACGCCGTGCTTGTGCGCCATCGCCCGGCTCATGTCGTTCGCCGGCGTCTGCGCCACATAAAGCGAGGCGATCCGCGAGGCCGGGCGCGGCGGACGCCCGTCCTGATTGTAGCCCTCCAGATACTTGCCGACGATGACGTCGGCGTGCGAATTCGGCCGGTACACGGTGACAACGGCGGCGATTTTGCGGTCGTCGGCTGCGGCGCCCGGAGCGAACGCCGCCGAAAGACTCGCCGAGAGGAATTGTCTGCGATCCATGGACGCAACTTTCGCCGGCAACGCCGGAGCGCGCCGGCTGAAGAGACCAACGGTAGCAAAGCCGCAGCGCGCGGCAAGACGTGCGCCTCAGGAGGCCATCACCGCCGGATAGACCTTGCGGATGGCGGCGATGATGTCGTCGGTGTCGCGCCGGGTGAATTTCGGGTCGATGGCGACGCCGGCGAACCGATTGAGGATGTCCAGCGTCCGCGGGCAACTCTCCGCCCCGTAGCGGATGGTCCTGCCCCGGCCCACCGTCCAGGTCGGCCAGTTCGCCGAGGCGGTCAGCTTTTTTTCGATGTAATTTTGCACCGGCAGCACAACCGAACCCGAGGGCGGACGCGCCGGAACGTTCTCCGCCTTCATCGCCTCGAGAAAGCGATCGCGGCGCCGCTTGCTGTCGAACTCGATGTAAACGGAATCTCCGGTCTCGCCTTCCGGGTCGGGCCGCTTGCGAAAACGGATGCCGTTTAGGCCCGCCAGGCTGTCATAGATGCGACGCGCATGGCTGCGGGCCGCCCCGAGGATCGTATCGAGCTTGCGCAACTGGGCGAGCATGACTCCGCCGGTAAACTCGTTCATCCGGAAGTTGACGCCGGCGAACGGCTCCAGCGCGGGCTTGCCCAAACGCTCCTCGTGCAGCGCGCGCAACGAGCCGACATCGTGGAAGCGCGAGGCGCGCTCGAATAGCAGCGGATCGCTGGTGACGACGGAGCCCCCCTCGCCTGCCGAGATCGTCTTGTTGACCTGGTGGCTATAGATTCCCATGTCGCCGAGCGAGCCGAGCGGCCGACCCTTGTAACTGCCGCCGACGGCCTGGGCGCAGTCCTCGAGGACCTTCAGCTTGTGCCGGCGGGCGATTTCGAGGATCGGGTCCATATCGGCCGGCACGCCCTGGAGATGGGCGACAATCACCAACTTCGTCTGCGGCGTGATCTTGCGTTCCAGATCCGCCGGGTCGAGATTGAACGATTCGTCGACCTCGGCGAAGACGGGCAACGCGCCGGCCATGATCACAGTAGTGCAGGTGGAATGCCAGGTCCAGGCCGGGACGATCACCTCGTCGCCCGGGCCGATGCCGAAGGCTGCCACCGCGGTTTGCAGCGCCGCCGTGCCCGAGGTGACCGCCAGCGCAAACCGCGTCTGCATTCGCTCGGCGAACTCCTTTTCGAAGGTCGCCACCTTCATCGGCGGTTGGCCGCCCGGCTGGCCCCACCAGCGGAACGGCGCCCCGATCTCGATCACGTCGTTGAGTGCGGCCCTCTCCTTGTCGTCGTAATAAAGTGGTCCCCAGTGGCGCGCCCGCAGCGGGGTCGAGCGCACCGGGGTGCCTCCTTCCAGGGCGAGCCGCCCTGCCGCGTCAAGCCCCGCCGCCCCCGCGGCTGCCGCAGCCATGAACTTTCTCCGGTCCATGCCGAAACCTCCTGTCACCAGCTACAACCTCAACTATACTCCCATCGGGGCGCAAGCAAGGCGCTTTTTCTGCGCTAAATTGAAGGTAACCTATGTTCGTCTGGATCTGCCCGGAATGCGGCCGCGAGGTGCCTCCTCACGATACGGAATGCCCGTTCTGCGCACTGGCCGCCGCTAAAAAGGAGCAACCCGCGGCGTCGCCGCCGGCGACGCAAGCCGAGGCGTCAGCCGCTCCAGCCGCTCCCTCCGGCCAGCCCGTCTATGTCATTGCGCCCCCCAGCAAGACGCCCGGCTGGCTCGTCACCTTGCTCGTCGCGGTCGGGCTCACCGCCCTCGGCGGAGGCGCCTATTACTTCCTGGCGGCCTCAAAGCGCACCGCCAATCCGGCCGCCCCGCCGCCAGGCACCACGGAGCCGACCGCCGCCACGGCGGGCAACCGTCTTGCCAGGTTCATCGAGGCGACAGGCTTCCGCATCACCGAGGACGAGCGAAAGCGCATGAACGTGCGCTTTCTCCTCGTCAACCACTCGCCGGCCGACATCGGCGATCTGGCCGGGAAGGTTTATTTGAAGACCACCGAAGGCAAGCCGATTGCCGACTTTGACTTTAAGACCACACGGCTCGGGCCCTATGAGTCGATCGAGTTCACCGTTGTCGTCTCGACGACGCTCCGCGCCTACGAGGTTCCGGACTGGCAGTTCTTGAAGGCGGACCTCGAGATCACCTCACCGACCCAGTTCTGAGGCGTTGCGAAAGATCCGGCGGAGCACCCGGCGCCGGTAGGCGAAGATCTCCTCGAGTTGCCTGCGTACGGCGAGCCAGTGCGCCAGTTTCCCGAGCGGGCCGAGCGGCAGAGCGTAGTCGACGTGATCGACGACCCGAGTGCCCTCGTGCGTCTCAAGGAAGGTATGCGTGTGCCGCCAAAGGCGATAGGGCCCTCGCGCCTGTTCGTCAACGAACCGGTGCGGCGGCTCGTAGGCGGTAATCAGGGTTTTCCACCTCAGGGGCAGGCCGAGCCAGCGGATGGTGTAGTCGAACTCCGCGCCCAATCGCATGATGAGCGGCTCCGGCGTCCGTATGCGGAAGTTGAGCCACGGCGGTGTGATCCGGCTGAGATTCCGCGGATCCTCGAAAAAGGCGAACGTCTGCCGGATGTCTGCCGGCACCACCAACTCGGAGTCGAGCTCGTAGCTTCCCTTCTTATTCATGATTCAGCTCTCTTAGCTGGCTCTCCGAAAAGGCGCACGCAGCCGGGGGCCGCAGGCGCACACCCAGGCGCGCAAGATTCCAGAGAGCCTCGTACAGGCACGGATCCAGCTTCAGCGCTCGCTCGAAGTCCGCCCGAGCCGCCACCGATTGGCCCAGCGCGACAAGGGCGGCGCCGCGGTTGTTGTAGGCGGCAGCGCTTTGCGGCTCGAGCGCCAGCGCGCGGCCGAACTCGGCTAAAGCCTCCGCCGGCCGTCCCATCGCGAGCAGCCTTTTCCCTTTCTCTGATGCCACGCGCGGGTCGTCCGGCGCTATGGTTTTGGCGCGCTCGAGCAGCTCGAAAGCCTGGCGGTCGTCCGAAACACGAGCCAACTGGAGCAGCGGTCGAACCTTTCCCGGCGCCCGTTCGACCGCTTCCGCCCACAAACGGCGCTCGGTTTGCCAGACTTCGACGCGCAAGGCGGTCAGCGCCACAAGCGCCAGGCCGGCGATCGCGAGCAGGCGGCCATTCACGTTTCGCGCCCACAGGCCGATGGCCGGCGCCAGGCTGACGAGCGGCAGATACATCCGGCGGTCCGCCGCCAGGTCCGAGGCGGGGAACACGCTCGAGCTGGGCAGGAGTAATACGAGGGCCCCGAGCGTCCAAAAACCGACGTCGAGGCGCCAGAAGCGGCGGGCCGCGAGCAGGCACGCGGCCAGAATCGCCAGCCAACCGCCGGCCGCCAGCCAGAGCGGCGGCTGGTGAATCTCCGGGTCCACCGTGAAGCCGTACGGAATCGCCAGGAGCCGAAAATAGCGCCAGATGACGACTCCCTGCGCAGCCAGGTACTCAAGCGGCGTAGTGTTCGCGCCGGCGCCGGCGCCCGAGCCGGGCACGCCGGCGGCCACGAGCATGACGCGAATGCCGGCGGCCAGAGCCAGCGCTCCCATCACTGCCAGCGCTTTGGCGTGTCGGATGCGGCCCGAACTCGAAAGCTCGAGCAAAGCGAGGAACAACGGAAAGGCTGCACACTCCTCTTTCGCCAAGAGCGCGGCGGAAAACCACGCCGCGGCTGCCCACGGCCGGCCTGCCAGCCACCAGCGCCAGGCCGCCAGGCAGAGAAGCGCCGCCAGAAGCGTTCCGCGCTGGTAGACATACACCACCGGTTCGGTCTGGATGGGGTGAATGGCAAATACCGCCGCGGCCACAAGGGCGATGCGCTGCCCGAGGAGGCGACCGAGGATCGCAAACAGCAGGAGCACAGCTCCCAAATGGATGCCGAGATTCACGGCGTGCCAAGCGGCCGGGTTTGCGCCCCCGAGGGAGTGGTTCAGCCAAAACGTGAAGTAAGCGAGCGGGCGAGTTTGCTCGAGCTGCCAGAGGCGGCGCCAGCCGTCCGGGGCCGTGACCGCCGGCGCGACCAGGAGGGAGTGGTCATCGAAATGAAAACCGGCCGTCAGGCAACGGCCGAAAGCAAGCACAACGGCGGCCGCGAGCGCCACGCGCGCGAAGCGGCTCTCAGGGGATGCTATGATGGATGGATTCATTTTTTCACACCTGCTCTTCGGCATGCCGCCCAAGGCGAAGGTGAGACGTCCCAGGACGCTGACGGAGCGCCGCGAGCGCGTCGGCAGGATCCTGGAGGCGCTCGACCGAATGTATCCCGGCGCCACCTGCGCCCTGCACCACCGCAACAGTTGGGAGTTGCTCGTGGCGACGATCCTCTCGGCACAGTGCACCGACGAACGCGTCAATCAGGTGACGCCCGGCCTGTTCGCCAAATACCCGACCATTCGCGATTTCGCCTGCGCTTCGCAAGCCGAGCTGGCCCAAGAGATCCGCTCTACAGGTTTTTTCAACAACAAGGCCAAATCGCTGATCGGGGCCGCGAGAACCATCCTGGAAAGATTCGGGGGTGAGGTTCCGAAGACCATGGAGGAGATGCTGACCATTCCGGGCGTGGCTCGCAAGACGGCCAACGTCGTACTCGGCACCGCGTTCGGGATTCCGTCCGGGATCGTGGTGGACACTCATGTGCAACGCATCGCCCGGCGGCTGGACCTGGCGCGCCAGAAGGATCCGAACAAGATCGAGCAGGAGCTCATGGAGATCATTCCTCAGAATCGCTGGATTCTGTTCTCCCACCAACTCATCCACCACGGCCGCCGGCTGTGCAAAGCGCGCCGGCCGCTTTGCGCCGATTGCCTGCTCGAGCCGCTCTGCTACGCCCCTGACAAGACCGTATGAAACGGCGCCTGGCCGCTGCGGCGATGCTCGTCGCCGCCTGCCGCTTCGAACCGGAGGCCTACCCCCCGCCGGTTCAGCGCAGCCAAACGTCGCTCGTGTCGCGACCCTTCCGTCACTTCATCGCAATGAACGATCCCGACGCGGCGCGCTACTTTCTGCGCGACGTCAGCCCGGCGCTGGAAAACGGCGTTTGGCGGTGGTCCGGCGAGCGGCCGACGTTTCGGTTCGTGCTGCGCGAGGTCGAAGGGCTACGCTTTACGATGGATTTTTCCGTCGCCGGCGCTGTGCTGGAGCGGACGGGACCACAGACCGTCTCCGTCTTCATCAACGGCAGACTTCTCGGCCGCGCTCGCTATGCCGAGCACGGCGAACAGCGCTTTGAACAAGCCGTGGACCCCTCCTGGCTCAAAGTGGGCGAGGACACCATCGTCACGGCGCACGTCGAGCCGGTCTGGGTGAGTCCGGACGGCACCAAGCTGGGCATCATCCTCATTCGAGCAGGGTTTATCGACTGATGCCGCAAGCCGTCTCAATTCTGTTCGGAGCGGTCTTTACCGCGGCGGTCGCCCTCGCCGCGGGGCGCCTCCTGTTTCGGCATCTCGGGCTTGTCTTCTATCGGCAGGAGGAGTTGCCGCTGGCCTTCGTGACCGGGGCTTCGCTGCTCAGCCTCGCGATGTTTGCGCTGTGCTCGCTTCGGCTGGTTTATCCGGGCGTGCTGTTGGGTGTCGGCGCCGCAGTTCTCATCTGGGCGGCGCGGCGGCGGCTCTGGCGTTCGCAAGGCGAGAGCTTCCCTGCCCTGCCCCGCTTCTGGCGCAATCTGGGCCTGGCGCTTGGGGCGTTATTCGGCTTGCTGTACCTCTCCAACGCCATGGCGCCGGAGATGAGCCCGGACGGCAGCACCTATCACCTCGGCCTGGTGGGCCGCTACCTGCGCGCGCACGGTTTTGAGCGGATCACCACCCACATGTACGCCAACCTCTCGCAAGGCATCGAGCTCTTGTTTCTCCACGCCTTTGCCTTCGGCCGTCATTCAGCGGCGGCGATGGTTCACTCTGCCTTCCTGGTTGCGTTGCCGCTCGCCATGCTCAGCTACGCGCGGCGCTTCGGGCTGGAGAAGGCCGGCGTCGCCGGCGCGCTGTTCTTCTTCCTGGCGCCGGTGGCGGGAAAAGACGGTTCGACGGCCTACAACGACGTCGCCGTCGCCTGCCTGGTCTTCTCGCTGTTCTATCTGGTCGAGATCTGGGACGAGACCCGGCAGCCGGCGCTGCTCGTGCCCATCGGCCTGCTGGCGGGCTTCTGCTACGCCTCGAAATATACGGCGTTCCTTGCCGTCCCGTATGCGCTTGTCTTCATCGGGTGGAAGCTCCGGCAAGCGGGGCAACCCTGGATCCGTCCGCTCGCCACGGTTTCAGCTTGCGCCATCCTCATGATGGCGCCGTGGCTCGTGCGGAACTGGCTCTGGTTCGACAATCCCTTTTCACCTTTCTTCAACCGGTGGTTTCCCAATCCCTATATCCACGTCTCCTTCGAGCAGGCTTACGCCGAGCATATGCGCAACTACGAGGGCCTGGCGAGCCACTGGCAGATTCCGCTCGAGGTGACTGTGCGCGGGGCCGTGCTCTGCGGCCTGGTTGGGCCGCTGTTCTTGCTCACGCCATTGGCGCTCGCAGCGCTGGGCCACCCGAAAGGTCGGCGCCTGCTGGCGGCAGGTTTGGTATTCGGCGCCACATACGCCGCCAACATCGGCACGCGGTTCCTGCTTCCCGCCTTGCCGTTCGTTTCGTTAGCGCTGGCGCTGGCGGTCTCGCGGTGGCGCTATCTGGCCGCCGGTCTCGTGCTGGCGCACGCCGCGAGCGCCTGGCCGGACGTACTGCGCCTTTACAGCCACCCGCACGCCTGGCGACTCGAAAAGGTCTTGTGGCGCGAAGCGCTGCGGATCAAGGGCGAGGAGGAGTTCTTGCGTTCCAACTTCCCCGGCTACGCGGTGGCGCGCATGATCGAAGAGCTGGTGCCGCCGGGCGAGAAGGTGCTCACCTTCACCCAGATTCCCGAGGCGTACACGACGCGCGAGATTCTCGTCGTCTACCAGAGCGCTTTCAACGAGAATCTGGGCGATCTCTTGTGGACGCCGCTCATCCCGGAGGCGCAGCCGACGCGGCGTCTGGAGTTCCGTTTTCCGCCGGAGGCCTGGCGCAAGCTGCGCGTCGTGCAAATCGCCTCCGGAGTGCGTGAGCACTGGAGCGTCGCCGAGCTGCGCCTCTTCCATGAAGGCGCCGAACTTCCCCGCTCACCCGGCTGGCGCCTGCGGGCGTACCCCAACCCCTGGGACGTCCAACGCGCCTTCGACGCCAGTCCCGCCACCCGCTGGCGAAGCTGGCAGGATCTCTTCGACGGCATGTATGTCGAGGTTGATTTCGGCGAACCGACGGTGGCGGACCGGCTGGTGCTTGAGAGCGCCGCGGATCAGTGGAACATTCGACTGCGCCTGGAGGGAATGATCGAGCTCGGCGGCTGGCGAACGCTCGCCGAAGCGCCGGTCGAAGAGCGCGTCGCTCCTCCCGCCGGCCTGCGTCGTCTGGCCGCGCTTGAGATCAAGTATTCCGGGGTGCGCTATCTGCTGATCCATGAGAATGAGTTCGGCCGCGACGATTACCTCGAACGGCGGGAGGATTGGGGCCTTACGCTGCTCGGCGAGGTGGGAGGCAAACGCCTCTACCGGATCGAGTGAACTGAGCTCCCCCGAAGCGCGTCTCCATCGCAAAGGCGTCCTGCGGCAAGCGTCGAAGGCATGGCTGCGCTTCGGCTAAGATGTGCTTCATCGGAATGCGTCTGCTCATCTTGGCGCTTGGCTTTCTGGGGCTGGGCCGGGCCGAGGAGTGGAGCCTCGAGCGGCTTTACCGTCGGCCCTATATCTGGGGTACGCCGCCCCAGTCGCTCGCCTGGAGCGAGGAAGGGCACACACTGGCCTTTCTTTGGAACGCCGGCGGCGGGCGGTTTCTGGATCTTTACGTCTACCACGCCGCTTCGCGGCGGCTCGTGCGCCTGACGGATCTGGAAGCGTTCGACGACGAACTGCTCGCCTCCCCTGCCGAAAAGGACGAGCGGCGGCGGCAGTATCTGGAGCCGCGCGAGGGCATCCGCGACTTTCGCCTCTCGCGCGACGGCAAGCGCATCGTCTTCGCCTATCGGGGCGATCTGTTCACCGTCACGACCGACGGGGCCTCGGCTCCGTTCCGCCTCACACGCACCAAGGCCGCGGAAACTGCGCCGCAATTCAGTCCCGACGGCGCCGAAGTCGCCGCGCTGCGCAGCGGGCAGATCGTGACGCAGCATCTGGAGAACGGCCGGCTCTGGCAAGTGACCGACGTCGAGGAGTCGTTCGGCTCGATCACGACCCACCGCTGGTCGCCCGACGGGGCGCGTTTCGCCGTCGTGGTTCGCAAGGGGAAAGTTCGCGAACTGCCTCTGCCCAACTACTCGGGCCGCTTCGTCACCGCCGAGCCGTTTCCGCGCTCGGTGGCCGGGGACGAACCGCCCGAGGTGGCCGTCCTGCTGGTTCCGGCACGGGGCGGCAGGCCGGTCGAGTTCGACCTGGGGGATTGGGGCG
>Ga0197142_1002452_pt1 | contig 16241 bp, 19 predicted proteins | sample GBS60_MetaG_FD_148614 | JGI IMG/M metagenome (GOLD analysis project Ga0197142, IMG submission 148614) | Sediment microbial communities from Great Boiling Springs, Gerlach, Nevada, United States - GBS 60_MetaG | ecosystem: Environmental > Aquatic > Thermal springs > Hot (42-90C) > Sediment...
GGACCTCTACCGGGCGCTGTTGTGGGTGGCGGGTTTCTGAGGCGACCCCAAGCGCGGTCCCCACGGCGGCAGAGGCGCCCGGCCGTGGGGTTCAAAGCACCGCCGCCTGGCACCGGTTCGCCGCCTGGCCCAGGGCATCGTCCAGCGTCGCCAGAGGCACACCCAGGCGCATGGCCAGGTCCAGGTAGGTGGCATCGTAGGTGGAAAGATGATGCGCCCGGGCCAGGCTCAGGATTTCGCCCCAGGCCCGGGGCTGCGGTATTTCTTCGACGCGGATGGGCAGCCGGCCGAGCAATTCCAGAAAGTGGGTGCTGGCGGCCTGGCTCAATCGCCCCCGCCGTTCGGCGCCCAACAGGGCATTGCCCACCTCCAGCAACCAGAGCGCCGGCACAACCGCCTCACCTTCCGCCAGGCGCTCCAGAATGCGCAACGCGTCATCGTGCGCTTCGTCCTCAAAGCACCAGGCCAGAGCGACGGAGGCATCCAGCACAAAGGGCACCCTCATGGGCGCCCTTCGTCGATCAAATCCTTGAGGGGAAAGCCCAGGGAGCGCCCGCGGCGAAAGGCTTTGATGGCGGCAATGACCTCAGGGACGGGTTGAGCAGGCGCAGGCTCGACAGGCACCATCATCGCCACCGGGACACCGTGATGGGTGATATAGATGCGCTCTCCGCGCCGGACCCGCCGGAGCAGGTCGGCGAAATGGGTCTTGGCCTCATAAGCGCCGATATACGACATGAGTCGCCTCCTTGAGAATGGCCATTTAGACCGGTCTCTGACCGGTCTAATTATACGGGAAGGAGTCCGCATATCAAGGCGAGGTCTGGGGGGCCAGGGCAGGGTCGCTCATCCGTCCGGCCATGCCCACAGGGCCAGGCCCGTGCCTGCATGGGGGCGCCGCGACACCACCACCCCATCGTAGGCCGTCAGGGTGAACTCGACGGCGAAAGCCAGCGCCCGCGCGGCATGCCCGCCGATCAGGACCATGCCGGCCTCGGCGTGACGGCAGGCCAGGACCAGGTGCAGGTGGACATGGGGCTGGTCTTCCAGGCGACTGATGGTGCCATGGCCGGCCACGATCTCCAGGCTGCCGCGATAGACCCGGGGCGGCAACCGCTGTTGGGTGATGAAGTCGTAGGCGGTCAGCTCGACCTCGGTCAGCCCGCCCAACAGCGCTACCGTGGCCGCCCCGATGTCGTGGGCTGCGGCCACGTGGGCCAGGGCCTGGTGCAGGGGCTCGCCATCGGTGATGACGCCCATGAACACGCGCAGGCCCTGGGTGGCCACGGGAATGAGGGTCAGGGTCATGGTTGCCGGTGAGGGTGGGCTGCCTCAGGCGGCGGTGGGTGGCTCCGGCAGGAAGCGACGGGCGGCGTTGAGGAAGAGGGTGGGCATGGCGGCCAGGATGAGGCGGCAGCCGCGGGCGATCTCGACCTGGGCCGCCTCGCGGGTGGCGGCGGTGGTGCCGACAACGACACCTGCCGCCAGGCCGCAGGCCATGGCGCGGGCCATCATGGCCTGCACCTCGGGGTGATCGGGTCCGTCGGCGAAACCCATGGCCAGGGCCAGATCGCGCGGGCCGATCATGACGGCATCCACATGGGGCACCCGCAACAGCGCCGGCAGGTCATCGATCAGCCCCGGTTCCTCGAACTGGAGGATCACCAGGGTCTCGGCATTGGCGCGGGCGATATAGGCCGGGGCTTCCTCGCGATGGGCCATATAAGCGGCGGCGCGCGCCAGACCGATGCCGCGACGGCCCAGGGGCGGGTACTTCACTGCTTCCACCAGCATGCGCACCTCCTCCACCGTCGTCAGCCCCGGCATCATCACGCCCATCATGCCGGCGTCCAGGTAGGCCAGCACCAGCTTGGGGTCCTTGGAGCCGAGGCGTACCAGCGGCGTGAGCCCCACCCGTTCGCAGGCGCGCGCCACGTTGACGGCCTGAGATGGGTCGAACAGGCCGTGCTCGGCGTCCAGCATGTAGTAGTCGAAGCCGGCCAGACCGCACAGCTCGGCCAGGAGAGGCTCGGCGCTGAGGCTGATGACGCCGAAGGCCGGTTCACCCCGTTGTAGTTTCGCCTTGGTGCGGTTGGGCTGGATGAACATGGCTCAGATCACACCGGCAGCCTGCAGCGCCTCCAGCTCGGCTTCGTCCAGGCCCAGCAAGCCCTGGTAGACCTCGCGATTGTGCTGGCCCAACAGCGGCGGCGGGCTGAACGTATCCTCGTGGGTTTCCGAGAGTTTGATGGGATTGCCGGGCATTCGAGTCGAACCGCCCAGGGGATGGGCCACTTCCACCACCATGTGGCGGGCCAGCACCTGCTCGTCGGCCAGGGCCTGGGCCAGGTTGTTGACCGGCGCACAGGGGATGCGGTAGCGGCGCAGTTGTTCCAGCCAGTAGGCCTGGGTGTGGGTGGCCAGGATTTCGTTCAGCCGGCGGTGGATCGTCTCCTTGTTGCGCAGACGACCGGGTTGCTCGCGGTTTTCGGGCGTGTCCAGGTCGGGGGCATCCAGCAGTTCCATCAGGGCCGCCCAGAAGTTGTCGGTAATGACGGCGATGATGATGTAGCCGTCGGCGCAGCGGAAGGTGTCATAAGGCACGTGGACGAAGTGGCCGTTGCCCAGCCTTTCGGGGATTTCGCCGGAAAGGAAGTACATCGTCGCCATGTAGTTCAGCAGGCTGATCTGGGCATCGAGCATGGCGATGTCCACGTGTTGGCCGCGTCCGGTCACATGGCGGGCCTGTAGCGCGGCCAGGATGCCGATGACACCCATCAGCCCGCCACCCAGGTCGCCGATAGGGATGCCGGAGCGGGTGGGGGGACCGTCGGGCTGACCGGTGATGCTCATGCCGCCGCCCATGGCCTGGGCCACCATGTCAAAAGCCGGCCGGTCTCGGGCGGGACCGGTTTCGCCGAAACCGGTGATGGAGCAGGTGATGATCCGGGGATTGATCGGCGCCAGGTGCTCGTAGTCCACCCCCAGTCGCGCCATCACACCGGCGCTGAAGTTGGCGATAACCACATCGGAGATCCGAACCAGCCGGTGGAAGAGAGCCAGCCCGGCCGGCGCCTTCAGGTCCAGGGTGATGCTTTTCTTATTGCGGTTGAGGGTCAGGAAATAGGCGCCGAAGCCATGCAGGCTGTGTTTGGGGTCCTTTTCCAACAGACGCCGGGTTCCTTCGCCCTTACCGGGGGGTTCGACCTTGATGGTTTCGGCCCCCAGGTCGGCCAGCATCATGCTGGCATAGGGCCCGCTGAGCATGTGGGTGAGGTCGAGAACGCGAATGCCGTGCAGCGCTTTCATGGCATGGGCAGATTTTGTAGATAGGCCAGCACCTCGGCCTTGCTCACCACGTCGCCGTATTTGGCGTGGATGTCGAAGAGATTGGCCTCGTGGGGCGCAGGATGGCGGTCGGCCACGCATTCGCGGGGGACGATGACGCGAAAGCCGTATTGCATGCCGTCCACGGCCGAGGCGCGGATGCAACCGGAGGTGGAACAGCCGGTCAGGATGACCGTATCCACGCCCAGGGCGGTCAGGGCCGAGGCCAGGGATGTGCCGAAGAAGGCGCTGGCGTACTGCTTGACGATGACCACATCGTCGGCGGTCGGGGCCAGCTCATCCACGATGGCGGCCAGGGGCTCGCCGGCGACCAGCCTCCGCAATGCCGGTACCTTGCGGACGAAGATGCCGCCGTCCCAACCGCTGCGGCTGTAGAGCACCTGCGTGTAAAAGACCGGCACGCGCCTGCGCCGCGCCAGGGCCACCACGTCGGCGGTCTCTCGCACGGCGTCGCAGACGGCGGCCGCGTACAGGGGCGAACCGGGGGTGGTGTAGGCCTTGATGAAGTCCACGACCAGGACGGCCGGTCGCCGGCCAAAGCCGATACGACCGTCGAACACGCCCTGGTAGTTGTCGGCCAGGGAGGGAATGGTCATCGTTGGGCCTTTACAGGGCGACAGGCTGAGCGGTCCCGCCGGCGTCCACACCGAAGCGGGCGCGGGCATGGGCATACACACGCGCGGCGGCATAGGCAAAGGCCAGCCAGGCCACGGCGTTGATGCTCTGCTCGATCCACTGCAGGGGGATGGTCTGTGCGGGCATGCGGGCCATACCGTTGAGCATAAAGACCCCCACCAGGTTGAGGATGAAGAGCCAGGCCGGCAACGGCAGCCTCTGACGGAAGCTGAAGACGATGAGGAGTACGCCGGTGACCACGGTGGCCAGCACCATCACGCTCAGCAAGACCCGTTCCCAGGCCGGCGAATCGGGCTGCACCAGGGCCAGCGACACCGCGGCGACGAACACGATGGCGATGAGAACGGTCGGCGGCAACCAGCGGTGTCGGGTCCTGCGGCCGCGTATCTGCTGCATGGTCTGCCAGACGCTGTAGGCCAGCAGGGTGTAACCGGGCGTCATCAAGATAAACAGGCTGTTGTCCAACCAGACCAGGTCGGTGCCCCCGCGCGAGAGGGCCATGATCAGCTTCCAGGTCGCCTTGGCCAGGCCACCCGCTACGGTCAGCACGGCGCCCACGGCTGCCACCCGGCCCTGGCTTGCGTTCACATGCGCCACCATGCGCACGATGTAGAACAGACCCAGACCCGTGAAAGCCACGGGCAGGTAATCCACCAGCGCCAAGGAGAGGGTGTATTCCATAGCAACGCCTCCTTACTCTAACCGACCTGAGACGCCACGGCAGGGGCAGGCCGCGCGCCCTCGGCGCCCAGGAAACGGCGTGCCGTCGTTACGCCGGCAAAGCCCATCACCACCTCGCCGATGCTGCCCAGGAAAAACAGATTGCCCATGGCGGCGCCTGCGGCCACGAACATCACCAGGCTGCCCAGCGCCAGGGCCATCCACCCGACACGCCGCCACAGGATGACCCCGGCCACCAGCAGGAAGAGCATGGTGAGCAGGGAGGCAAGGGGTGGCCCTTTCATGCCACCTTCATTGACATAACGCAGGGTATCCATGACCACGCGCGGTTGCATGTCCACGCGCGTCAGGTCGGCGTAGACCCCCAACAGCACCATCAGGGTGGCCACCACGCACACGATCGTATGCGCGGCCTTACCCTGGGCCCAACCGATGCCGGCCCGGCGCAGGACACCGAAGGCGAAGATCATCAACAGCGGGGTGAAAAGGGCATGGACGGCAAAGCGGCCCAGGTTGAGGGTGCTCAACAATCCACCCTGACCGATGAAACGGCCCAGGGCGATGATCAGGGCATCGTAGACAAGCCCGGCCAGCACCAACAGCAAGAGCAGGGTGTAGGATGAGCGTCGCTGCCCATAGACCCGGCTGCTTTGCCAGCTCAAGTAGGCGAACAGCGCCGCCAGGATGAAGTAGAGTGCAGTCAGCATGGCTTCCTCCTTATCAGGGTGTGGGGACCTGTGGAGCGTAAAAGGGACAAAACGAGGATGAAACGGCGGTATGCGGCCTCAAGCCGCCAGGAAAAAGCGACGCAAGGCAGCGGCCACCGCCTCCGGTTGACGATCGCACAGATAAGGGCCGGCATCGGGCATCACCAGCAGGGTGCCCTGGCGTAACAGGGCATAGGCCGATTCCAGCCCGCTGCGCAGGGTGTCGTGCTCGCCGGCCATGACCAGCACAGGCATATCCAGGGTAGCCAGTTGTGCGGCCAGGGGTTGGGCAAACACGGCATGATAGGCGGTGGTGGCCGCATGGCCGGCCGCCTGGGTGAGCAGCAGCTCGCGCTGGACGGTCTCCAGAGGCAGGTCGGGGTCGCGGCGGCGGATGCGCTGCCAGGTGGTCGTCAGGTGACTGCCGTCGGGGGCGATGGCAAAGGCCGGTAGGGTAGCCAGCAGCGCCGTGACCTGCGCAGGACCGAGCAGGGGCGGGCCGGACAACGCCAGCCTGCGCACGAAGCCGGGATGGGCAAAGGCCATCTGCACGGCCACGGCAGCGCCGGTATGATGGCCGAAGAGGTAGCACTCCCTCACACCCAGGGTCAGGAGGGCCGTGTAAAGAGCCTCGGCCAGGTCGGAAACGGTGAACGGGAGCGGCAACGGATCGGAGCTGCCGAAGCCGGGCGTGTCGGGCGCCAGAAGCGGAAAGTCGTCGACCAGGAGGGTCATCAGCCCCTCGAACATGGCGCCGGAGCTGGCCGTCTGATGCAGGAGCACGAGGGGCAGACCCGCTGCCCGGCGCAGCTCCCGGTAGTGGACCTGGCCGGTGGGGATGTCGATGTAGCCCTTGCGGATGGTTGCAGGCATTGCCGTCCGATTTGCCGATAAGATGATATAATGTTATAACATTTAGGCTGCTCCGTCAAATTCCTTTGATCCCCTGCAAGGAGAGAGAACCATGACCGATGCCCTTGGCTGGCGCAAAAAGTTCGGGGTGATCGTCCCCAGCACGAACACCATCGTGGAGCCGGACTTCTACCGGATGAGTGTGCCGGGTGTGACGGCCCATATCGGCCGCATCCATATCCGCGACCAGAACCTGAGCAGCGATGAGGCCTTTCAGAATCTGCTGCAGCAGATTCGTCTCGAGATCAAGTACGCCATCGAGCGGGTGCTGACGGCGGAGCCCGATTACATGGTGATGGGCATGAGCGCCGAGACCTTCTGGGACGGCGTCGAGGGCAACCGCCGCTTCACCAGGATGATCTCGGAATGGGCCGGTGGGCTGCGCGTGGCTACCGGCGCCGAAGCATGCGAGCGGGCGCTGAAGCTGTTCGGCGTGCGCAAGATCGGCGTGGTGACCCCCTATCAACCCATCGGCGACCGCAACGTGGTGCGCTTTTTCCACGATATCGGCTTTGAGGTCACGGCCATCAAAGGGCTGCGCTGTCCGACGGCCGTATCGATTGCCCATGTCACCGAGGACGAGCTGCGCCGGGCGCTGATCGAGGTCAACCGCGACGCGGATGCGCTGGTGCAGGTGGGCACGAACCTGAGCATGGTCCGTTTGGCGGACGAAGCGGAACGCTGGCTGGGCAAGCCGGTGATCGCCATCAACGCCGCCACCTGGTGGATGGCGCTGCGCGACAACGGCATCCAGGACAAGGTGTACGGCTGCGGCCGCCTGTTATGGGAGTTTTAGCCCCGGTCCCCAAGGCGGTCCTCTCTTGGCGCCGGTGAGGTCCCCGGCCGTCCTCTATCCTGCGACCTCACCAGGGCGGACGAAAGCCCTCGGTCGCCAGGGCGGCGATGATGCGACGGTCGGTGCGGGCAAAGGCGAAGGCCTCCAGCTCCTCGGCCCTGACCCAGCGCCAGGCGGCCACCCCCAGGGCTTGCGGCTCCCCGTCGAGATGCCGGGCGTGATAGGCATGGAGGGTGATGCGAAAGTGGCTGTAGGCGTGGTCGAAGCTGAGCACATGCCGGTCCACGGCCACGCGGATGCCCAACTCCTCGGCCAGCTCCCGTTCCAGAGCCTGGGGGAGGCTTTCCCCGGGTTGCCGCTTGCCGCCGGGAAATTCCCACAACCCGCCGAGCATTCCCTCGGATGGGCGCCGGGCGATGAGGAAGCGATCGGCCAGAGAGGCATGCCAGACGATACCCGCCACGACGTCATAATGGGGAGGTTGACGCCGCGGTCGGCGCACAGGCCGTTGCTCCTGGGTCCCCCGGGCGCGCGCCAGGCAAAAGGCAGCCAGCGGACACCGGTCACAGGCCGGTCGGCGCGGACGGCAGAGGGTGGCGCCGAGCTCCATCAGGGCCTGATTGAAGTCGCCGGGTCGTTCCGGGTCCACCAGTTCGGCCGCCCGCGCCCATAACCGCTCACCGGTGGCCGGTTCCTCGACGGGCGTGGCGATATCGTCGAGACGGGCCAGGACCCGGCGGACGTTGCCGTCCACCACCGGCACAGGCAGGCCAAAGGCGAGGGCGCGGATGGCGCCGGCCGTGTAGCGGCCGATGCCCGGCAGCGCCAGCAGGGCGGCCTCGTCCGACGGCAATTCCCCGTTGTAGTCCCGCACCACGATCTGCGCCGCCCGATGCAGGTTGTGGGCCCGCCGGTAATAGCCCATCCCTTCCCACACCTTGAGCACATCGGCCAGATCGGCTGCGGCCAGGGTCTGCACCGTGGGAAAGCGGGCCAGAAAACGCTCGTAGTAGGGCAGCACCGTGGCGACCTGGGTCTGTTGCAGCATGGTCTCGCTCACCCAGACCCGATACGGGGTGGGTTCCCGGCGCCAGGGCAGGGCGCGACGATGCCCGGCAAACCACTCCAGCAGGCAACGTCGGAGTTCGGCCACGTTCATGGGCTGGCGATCAGGCCCAGGCATTGCCACAGCAGCGGACTGAGCAGGAACACCGCCACGATCAGCCACATCCACAGCGGTATGCCCAGGAACCGCACTACCCTGCGCTCTCTGGGCGCTTCCGGTCGGGGCAGCGGTGTCTGGCAACGCCAGCATACGGTTTTATCGTCGGGATTCCAGGTCTGACACTGGGGGCAATTCATAGCCGTTTGCCAGCCGGTCAGGAAAGGCTTGGGACGACGGCCACACCACGCCCCGGGCCCTCCGGTTCGGCGTCAGGAGATGGGAGCGCATTCAGGTTGAGCCGGCAGTCCGGTCGCGTAGCCGGGCTTTCAGGGCCTCGGGCATATGGCCCAGCTCGGACAGACGGGCGATCAGGGTTTCGGGATCGGGAGCGGGTTCGTCGGGAAAGGGCAGCGCAGGCGCCGCCGTCGGCGCCGATGGACTCGCGGCCGCTTCCTCGGCTTCGGGCAGATGGGCCATCATGGCGGCCAGAGGCGTTTCGATCAGGCGCAGGAAGAACTCCTCGACATCGGTGAAATAGGTCTGACAACCGACGGTCTTGGGCAGGCCCGGCCGCAGAAAGCAGGGCTGTTCGGGCAACAGGCCGGGAGGATACGGCGGCGTGATCAGGAGCAGGGCGTTGGCCAGGGCCTGGGCGAAGCCGACGATATGAGCGGCCAGGCGGCTGTCGGCGGTGACGAGGGGATGATCGGGGCGCAGAGGGCTGAGCAGCAGGCCGCGACCGGCCATGAGGGCGCGGGCCAGAGCCGGCGGCGGGGAATAGGCCGCCAGCCCCTGGGGGATGACCAGGGCCAGGGGCGCCTCGGCCCGCAGCAACTGTCGCGCCACTTCGACGGCAAAACCGGGTCGGGCCACCAGCATGGGCAAGACGCCTTCGGCGCCGAGCGCCGTGAGGGTTTCGGCGGTCCAGGCGATGACGGTCGCATCGGGCGGATCGCCGGCCAGGGCCAATACCGCCGGCAGCTCGAGCAGGCCGATGTCACCGACATAGCTTATCAGCAACGGCCGCGCTTCGGGCTCCAGATGCCGCGTCAGGGTCTCAGGATAGGCCGCTTCATCCCAATGGAGCAGGCCGATCCCGGCCTGTTCCCAGGCCCACAGCCGCTGTCCCACCGCTTCCAGCGCCTCATAGCGGGTGAGCAGTTGTTCGCGCTCGGCCTCCTCTAAGCCCAGAGCCACGCGCCACAGCTCGGGTTCGGTCTGCAGGACCTCATATAGCCCGCCCATGCCCGTACGTCCCACCTGTTGCACAAGCTGTTTGACCCGCCGCATGCTCAGGCCGGTTTCGTAGGCCAGCCAATAGCGGGCGGCCGTCTCGGCCAGCCGGGCGCGGGTTTCAGGAGCGAGAACGGTTCCGTCCATGATCGTCTGGAGTGTAGCACAAAACCGCCGTCATGGCGAGGGCTGCTGTCATGGCGAGGAGCGCAGCGACGAAGCCATCTCCTTGTCCCTGGCTCCCTCGCGGTGTTACGATAGCAACCATCCCCCTTTCTTTCCCTATGCCCGTCTCCCGCTATCCGGTCCCCGCCGGCATCTATCGTGTGGAAACCGTCATCCAACGGAGCCGTTTCATCACCACCCTTGGCCCGGCACCGACGGTAGAGGCTGCGCGCGCCTTCATCGCCACCATCCGCCGCGAATTCGCCGATGCCACCCACAACTGTTGGGCCTATTTGGTAGGACCGCCGGGCCACACGGCCCAGGTCGGCTTCAGCGATGACGGTGAACCCCACGGCACGGCCGGGCGTCCTATGCTCGATGTGCTGGTCCACAGCGGTGTGGGCGATATCGTGGCCGTGGTCACCCGCTATTTCGGCGGCGTCCTGTTGGGCAAAGGCGGGCTGGTGCGCGCCTACAGCGGCGGGGTCAAACTGGCCCTGGCGGGTCTGCCCCGGGTGGAGCGGGTCGAGTGGAAGTTCGCGGAGCTGATCCTCCCCTACCCTTTGCTCAAACCGCTGCGGCTTCTCTTAGCGGACTTTGCTGCCGAGGTCGTGGCGGAGGACTACGCTGCCGATGTCACGTTGCGCCTGCAGGTACCGGCCGAGCGTTTCGATGGCCTGCGCGAGGCCATAGAGGCCCTGACGCAAGGCCAGGCGGTTATGGAGGTGCTGCCGCAAGCAAGCCCATAAGCCCTCCCGCCGCTCCTCCGCCTAGCCCGCACCGGCGGTGTAGGCCTGATCGAGCAATTGCACGGTGTGGTAGATGGGCAGAGGCCGGCCGTTCCGGCGCAGATGGGCCTCGATCTGCACCATGCAGCCGATATTGCCCGTGACCAGGGCCTCGGCGTCGGTGCTGAGGATGGCCTTCGCCTTGCGCTCGCCCAGTTGCGCGGCCAGGTCGGGATGTTCCAGGTTATAGGTCCCGGCCGAACCGCAGCACTGGTCGGCTTCGGGGATCTCGAGCAGGGTGAGATGGGGGATCTGCCGGAGCAACCGCCGCGGGGCTTCGCGCACACCCTGAGCATGGGCGAGATGGCAGGCATCGTGATAGGCAACCCGAAGCGGTTGCGGCAACGGCGGCGGCGCCGGGTCCAGGCCGAGTTCGTCCAGAAAGGCGCTGATGTCCTTCGTTTTGGCGGCCAGTCGGCGGGCCGCTTCTTCCTCGGCGCTGCCGGCCAACAGTAGAGGGTATTCGTGCATGCCCGATCCACAGCCGGCGGCATTGGTGATGACGGCATCGAAGCCGTCGGCAAAGGCGCGCACATTGGCCTGCGCCAGCGCCCGGGCCCGTGCGGCTTCGCCCGCATGGAGGGCCAGAGCGCCACAGCAGCCCTGCTGGGGAGGCACGACGACCTCGACCCCGTTGCGTCGCAGCACGCGCAGGGTGGCCCAGTTGATAGCCGGGTTGAGGACCTGTTGGACACATCCTGCCAGCAAGGCCACGCGCGCCCGCCGCCTGCCCAGGGCCGGATAGAGGGCCGGCAAGGGTTCGGCCGCCGGCAATTCCGCCGGGATCAGATCGAGCAGCGGCCGCCAGGCCACCGGGAACCGGTGGCGCCAGGCTCTGACCAGGCGCCCCGCCCGAATTGCCGCCCGGAAGCGGCCGGGATAGGGCAAGGTGGTGTGCAGGAGCCAACGCTGCAGCCGCTCTGCCCCGCTGCGGTGGCGTTTGGACTCGGCCAGGCTGCGGAAGGGCATCAGCAGCTCACCGTAGGCCACTCCCGAAGGGCAGGCCGGCACACAGGCCTGGCATCCCAGACAACGGTCGATGAACGGCAGGGCTTCCTCTACGGCCAGATTGCCTTCCAGGACGTCCTTCATCAGCACAATCCGTCCGCGAGGGGAGTCCATCTCCTCCCCCAACAGACGGTAGGTCGGACACGGGGCCAGGCAAAACCCGCAATGGACACAAGCCGCCACGGCCGCCGCCATGGCGGGCCCTTGCGGACCCAAGGCTTCAACAGGGATGGTGTGGCGCATAGGCAGAGGAAAAGGCAAGAGCGAATGGGCGAGGCTCAGACAAAGCGACCGTCGGGATCGAGGGCTTGTTTGACACGCTGGAAGAAGGCGGCGCCGGGTAACGGTGTCAGGAGCGGTTCATCGGGCGGTCCGAAGAGCATCATGCCGGTCAACCCCAATGCGTTGAGCAAGGCCTGGATCGCCGTACGCGAGCTGGTCGGCGGCCAGGCCAGCCAGGCCAGGTTGCCGCCGACGCTGTAGAGCCGTACCACGTCCGTGGCGACCAGCCGCGCCTCCAGATCCGGCAGGCGGCCCGGCGTCACGGGAACCTTGACCAGACAATAACCGGCCGGCACCCAGCTCAGCTCGCGACGCGCACGCCAGAAGTGGGCTTCCTCCTCGCCCTGGAGCCGCGCAAAGCTCATGGCGCCGGAAGCGAGAACGTTCTGGAGACGGTCAAGCCGTTCGGAGAGGACTGCAGCCGGCCCACCGATGCGAAGCCATAACGCAAAGCTACCCTCGGCGGTCGGCTCCAGGTCCAGAGCCTCCAGGTCGAAAGCCGATGTGTTGAGCCGATAGAGGGCCTCCAGGGCAGGATGCAGGTGGGGAAAGGGGACGACCAGGCTGGCATAGGCCGCCGGCCGCGGGAAGACTTTGAAGGATAGCTCGACCAGCACACCCAGTCGGCCCAGGCTGCCGACCATCAGCTTGGGCAGATCGAACCCGGCGGCATTTTTGACGACCTTGCCGCCCCCGCGTATGAGATGGCCCCGGCCGTCCACAAAGCGGACGCCGATGACGAAATCGCGCACACCGCCGTAGCGGAAACGGCCCGATCCGGCCGTATTGGCGGCAACCACCCCGCCCAGGGTGGCACCCCGGTCGACCAGCAGCGGGTCGAAGGGCAGATACTGGCCATGCGTCGCCAACAAAGCCTCGATCTCGGCCACCGGCGTGGCCGCCAGAGCCGTGAACACAAACTCCTCGGGTTCGTATTCCTGAACCCCGCGCAAGGCCGTTAGGTCAAGCTGCGTGACCCCGTCGGCGGCGGTAGACAGGGTGGGTTTGCTGCCGCCCCCGCGCACCCGGAGGCGTTCGCTCTGGCGCACGGCGTCTTGAACATCGGTTAGAGAAGTGGGTTGCAGGATGGCCATGACAACCTCGCCGATAACGCTACATGCGGCTGATCACGCCGGCACGCTCAAGGGGATGAGGTAACCAGCCCGGCCGGGCCGCAGCGGTGGGATCGCCGGGGAACATCTTGCCACGATTGGCCAATTCCAGGGGATCCATGGCCCGGCGCAGGCGATACATGGCTTCCATATCGTCCTCGCCGAACATTTCGGGCAGGAAAGCCCGCTTTTCCATGCCCACGCCGTGTTCGCCTGTGATCGAACCGCCCATGGCGATGCACATCCGGGTGATGGCGGCGGCCAGGGCCTCGGCCCGTTCGTAGGCGCCCGGCTCGCGGCCGTCGTAGAGGATGAGGGGATGGAGATTGCCGTCGCCGGCATGGAACACATTGGCCACCCGCAGCCCGTATTGCCTGCTCAAACGCTCGATTTCGGCCAGGGCCTCGCCCAGGCGACTGCGGGGGACGACGCCGTCCTGGACGATGTAATCGGGGCTGAGGCGGCCTACCGCCGAAAACGCCGCCTTGCGGCCCTTCCAGATGGCCAGGCGTTCGGCCTCGCTCTGGGCCACCCGCACCTCGTAGGGCCTTTCGGTCGCAGTCAGCGCCGGGTCTTGCAACACGGTGAGCAGATAGGCGAATTCCTTTTCCACCTGCACCGTCTCCCCTTCCAGCTCGACGATGAGCAGAGCGGCAGCCTCTCGCGGATAGCCGGCCTTCACGGCAGCCTCGGCCGCTTCGATGGCCAGCGCGTCCATGATTTCGATGGCGCCCGGCAACAATCCTGACGCCACCACCCGCGAGACGGCCCCACCGGCCGCCGCCAGACTGCGGTAGGCGGCCAGGACGGTGCGGTAACATTCGGGCCGCGGCACCAGCCGCACCGTCACCTCCAGAGCTATCCCGAACAGGCCTTCGCAACCGACAAAGAGACCCACCAGGTCGGGTCCCACGGCCTCCAGGCTTTCACCGCCCAGGCTGACCACCTCGCCGTCGGGCAAGACGACCTTCAAGCCCAGCACATGGTTGCTTGTCATGCCGTACTTCAGGCAATGGGCGCCACCGGAGTTGAAGGCCAGATTGCCACCGATGGTACAGACCGGCTGGCTGGAAGGGTCGGGCGCATAGTAAAGGCCATAAGGCGCCGCGGCCTGGGAAATGGCCAGATTGACCACGCCCGGTTCGACCACGGCCAGCCGTTGCCGGGGATCCAGCCGCACGATGCGATTCAGCCGGTTGAGACCGATGACGATACCGCCGGGCACCGGCAAAGACCCACCCGACAGGCTGGTACCGCTGCCGCGGGCTACGAAGGGCACGCCGTAACGATGGCAGAGCCGGACGACGGCTACGACCTCATCCTGGGTTTCCGGCAGGACAACGGCCAACGGCCGCTCGCGGTAGGCCGTCAGCGCATCCGACTCGTAAGGGATCAGCTCGGCGGGCCGGGTCAGAACCCGTCCGGGCGGCAAGCTCTGTTCCAGAGCAGCCAAAAACGGTCCGGCGACCTCGCCGGTCGTTTGGGTGCCAGGAGAAGGAACGGTCACATCACGCATAGGGTGCACCTCCTAACCCAGATCGGCAATCGCACGCCAGCTCACACCCGTGGGGGTGGGGACCAGGCGTCCGATGGTAGGAATGTGGGAAGCGATAAGCAAGGCATCCTCGGCCAGGGCGGCCTGTGCCAGTTCGTGACGGCTGCGCCGGGTCGCCATCGGATCGGCCCACGGAGCGACCCAGGCCGGATGCTCCACCTCCAGGGGATGATGATACAGGTCACCCAGGCAATACAGGGTTTGACCACGGGAGTGGAGGCGGAGGAGATAATGACCGGGAGTCTCGCCCGGCGCCGGGATCAGGGTTATCCCGTCTGCCAGCGGGTAGATGCCCTCCATCCGTTCCAGCAGGCGCCAGTCGTGCAGTTGCTTCAGAACCCGGCCGGCATCTGAGTCGGAAATGGTCCCATTTTTCTGGAGCTCGTCCCAGTCGCTCCGGCCCAGATAATGCCGGGCAGCCGGAAAGCGCGGCTGCCATATACCGTCACGGGCATAGACGGCGCCGGTATAGTGGTCCTCATGAGCGTGGGTGATGATGACATGGGTCACCGCTTCGGCAGCGATGCCGGCTGCTTCCAATTCGTGGCCCAGGTCGACAGGGGGCGCCGGGTAGGGCAGCCCCCAGGGATCGTCCGGCCCAGGGAAGTACGCGCCCGGATCGACGAGGATCGAAAGCGGACCCAGGGCGATATGCACGGCCCAACACGGCCAGAGGCGCGGTTGGGCCAGCTCGGCTGCCAGAAGCGGGGTCTGTGCGGCTGCCGGCACCGTCATCAGTTCGGCTAACGGCGCATAAAAACGGCCGGCGCTGAGCACGGTCACGTGGGCATCGCCTACGGTCAGTCGTTTCGGCATGGGGGTCTCCTGGGCTATGGACGAAACCATAGGGTATCCTCACCCGGGCCGTGCCTCGCAGGCCAGAGCCTGCGTGACCACGCGGGCCAGGATGGGGTCCACGGTCAGGGCGGCGACGGTAGGGGCTTCCGGTGGCCGTTGGGCTTCCAGGGCTTTGACAGCCTGAATGAGCCAGGTCGTCGCCATGTCAGGGGTAATCTTGCCCGTATCAATGACCAGGTCGAAGGCATCGGTATCGTTCCAGCGGGTCTCGTAAAACGACTCGATGAAATGCGCGCGCACGCGGTCGGACTCGGTCACGAGGGCCTCGGCTTCGGCGAAGCTCAGGCCCTGCCAGGCCATGACGCGAGCAATGCGCGTGGCCGTCGGTGCCTGCACCCGCACGTTGAGGACATCGGCAAACGAACGCAAGACGGCAAAACTGCTTCGACCGACGATGACGATGTGACCATGCCAGGCCAGGGTCTGAATGACCCGGTTGAGCATGTCGGTCATCTGTTGGCGCCGACGCTCCCGCTGGGCGTCAAAGCGTTCCCAGAAAGTAGGGATGGTCTCGTACTCGCGCTCGAACTCGATCAGACCGTATTCGGCCAGCAATTGGCCGATAAAGGCCTTGTCGGCCAGATGATAGCCCAGGGTTTTGGCCACCTGAGTGGCGATCAGATCCCCTTCGCTGCCGTATTGGCGGGAAATGGTGATAACGGGCATGGTACGCCTCCCTGGCCGGGTACGACGCCACAAAACAGGTAAACACGGAGGATACGAGACGACCTGTCTGTCGTCATGGCAAGGCGGCGAGAACCGCCGCAGCAATCCCCTTACGGGCTTGGAAAATGGCGCCTCAGGCCGTGAGACCACGGCTACATTGCAAAGCGGCGCCCCGGGCGAGCCACATCTGTGTGACCCTTGCCACGTGGCGCAAGGACATCCGATAGGTATTGTATGCCTGCTTCTTCTGCGGAAGCAAATGTTCGGCCTTATTCCGGAGGGGGTTTGGATTGCGGCCGGCGGCCCCAGGCCTCCGGCCGCTTTCACGA
>Ga0197142_1002453_pt1 | contig 16239 bp, 21 predicted proteins | sample GBS60_MetaG_FD_148614 | JGI IMG/M metagenome (GOLD analysis project Ga0197142, IMG submission 148614) | Sediment microbial communities from Great Boiling Springs, Gerlach, Nevada, United States - GBS 60_MetaG | ecosystem: Environmental > Aquatic > Thermal springs > Hot (42-90C) > Sediment...
CACGCTTGCACAACTAGCTGAAGCACGGCTTCAGCACTCCAAAAAACTTGCTTGCGCAAGCTTAAACCGCGAATGGACGCGAATAAACATGAAGCTGTCTTATGGAGTGCGCAAGCCACGCTTGCGCCTTCTTTCATTTTGCAAAAACTCTTACATCTGCCTCCTTGTAATTTCTGTCACAAGCCTTGACATTTCGGTGTCTTTTTGATACATTCCTTGCCAGCCTTACTGTTCACGTTGAAAACGAGGAGGTAATGATGTATCCCTTTTTCCTGTTTGCACACAACTGGTTGCGTTGGTTGGTTTTAATCAGCGGCGTGGTGATTGTCGTTTTTTCCTGGCTTGGCTGGCTGCGTTCCCGTTCCTGGGGCAACAGAGAGCGCCTCTGGGGGATGATCTTCAATGCCAGCATGGATCTACAGCTTCTGGTTGGGTTACTGTTGTATTTCGTTTTCAGCCCCCTAACTACCAGCGCTTTTGCGAACTTTGCCGCCGCCATGCAAAACGCCGTCCAACGGTTTTTTGTGATTGAACATGGGGTTGTCATGCTGGTAGCCGTGGTTTTTGCTCATTTAGGCAGCGTTTTCAGCAAAAAAGCCACCGATGAGAAAGGCAAATTTCGGCGTTCGGCTATCTGGTATTCTTTAGCGCTTGTGTTTGTTTTGGCGATGATTCCCTGGGATCGCCCGTTGTTCCGGGGGTTCTAATCGGGCTTTGGCCGCTTTAGGGACTTCGATTAACACGAGAGAGATAAAAATCGGACTGCCGAAGGATAAGCTTGGATAGAAAACTATCTATTCCCTGGCTGACCCATCAAGAAGTTGGTGGTTAAATTCCGATTTGGGCATCTCTTCCGGGCGAAGTGCTGAGTTCAGTGGTTGGTGAATTGGCAAATGCTTGCCGAAACTTAACCGATCAATTTCCTGAATGGGGTGATTATCCTGAACCTTCTTTTGGGAAACAGGTATAATTGCGCAATATTGCTTTCACCTCTCTGGAGAACGAGGGAGAACCGGTTGTGTTGATCTTTGCAGTTCTTTCTGGGTTTGGGTTAGCGTTTCTTTCCCCGGCTCTTTGCCGTTATGGCAAGCAGAAGAGCGGCTGGTGGTTGGCAAGTTTGCCCATCGGGCTGACTCTCTTCTTCCTGACCTTGTTGCCGGGTTTGGCAAGCGGGCAAATTCATACCCTATCCTTCCCCTGGTCTAAAGAGCTTGGGCTGATGTTTTCCTTTCGCGCCGATGGCCTCAGTCTGGCGTTTGCGCTGCTGGTCAGCGGCATTGGCGCGCTGGTAGCCATTTACGCCGGCGGTTACTTTGGCACCAAAGCGCCCTTGGGGCGCTTTTACCTGTGGTTGTTCTTTTTTATGGCTTCCATGTTGGGGGTGGTGTTTGCCGACAATCTGATTCTGTTGTTTATTTTTTGGGAGCTCACAAGCCTGAGCTCGTTTATGCTCATTGGCTTTGAACATGAACGCGAAGAAGCCCGCACGGCAGCCATTCAAGCCTTGTTGGTGACCGGCAGCGGTGGTCTGGTGATGCTGGCCGGGTTTGTGTTGTTGGGTCAGATTGGAGGAAGTTGGGAGCTTTCGATTTTGCTGCTGAGCGGCGAGAGCGTCCGCGCTCATCCCCTCTATCTGCCGTTGCTGATTTTGATTCTCATTGGGGCTTTTACCAAATCGGCTCAGTTCCCTTTTCACTTCTGGTTGCCGAATGCCATGCAAGCCCCCACCCCGGTCAGCACCTACCTTCATGCTGCCACAATGGTCAAGGCTGGCATTTACCTTCTCGCCCGCTTATCTCCGCTTTTGGGTGGGACTTCGCTCTGGTTTTGGGCAGTGGGCGGGTTCGGAGCGATAACGATGGTTTTGGGAGGTCTCCTGGCGTTAAGCCAAACCGACTTGAAACGCTTGCTTGCCTATTCAACCATTAGCGCCCTGGGCAGCCTGGTGCTGGCGATTGGGATTGGCAGTGAAACGGCTCTTAAAGCGATGGTTTTGTTTTTACTTGCCCATGGGTTATATAAGGGAACATTGTTTCTGGTTGCCGGGGCTGTGGATCATGAAACTGGAACCAGGGATGTGAGGGAATTGGGCGGCCTCTGGCGCAAGATGCCTTATACGGCAGCCGGCGGCAGCCTGGCTGCCCTATCCATGGCTGGCGTTCCCTTCTTTTTTGGGTTTCTTGCCAAGGAGTACCTTTATGAAGCCGCCGATAAAGTTGGGGCATTGTGGATCACGCTGACCGTCATTGGAGCGCTCCTGAATGTCTTCATCGCTTTTCGGGTGGGGATTGCGCCGTTCTGGCTGCCTGCTCAGGTGCAAACCAAATCACCTCATAAGGTACATGAAGCGCCCTGGAGCATGCGGCTTGGCCCGCTCATTCTGGGGGGATTAAGCCTCTTCTTCGGGGTTCTGCCGCAGGTCCTCAGCCGAAACCTTGTCTCAACCGCCCTCTCTGCGGCAGCCGGTAAGCCGGTTCAAGTAAAGCTGGCAGCCTGGCATGGGGTGAATGACATCTTCCTGCTCAGTTTGCTGACCTTAGGGTTGGGAGTTGGCCTTTTCGCTGTGCGCAAGGACATCCAACGTCTGGCAGAAGCGGTGAAGCTGCCGTGGAGCCTGGATGGCGTTTATAAACGGTCGCTGGATGTTTTATTCGCCGTGGCTGCCTTTCAAACGCGCCTCCTGCAGCATGGCTATTTACGCTATTATCTCATCGTGATTATCGTGGCGGTCGTTGCCATCACCGGCGGAGGGTTGTGGCGCTGGGGTGGGGGAACGTTGCCGCACCTCTCCTGGGATTTGCGCTTTTATGAGCTTGGCATTGCGTTGATCATTGTCCTTGCCGGCGGGATGGCAACTTTGGCGCGCTCGCGCTTGGGGGCGGTGGCAGCCTTGGGAGTGGCCGGCTATGGGGTAGCGTCGATTTACCTGCTATTTGGCGCTCCCGATCTGGCGATGACCCAATTCTTAATCGAATCGCTAACGGTTGTCTTGTTTGTCCTGGCTTTTTATCATCTGCCCCAGTTTGCCCAGTTGACCCCGCGGCGAGAACGGTTGCGCGATGTGCTGATTGCGCTGATCACCGGGGGGTTGATGACGACCTTTGTCTTTGTTGCCGGTGGCATCCAGATTCACCCCTCGATTTCGCAATTCTTTGTCGAGAGTTCTCTCCCCTTGGGGCACGGGCGGAATATCGTCAATGTTATTTTGGTTGACTTTCGCGGTCTGGATACCTTAGGCGAGATCACCGTCCTGGCGATAGCCGGGATTGGAGTCTTTGCTTTATTAAAGTTGCGCTTCGAACAACGCACCCCGAAAGCGAAACAAGAGGGGGAGAAGATGGGCGGAGGAGGGGAAAGATGACTTCCCTGATTTTACGGACGATGGTGCGCTTATTGTTGCCATTGTTGTTAATGTTTTCGGTATTTCTGCTCTTGCGCGGGCATAACGAACCGGGTGGAGGCTTTGTGGGAGGCTTAATGGCAGCGACCGGCTTTGCTTTGTTTTCGATTGCCTTTGGTTCGGAAACAGCCCGACGCATCCTGCGCATAGACCCATACATATTGATTGGTTTAGGGTTATTGCTGGCTCTCTCAAGCGGTTTGATCACCCTGTGGCTGAATCAACCCTTTCTGACCGGTGTGTGGTTTAAAGTGCCTTTGGGGGCGCTGGGCAAATTGGAGCTAGGAACTCCGTTGTTTTTTGATCTCGGCGTTTACCTGACGGTGTGGGGAGTGACTTTAACGATCATTTTCGCCCTGGAGGAGGTAAGGTAGCATATGGAGGTGGTTTTGCCTTTTGTCATTGGCAGTTTATACGCCATGGCAATTTACATGTTGTTGCGCCGCAGTTTGGTGAAGCTCTTGATCGGTTTGGGATTGTTAAGTCACGCCAGTAATTTATTGATCTTTACCGCAGGCGGTCTAACGCGCTTCAAAGCTCCGGTTATCCCGATGACAGCCGATCAGTTGCAGCTGCCTCATGCCGACCCCTTGCCACAGGCTTTGATCCTGACCGCGATTGTGATTAGCTTCGGAGTGACAGCATTTGCTTTGGCGCTGGCTTATCGCGCCTATCGCAGTGTGGATACCGATGACCTAGATCAAATGAAATCGACCGACGCGTGATGGAGAGGAAATGATGAATCGCTATCTCATTCTCCCCATCGTTATCCCTTTGGTGACCGCCGTTCTCTGTTTGCTCTTCTTCCGCAGACCGAAGCTGCAACGCTGGATCGGGGTGAGCGGTGCGGGCGGCTTGTTGGTGGTCTCGCTCTGGCTGTTAGGGCTTGTTTGGGATCAGGGCATTCAGGCTGTCCAAATCGGAAACTGGCCGGCGCCTTTTGGCATTACCCTGGTTGCCGATCTATTTAGCGCCATCATGGTTGTCCTGGCCGGCGTGTTAGGGTTAGCGGTTGCGATTTACTCATTAGAGAGCGTTGATGCTCAGCGTCAGGCTTTTGGATATTATCCGCTGATGCACTTTCTCTTGATGGGTGTGTGCGGCGCGTTTCTGACCGGGGACCTGTTTAATTTATATGTCTGGTTTGAAGTGATGTTAATGTCTTCGTTTGTGTTGCTGGCTTTGGGGGGAGAGCGCGGTCAGATGGAAGGGGCTATCAAGTATGTAACCTTGAACCTGCTCTCTTCGGCGATCTTTCTGGCTGCATTAGGCTTGCTTTACGGCCTGGCGGGGACGCTCAATATGGCCGATCTGGCGCGCAAATTTGCCAGCCCGGCGAGCGCGCCCTCAAACGCCATTGTAACAGCCCTTTCGATGCTCTTTCTGGGCGCTTTTGGCATTAAGGCGGCGATCTTTCCCTTGTTTTTCTGGCTGCCGGCTTCCTATCATACCCCGCCGGTTGCCGTTACAGCGCTATTTTCTGGTTTGTTGACCAAAGTTGGTGTCTATTCATTAATTCGAGTATTTACCCTGATTTTCGTTCAGGAATTTGCATATACTCACACCCTGTTGCTGATGATTGCAGCCCTGACGATGGTTACCGGCGTGCTTGGGGCAGTTGCCCAGAATGAGATGCGACGCTTGTTGTCTTTCCACATTATCAGCCAGATTGGCTATCCCTTGATGGGTTTAGGAATTTTTACCTCCCTGGGATTGGCAGCCGCCGTTTATTTTGTTTTTCATGTTTCAATTGCAAAATCTACCCTCTTCTTGATTAGCGGTCTGATTGCCCGCATCCGCGGCGTGTTTGACCTCAAAAAGTTGGGAGGGTTATACAAAAAGGAAGGTTGGCTGGCGGTTTTCTTCTTGATCGCTGCCCTGTCGCTGGCGGGGTTACCTCCTTCATCGGGCTTTTTTGCCAAGCTCAGTCTGGTACAGGCCGGTTTACAGCAAGGACAGTTTCTGATTGTGGCTATTTCCTTGTTTGTGAGTCTGCTGACCCTCTTCTCGATGATCAAAATCTGGAATGAAGCGTTTTGGAAAGAGACTCTGACGGTAGAAAAGAAGGAAGAGGTCACGATCAGCCTAGCTCAGGACTGGAGCTGGATTCTGCCCATCGGATTTTTAACAGCGGTCACGGTGTTGCTGGGCTTTGGAATTGGGCCGATTTTCCAGGTCGTATCTCTGGCTGGACAGCAACTGATGAACCCACAACTGTATATCCAGGCTGTTTTGGGAGGTGGAGGATGAATCTGTTTTTAGCCAACCTCCTGTTAGCCTTGCTTTGGGTTTCCTTGAGCGGTGTTTTCAGCCCGGCCAATCTGGCTTTTGGTTTTCTGATCGGTTATCTTGCCTTATTTGTTTCCCGCCGCGCCTTTGCCCCCAGCAATTATTTTGGCGTTGTCGAGCGATTGGTGCGATTTGGATTCTTTTTTGTCTATGAGTTGATCTTAGCCAATTTGCGGGTTGCCTACGAAGTACTGACCCCGCGGCACAATATGCATCCGCGGGTGATCGCTTTGCCCCTACAAGCCCGCACCGATTTTGAGATCAGTGCTTTAGCGATCTTGATTTCCCTGACCCCTGGCACGCTCAGCCTCGATGTTTCTGCTGATAAACGGGTACTTTACATTCATGCCATGTTTGCAGAAGATGAGGAAGCGGTGCGTAAAGACATTCAGGACAATCTTGAAGCCCGCCTACTGGCAATCTGGCGCCAAAAGCCCATGCTAGAGGAGAAGCCCAAATGATTGTGGGGTTGACCATTGCTTTTCTGATTGCGGCTGTACTTTTGTGTCTTTACCGGGTTGCCCGTGGCCCGAGCCTGCCCGATCGAGTGGTGGGATTGGATTTGCTTTCGTCGGTGACGGTCGGTTTTATTGCTGTTTATGCTGTCGTTAGCGACGAGATCATCTACATCGACGTTGCTATGGTTTTAGCCCTGGTCGCTTTCCTTGGCACCGTGGCTTTTGCCTATTTCATCGAAAAAGGAGGTATGCCATGGCGCAAAACCTGAGTGCATTTTTGATGTTCTTCGGGGCGTTATGGATGTTTATTGCTGCCCTAGGCGTAGCGCGCATGCCCGACTTATTTACGCGTATGCACAGCAGCACCAAGTCAGCCACCTTAGGGGTGGGGCTGATCATGTTGGGAGCTGCTTTTTACTTTGGGGAATTTGGTATGACCATGCGGGCTATGGCAATCATTGTCTTTATGTTCCTTACTGCGCCGGTGGCTTCCCACATGTTAGGCAGAGCGGCTTATTTTGCCGGTGTGCCCCTCTGGGAAGGTACGCTCAGTGATGCTTTGCGCGGCCACTATGATCGGCGCACGCATCGCTTGATCAGTGATGAAACGATCGAGGAGAAACTTTCTGAAGGAGAAAACGGGTGATAAACGCCTTGACCGATATTGTGATCCTCCTGGCAAGCATTTTTGGACTGTGGTTAGGAGCAGTCTGGATCGTGGAGTCAGCGGTACGGATTGCCAAGCGATTGGGGCTTTCCGAGCTGATTATTGGTCTGACCGTGGTAGCCATTGGCACTTCGGCGCCAGAATTTGCTGTAACGGTCGGAGCAGCTCTGGAAGGCAGAGGGGATATTTCAGTAGGCAACGTGGTTGGTTCGAATATCTTTAATTTGGGCTTTATTCTGGGAGGAGTGGCTATTGTACGGGCGATTTGCACCACCCGAACGATGGTGGTGCGAGATGGGGGGATGTTGATTGGGACTTCTCTGTTGCTTTTAGTCTTCCTGCTGGATCACCAGATGGGGCGCCTGGAAGGGGGGACTTTGATTACCCTGCTCATCTTGTACTTGGGCTACTTGATCTGGAAAAAAGAGCCGATTGAAGATGGCTTGTCGGCCGGCGAGTTTCGCTGGTTGGATGTGCCTCAACTTATCGCCGGGATTGGGTTAGTGGTTGGGAGTGGCCATTTTTTGGTCGAGAGTGCCGTTCATCTGGCGCGTTTGATTGGCGTCTCGGAATGGGTGATTGGGGTGACGATTGTTGCTGCCGGAACATCGGCGCCAGAATTCGCGACCTCTTTGATCGCGGTATTGAAAGGACGGCATGGGGTTTCAGCCGGAAACTTAATCGGCAGCGATCTGTTCAACCTGTTGGGGGTCTTAGGCCTGGCAGCCTTGATCCGGCCAATGACGGTGGAAGGCAGTGCGGTAAGCAGTGTTTTGGTTCTGGTGGGAATGGTGATTTTAGTGGTTGTCTTTCTCATGCGTACCGGCTGGCAAATCTCGCGCTGGGAGGGAGCTTTACTGGTTACGATTAACCTGGTGCGTTGGATTCTGGATTTTCTACGTTGAGGTATTCAACGCATATCAGGTATCCCGAGTCAAAACAAATCGTTTGTAATTCCATTCAGGTTATGTTTCACTGTCGGTTACAGTTGCAGGATATCAAGTATAATGATTTGACGGATATCATATCTATCTTGGTTGCTGCCATGGTGGAGGCTCATCCTGCTCACGAAGCGTGTTTCGTTTGGCTCAAGCGGGTGAGTGGCGGAATAGACAAAGGCCTTGTTGCTTCCCATTCTTTAGCAGAACTCTACGCTGTTCTCACAACTCTGCCTGTTTATCCCCCTATCTCGCCTAGGGTTGCAAATCAATTGATCCAGCACAATATTATCCAAATTTAAGTAACAACCTACCGTCACAAGTCGTGTTGATAATTGCTGAGAAAACCGTCCACGAATTGACCACGAATAAACGGATGGAAGCGCTATTCGTGCATTCGTGAACTAGTATGATAGATTTTAAGGACCCAGCAGATCGATCGTGCTTCGTGGACGGTCTGTCCTTCCAAATAGAGCCTTTGGTAGGTAATTACGACACCAATCATTATGGATGGCCTGACCGAAGGAGCCTGACTTCGGACCTTAAAGCTCTAAAACGATTTAGGGCAACTTCGCTTTGCGATAGGCGGAGCGCATTTGCCTGGTTTCGATTTTGCCAGTGAACTGGAAATTTTTTTGATCTTGAAAGGGTTCTACATTACTAATTTCGGTTAAGTAGATTTATAGAAGGTTAAGAATTCCTTGTCAATCTAGGGAGGTCATGTTAAAATACATTTGCGGCGAAACGGAAATACTTAAGGCTTCCCAGCGCCGCTATTCGTTTTCTATTATGCAAAACGAGGATATTTCCAAGATCATTTCTGCGAGGGATAGGATATACTCATGCCTGTAACATATTTGACGCGCGAAGGTTACGATAAGCTCCAGGAGGAATTGGAGTACCTCCGGACGGTTAAACGGCGTGAGGTCGCTGAGCGCCTGCACGAAGCCATGGAAGGCGGGGAACTGATTGAGGATGCCGAATATGAAGCTGCCAAAAACGAACAGGCTTTTGTTGAAGGGCGCATCCATGAGTTAGAGACCATTCTGGCAAACGCGCGGGTGATCGATCCCAGTCTAAGCCGCAGCGAGATCGTCCAGGTTGGCGCAAAAGTCACCATTCAGGAGGGAAGCAACGAGCCGGAGACTTATATCATTGTGGGTCCGGCGGAAGCCAACCCTCGTTTAGGGCGCATCTCGAATGAATCCCCGCTCGGACGGGCGCTCATCGATCATCGGGTTGGCGATGAGGTGCGCGTGGACGCGCCAGATGGACCCTTTACCGTCAAAATATTGAAGGTGGAATAGCATTGGGGCGAAGCGTAGGCCCCGCGTCTGGCATTTTGGCGCGGGGCTTTTTTTATCACAAACCGAGGTGGAAGGATGCCTGCTGAATATACCAATTTAGAGAAGATTCGTTTAGAGAAATTAGAAGCTCTCAGACAACGGGGAATTGAACCTTACCCAACTCGCGCTCAACGCACTCATACCAGCCGTCAAGCCATTGCGGCTTTTGAGGAGGCAGAAAGGAGTGGCGACTCACAGCCTGTTCAGGCGATTGTTGCCGGCCGCATTCGTTCGATGCGGGTGATGGGGAAGATCACCTTTGCCCACATCGAAGATGGCGATGGGCGGCTGCAATTGTTCCTGCGCGCCGATGAGATTGGCGAAGAAGCCTTAGAAACCTTCAGTCGCGATCTGGATATTGGAGACTTTGTTCAAGCGCGCGGGGAAATGTTCCGCACCAAAGCGGGCGAAGCGACCCTGAAAGTCCAGGAATACCGTTTGTTAGCCAAGTCGATCACTCCTCTGCCGGCTGCCAAAGACGAGTTGATCGATGGTAAAGTCATCCGCCACTCGGTTCTGGCAGACCCTGAAATGCGCTATCGTCAGCGTTATGCTGACCTGGCAGTTAACCCCGAAGTGCGTGAGATCTTCCGTAAACGGGCAGCAATTGTGCGCGCTTTGCGAGAGTATTTAGATGGATTGGGTTTTCTGGAAGTCGAAACTCCGATTTTACAACCGATCTACGGCGGCGCGGCTGCCCGACCGTTCACCACCTATCATAATCAATTGAAACAGACCCTGTATTTGCGCATCTCTTTTGAGCTTTATCTGAAACGACTACTGGTAGGCAATCTGGAGCGCGTTTACGAAATCGGGCGCGATTTTCGCAATGAGGGCGTTGATCGCACCCACAACCCCGAGTTCACGCAACTGGAGTTCTATTGCGCCTACGCAGATTATCTACAGGTCATGCAGATGACCGAAGAGATGATAGCCTATGTCGCCGATCAGGTGCTCGGCAAACGTCAGTTCACCTATCAAGGTCATACCATTGACGTCAATCCTCCCTGGCGACGCCTGGAATTGCGCCAGGGCTTGTTGGAGGTTACCGGCATTGATATTCAAGCCTGTCCGACCACTGCCGATTTGCAGCGAGCGATGCGTGAAAAAGGCCTGCCTTACGACCCCAATGCGCCGCGCGGCAAACTCATCGATGGACTAATCGGTGATTATCTGGAGCCAACCTTAATTCAGCCTACTTTCTTATATGACTATCCGCGCGATATCTCGCCACTGGCAAAAAGCAAACCCGGCGACCCACAGACCGTAGAGCGCTTTGAAGGCTTTATCGCCGGCATGGAATTGTGTAATGCCTTTACCGAGCTCAACGATCCCTTGGATCAGGAACAACGATTCCTGGAGATGGGCAGAGATTATGACGCCGAAGATGAGCAACGCCATCCGATGGATGAGGATTACCTGCGGGCGATGCGCTATGGCATGCCTCCCAACGGCGGTTTTGGGATGGGAATCGATCGCCTGACGATGCTGCTGACCGATGCGCCAAATATCCGCGAGGTGATTTTGTTCCCTCATCTGCGCGAGCGAGAAGGCGAGTAGCGCTTGACAGCCTTCGTGGCTTGGGTATAATGCTTGCAAACGCAGTCAAAGGCGAACGCGGAACCCAATAACCGACCCCCTCGTCCTGCAGTGGAGGGGGTGCTTTTGATTATTCTGATGTGAGGAGTGGCAAAAATGATCGATCTAAATCTGATCCGTGAACAGCCTGAAGTGGTGCGTGAGGCAATGCGAAATCGGCAATTAGACCCCGCTCCGGTTGAAGAGGTGCTTCGACTGGATGCTCAGCGGCGTGCTTTGATTCAGGAAGTGGAAGCCCTGAAAGCCGAGCGAAATGCGGTTTCAAAAGAGATTGGCAAAATCAAAGACCAAAAAGAACGCCAAACCCGCATTGAAGCCATGCGCCAGGTGGGAGATCGCATTGCCGAACTGGATGAAGGCTTGCGACAGGTGGAAAATCAACTCCAGGATGTTTTGGCGACCATCCCCAACCTGCCTGACCGGCGCACTCCTTTGGGAAAAGATGAGAACGATAATGTTGTCCTAAAAACGGTCGGGGCGTTGCCTGAGTTCGATTTTGAACCCCAACCCCATTGGGATTTGGGGGTCAAATTGGGCATCCTGAATTTTGACCAGGGAGTCAAGATCACCGGTTCGCGGTTTTATGTGTTGAGCGGTTTGGGCGCTCGATTACAACGCGCCTTGATCGCCTTTATGCTCGACTTACATGCCAGACAGGGGTATCTGGAAAAATACCCTCCTTTCATGGTAAAGGGCCAAACCCTTTTTGGCGCCGGGCAGTTGCCAAAATTTTCCGACAACCTCTACCGCGACCATGAAGAGGACTTATGGATGGTGCCAACCGCAGAAGTGCCTTTGACCGGATTGCACATGGATGAGATTCTCGAAGAAAACACGCTCCCGCGGCGCTACACGGCTTATACACCCTGCTTTCGGCGCGAGAAGATGAGCGCCGGGCGGGATGTGCGCGGCATTAAGCGTGGGCATCAATTCGATAAGGTGGAAATGTACATCTTTTGCAAGCCAGAGGAGTCTGACCGTGAATTAGAGAAGATGCGCCAGGATGCTGAAGAGACTTGCGCCCTCCTGGGTCTGCCTTATCGCGTAAAGCAGCTTTGTACGGGGGATCTGGGTTTTGGGTCCGCCATTACGTATGATATTGAGGTATGGGCCACCGGATGTGGAGAGTGGTTAGAAGTCTCATCGGTTTCCAATGTCACCGATTTTCAGGCGCGGCGAGCAAACATTAAATATCGGCCTGCCGATGGAGGCAAAGCGCGTTTTCTACACACCTTGAATGGCTCCGGTTTGGGGTTGCCACGCACCTTGATTGCGGTTATGGAAAACTATCAGCAGGCCGATGGTAGTATCATTGTGCCAGAAGTCTTGCGCCCATGGATGGGCAACGTGGAAGTTATCCGAGGAGAGACGTGATTATGGGTTCCTGGCTTGAGACCTCGGTTTTCTGGATCACTCAGATTGTGATGCTTCTGGGTTTGCTCGGGTTGGCAGTGCCAATCTATCCCGGTTTGGTGGTCATGTGGCTAGCTGGCTTGGGATATGGGATCGTGCAAGGGTTCACGCCGTTGGGGTGGGTTGTATTTGCCCTGATGACGATTCTGATGTTGGTCGGTACGGTTATTGATAATATTCTCATGGGGGCAGGCGCGAAGAAGAGTGGAGCTTCCTGGATGGGGATTGGGGTGGCGTTGCTAGCCGGCTTGGTTGGCACGTTGTTATTTCCGCCGTTGGGTGGCCTGATTGCTGCTCCTTTAGCCGTCCTTGTTTATGAATATTGGCGGCAGAAGGATTGGGAAAAAGCCTGGGCAGCCTTGCGGGGGCTTGCTCTGGGTTGGGGACTGAGCTTTCTTGCCCGCTTTGCGATTGGCTTAGGGATCATGGGGTTGTGGTGGCTCTGGGTTTGGAGAGGGTAGAGGAAGAGCAGGAATGATTTGAACGTTGCGATCCTGCCTTGATTTCAGTTAGAATAGGGCTATAATGCGGTTGTACCGGATGCTTGCATTTGAAAGCATTTGCCGTCCAAATGTTCCAAGTTGTTGACTGGTGCATGAGAGCGGCGACTGGGAAGTTAGAAACAATTTAATAAGCGTTACGATACCACTCGCTTCTCGGAGGAAAGTATGAGAACATATCTGGCAATTGTGGAAAGATGCCCTGATACCGGTTTGTATGTTGGTTATGTGCCGGGCTTTCCGGGGGCGCATACCCAGGCAGAAACACTCGATGAACTACAGAGGAATCTACGGGAAGTTATCGAGATGTTGCTTGAAGATGGTGAACCATTGCTGGAAGCGGAGTTTGTAGGTACACAGATGGTTAGCGTTGACTAACAATGGGCAAGTATCCTGTTCTCAAACCACAAGAAGTTGTAGCAATCTTGGAAAGTCTCGGTTTTAGGGAAGTGCGTCAAAGAGGCTCCCACAGGCAATATCGGCATCCTGATGGACGGAGCACAACAATCCCTTTTCACAAAGGGCGAGATATCTCACCGATTCTTTTGCGTCAGATAGCCAAGGATATTGGGCTCACGATAGAAGAGCTTTTGAAACGCAGGTGAGCATCCAATTTAGCAAAGCCTCAAGATCGTGATCCTTAGAGTAAAGTCGGGATGATGGAAATGAAAGATCAACTCGAAATGGAGTTACGCTGTAGTGCTAAGTGCTACACCGGGCAGCCTTCGGCGAAGAGACGCAATATCATTTTATTAGGTAGAGACTGATACAATGAAATGGCAAGATTATGTTGATCCCACCATCTGTCACGGACAAGCCTGTGTCAAAGGTACGCGGATAATGATCTCGGTTATCCTTGACAACCTGGCGGCTGGCCTTTCTCTCGATGAGATTCTGAGCAGCTACCCGTCCTTAAGTCGGGAAGAGGTGCAAGCTGCGATTTCTTATGCTGCCGAGTTAGCCCGTGATCGCGTGGTTGGCTCTGTAAGACCAACTACGCCTTGCTCCGCTGCGCAGCAAGGTTTGGAGTAGCTTTGCCAGAAAGGGATTATGGTTGGCATTAGGAAATCCTGTATTCATCATGGAAAGGATCGGAGATGGAAAGTTTTGAAGATCAATATCTGGATGTGTTACAAAACATCGAGTCTGCTATCGTTGGGGTCTATCGCCAGCAGCCAGACCTGACCGATTACGACGTCGATAATGCCTTGAATGCCTTGATCCGGGCTTACCGTTTCGAACAACAAAATAAAACTGTTAGTCCACCGCAATTGAATCCGCTGGCAACACAGGTGTATATAGGGGTAAAGCTGATGTGCGAATGGCGCCTCGGCAGACAGAAGTTGTTTGAGAGCACCGGGGATGGAGAAATCCCATCACCGCCTCCGAAAACCATGGACGAGATCATTGCCTGTCTAAAGCGAATTCGTAAATCGGTCGAACGATGGAACAAGCGCGGTGGCACACGCGGTTACCTCCAATACATCGTACAATTTACCCCCTATGTATAAAAAACTGCCCAAACCTGGCTCTGTCGGACGACTTCATCTCGCTGCGATCCAGGCCAATGCAGCGGCTAAACTACACGCTGATGAGGTCAGGGGCCTTTATTACCCACAAGTCACATAAAGCATCACAAAGAGGTTCACGACACAAATGAATATAACCATTTTGAGCATATTCATTGGGATAGGGGGCATGTTTGGTTGGGGGATATATGACTTTCTCGGCGGCGTTTTTGCGAAACAGATTGGACCCTTCAGGTCTGTCTTTTGGTCACAATTAGCTGGTTTGCTCTTTGCCCTTTTACTTAGCTTTGTTTTTGCCATTAGCTTCAATGTTTCGATGCCGTTAATCATTTTGTCTGCAATTGCTGCGGTTCTTTATGCTGCCGGATACTTATTTTTCTTCAAAGGCTTTGAGGTAGGAAATGTATCCATCGTTGCCGCTACGATGAATCTCTGGGCTGTATTCACCATGTTGTTTGCTTTCCTCTTTATGGGACAGCGACTTTCCCCAATGCAAACCCTAGGGGTCTTGATGATTATTACTGGCGCAACTTTGGCTTCTTTAAAGTGGAGTGATTTAATAAATCAAGGGTTTCAACTTTCAGCAGGGGTCAGGGAAGCAATCGTAGGGGCGTTTTTCTTCGGTGTTTTTTGGAACATCAGTGAGATTATTTCTGAGGAGATTGGATGGTACCTGACTACGCTTTTCATAAAATTCGGGATTGTGAGTTTTTTGCTGATCTTCTCCTTTCTTGTGAAACGAGCAATCAACTTATCAAAAGCGGGTGCAAGAACAAAATCCATTGTTGTGCTAATGGGTTTTGTAGAAGTAAGTGCAGTGGCGCTGGTTAATTATGGTCTGACAATTGGAGATGCGATCCTCATTACCCCGATTGCTTCTGCCCTATCCATCGTGACGATTACGTTGGCAATCCTATTCTTAAAAGACAAAGTTACAAAGCTGCAAGGAGTTGGAATCATCACCGCAATTCTCGGCATTATCTTAACCGCCTTCTAAGTACAGACAACAGCTCTACCTGTTACTTTTCTACCCCCAACGAGTCTTGCTTTCCTGAGGAGCACCCGGCAGGTTCGATGTGCCGCGCCGAAGGAACTGCCAATCCTAAGGCTTTACATAGGTGATTCCAATCCCCATGCGGTCTAAGCCTTCGGTTGCCCAGTACTCCATGAAGGTTGATTCTTCGCTGAGCACGTTATATAAAACGGGGATGGCGCGCGGGTCGCCGATTAAAGCCAGGGCGCGCACTGCTTCAAGGCGGGCGGTCGGGTTGCCGTGTTTGACGGTTAAGATCAGGTCTGGCACGGCTTGATGTCCGATGGCGATCAGAGCATCGGCGGCCAGGCGAGCCAGCAATTTATCCTGACTTGCCAGCGCTTCGAGAAGGTCCGGCACGGCTTCGAAGGTGGGTTGATAGCGAATGCCCAAAGCGGCGCACTGGCGGACTTTAATGTCGGGGTCTCTAAGAGCCTGGACGAGCGCAGCCCTGGCTTGGGGCGCGGGGATCAGAGCCAGCGTGCGCAACGCCCACCAGCGTTGATCACCATCCTGAGAGTCAGCCAGCGCCAGCAGGGTGGGCAAAGCCTGCGCACCAAGTTTTGCCAGAGCCAGAGCGGCTTGTTCAGCTTTCTGGTCGTCTCCGCTGATGAGTTGTTGAACCAGCGTCTCTAACTCTGACATCCTAGTCACTTGGCGGCGGGACGGGGAGTTGCTCCTTTGGCACATTAATCCACTTATCCCCTTCGTCAATCAGCATGATCGGAATATCCTCCTTGATGGGATATTTGCGGCCGCAATCCTGGCAAATCAACCAGCTCTCCCGATAAACTTCGAGCGGATGATCAATGGTTTGAATACATACCGGGCAGCGCAGAATTTCAAGCAAATCTTGGGTGACCATTCAGAACCTCCGTTTTGTTTTGGCTTTCCATTTGGAGCGAAGGTCATTATACAGGAAAGCTGTTCAATTCACAACTCACAACCGCTTTTTATCTGTGGTTCAAGGAGGATTGTGTTGTCTCCCAAACCTCACGCCAGAGAGCCTCGCGATCCCAGTTGAACCAGATAAATAAATCCCCAATGGTAAAGCGTTTCCGAATAAA
>Ga0197142_1002456_pt1 | contig 16234 bp, 13 predicted proteins | sample GBS60_MetaG_FD_148614 | JGI IMG/M metagenome (GOLD analysis project Ga0197142, IMG submission 148614) | Sediment microbial communities from Great Boiling Springs, Gerlach, Nevada, United States - GBS 60_MetaG | ecosystem: Environmental > Aquatic > Thermal springs > Hot (42-90C) > Sediment...
CAGAGATATCGGAAATCAAGGGGTTGATTCAGTCAGAGGTAACACGATTAGAGGGGAAGATAGACACAGAGATATCGGAAATTAAGGGGTTGATTCAGTCAGAGGTAACACGATTAGAGGGTAAGATAGACACAGAGATATCGGAAATTAAGGGGTTGATTCAGTCAGAGGTAACACGATTAGAGGGTAAGATAGAGTCGGAGATAGCACGATTAGAAGGAAAGATACAGTCAGAGGTAACACGATTAGAGGGTAAGATAGAATCAGAGATAGCACGATTAGAAGGTAAGATGCAATCAGAGATAGCACGATTAGAAGGGAAGATAGAAACAGAGATATCACGTTTAGAAGGGAAGATAGAGAAAGAGATATTACGGCTAGATCGAAAATTTACAATCTTGCTAACAGGGATATTTTTTACGATAGTGTTTTTAAACCAGAATACGATAGAGTTTATATTAAAATTAATCAACTTTATTAAGTAGAATTATTAAAGATAAAAGACAGATATTGAAATATTTTATGAATATGATTAAAGCTTTATCATTTATGCATTAAAAGCAAATTGACAATTAAGATGATTATAATATTATAAGGGTATGGGGTCAGTGATAGATATAGAGTTATTGCAATTGTTAGAAGATCGATTAGGAAAAGAGGATGGACGTAAGGTAGCGGAGGCGATAGAGAAGTCTTTTGAGGAGATGAAGAAGAAGGCAGAGGGATTAGCAATCCAGAAAAAATTAGAGTTAAAAGACGAGTTGACGAAGGAATTAGCGAGTAAAGCGGACATAGTATACTTAGATGGGAAGATAGAGTCTGTAAGAGCGAGTTTAGAGGGGAAAATAGGCACAGAGATAGCTCGGTTAGAAGGTAAGATGCAGTCGGAGATATCACGCTTAGAAGGTAAGATGCAGTCGGAGATATCACGCTTAGAAGGTAAGATGCAATCAGAGATAACTCGATTAGAGGGTAAGATAGAAACAGAGATATCACGTTTAGAAGGGAAGATAGAGAAAGAGATATTACGGCTAGATCGAAAATTTACAATCTTGCTAACAGGGATATTTTTTACGATAGTGTTTTTAAACCAGAATACGATAGAGTTTATATTAAAATTAATCAATTTTTTTAAATTTAATTTATAAAAATAATATAATAATTGATAGATTTGTCTTTTAACTTTTTCGATGTAGTTTTTTACGAAATTTATGTATGATTATCAATATGTGAATTTTGTATTCACATTATTTTGAAACAGAATTTATTAAGTTCAATCGTAATAGCAAAACGCTGTTTTATGTATCTTTTCGGGGTAATTTTTCAAAAGTTCAATGGAGTTATTTTTGTATGAATGAATATTAAGCAATATCATTAAAAATTCTTTCTTCAATTAAAAATTCTAATAGCTACGTTTTTGTATCCATATTAAATCAATCCATAGAAAATTCAATCGTTTGATATGTTGTTAGATATAGATAACAAAAAACTAATTTTTATAAAAACAAATTCCTGTTGTTTTTCTGTTAATTTTGCAAAGACCAACAGTTGGTGTTAATCCAAATAAGGACTTAATTTAAAATAGCCCGTGTTGTTATCTCCGTCTAATATATAATAACAATCAATACCATGTTGATTCAATTTCGATATTACAATAGATACTTGGTTTGGTAGTGTATCGTATATGATAGAACATGTTTTATCTAAATTCATTCCGTAGTCGGGGAATCCATAATTGATAAAAAACCCATAAGAATTTTCGAAAACAATTATTTTATTAGCGAAATAAAAAAAATCTGAGGGGATATCTGAACCTGGATTTAAAATCACCAATTTATTTTTACTCTTGATATAATCTGTAATATTCTGATAGAAAGAAAATGTGCTAATGTCATTAGACACTTCATCTAGAAAAAAGCCATCAATATTTGGATTTCCATAAAAATTTAAGTAATTATCAATATCTAGTTTGATATCACTAATGTTTCTGTTGCTATAAGAAGTATAAACATACCCAATTACTTTAAAATTATTGTTTTTTAAAGAATGAATTGCAAAAACAAAGTTTGTATCTACGTTTGAACCAGGTCCATTATTTGGGTTTATAATAACAAAAACTTTTTTGTTCGTTTTTAGGTTATAAAGTTTTATCCATTCGTTTTCATAAGTTCCGATGGGATAAGAATATAATGGGATGATATAAGTATGATTAACATTTGTCATTAGATATGCTAACCATAGTTGAATCCATTGATTTTCTTCGTAGGATTTTTTCGCACATTGGGAATAAAAAATTGTTAATCCTACAAACAAGATAATTCTAAAAATATACAAGGGGAAAATCATAATAAAATATATAACCCTTAGAATCTTTTTGTCAAATAGTTTTATAGTTTATAGGATTAAGTCTAATACTACATAAACAAAACTTTTGTGGTTAATGGATAAATTTAATAGATGATTTTGAGAATTGATTCGATAATTCATTATATGTATAGTTTTCTAAAAAAATTCACCAGGAAAAAAATTCCCTTAAAAAAATCTTCTCTATTGGCTATTTTAGAAGAACGCTATAAAATTTCCGAAGATATTGTTATTTCGGAGATAGAATTTTCCATCTTAAAAAGCGAAAAATTTAGGATTTTGATTGTTCTCATTCTGGTAATATTTAGTATATTGCATTTTTTAAGTTTAAAATTATTTTCTCCCCCACGTATTGTAGAATTATTGGGAAATGATCGATTGATTTACCTCCATCTGTTAATTCTTTTGTTTTATTTATTTTACGAAGGTTTCTTGTATTTTCGCGTAAATACATTGATAAAAAAAAGAATGCGAATTTCGAATCTTTTACGTTATTTAAATGCATTTATAGAAATCTCTGCTCCTACCATATTTTTATATATTCTTGGTATCAATATAAATTCTCCCGAAGCATTGATTTTTTCGCCTTATTTGATTTATTTTTTAATCATTATTTTATCTATTCTTAGGTTAGATATAACTTTGAGTATATTTACTGGTTTTGTCGCTTTTATCGAATATTTTTTAATAAGTTTATATTTTATGAACCAATTTCAAAATATGTCGAATTTTGCTATCTATCTTGCAAGTTGGGAATTTTATTTAACAAATGGTATGATTATTTTAGTTGCAGGTATATTGAGTGGTGTTATTAGTAATCTTCTAAAATCTTACATCAAACATTCTGCAAAAATTCTCGAAGATAGAAACGAAATCATGAATATCTTTGGTCAATATGTTTCTCACGAGGTCATGGATAAGTTGATCCATCAAAAAAATATAGATTTAACAGAAAAAAAACAAGTATCAGTAATGTTTTTAGATATTCGCAATTTTACGAGATTTTCGGAATCCAAAGATCCCGTAGAAGTGATAGATTTCTTGAATGAACTCTTTGAGCCAATGGTAGATATTGTAAATCAGCATCAAGGTATTATTAATAAGTTTTTGGGAGATGGTTTTATCGCTATTTTTGGAGCTCCCGTAGAGTTAGAAAATTCTGCTTGGCATGCTTATAAAGCTGCTTTAGAAATTTTAGAATATTTAGAAAAATTAAAAAACGAAAGTGTTATAAGCGATAAATTTAAAAACATCAAAATTGGTATAGGCATACATACAGGTTTAGTAGTTACTGGAAATGTGGGTTCAAAAACAAGAAAAGAATATACAGTGATTGGCGAAACAGTGAATTTAGCATCGCGAATCGAACAAATCAACAAAAAATTCGGAAGTCAGCTTATTATTTCCAAAGAAACCTATGACGAAATTCTTAAAAAAGAGTCGAATGTTACTTATCAAGAAGTCAAAAAAGTAATCGTTAAAGGAAAAACACAACCTATCATAATTTATAAAATAATCTAAATAAAAAAAATTGCTTGAATTTAAAAAATAAATATAAAAATTTGAATTTATGGAAATAAAGAATTTTGGTATTATTACATCCGGTGGTGATTGTGGTGGATTAAATGCAGTTATAAAAGGTGTTGCTTTAACAGCTTTAAAGCAAAATATAAAAACGTTTATCATTCCGAATGGTTATGCGGGATTATATAATTTGATCGATTTTGATCATCTAGTAGAACTAACACAAGATCGGATAGAACAAATTGATGTATATATGGCTGGAAGCGAGGCAGGTAACTCTCGCGTAAAAATAGCGAAAATCAAAGACGAAAACAAATACGAGCGAATTAAGCAAGGTTTAAAAAAATTTCAAATCGATGCTCTTTTAATCGCTGGTGGAGATGATACAGGAAGTGTTGTGGCAGATCTTTCCGAAAAGAATATTCCTTGTATTCATATTCCCAAAACGATGGATTTAGATTTGATGACTTACAGCGTTGGTGGGGACAGTACAATCCATAGAATTGCACAATTTGCCTGGGATTTAAAAACAACTGGAAGAACGCATAACAGAATCATTGTAATGGAGGTTTTTGGTCGTTATGCAGGTCATACTGCTTTTCGCGGAGGTATAGCTTGTGGTGCCGATGCGATTTTAATTCCAGAAATTCCCGTAGATTTTGATTATCTTTATGAATTCGTAAAAAAACGCTTTATCGAAAGAATCGAAAAAAGCGATGTTAAAGCGGGAACTGTAACCATCATCGTTGCAGAAGGTTTAAGGGATGCTTCTGGAAAAGAACTAGTAGACGAAAGTGCTCCACCAGATGCATTCGGTCATAAAAAATTGATGGGAGCAGGGAAGTATGTTGTAAAACAAATCGAAGATAGAATCAAAAAAGACCCAGAGATCAAAGAATTTATGAAGCGAACTGGTCAATATGTAGAAGGTGTTTACGAAATCCCCGAAGTACGAGAAATTAGACCTGGTCATTTGGTTCGTTGTGGATTTACTAGTCCAATTGATGCAAACTTTGGATTAGAAGTGGGAGCAAGTGCGGTTTATTTAGCGTTAAACAATATTTTTGGTGTAACGGTGGTTTCTTATGTTGACGGAAAAATCCATTACATGGATATAAAAGAAGCAATTCAACAACGATTTGTAAGCGAAGAATCCATCAGAATTTATGAACAAATGGGGATAAGCTTTGGACGTAAACCACAAGATAAAATAGACATAAAATTCGAAAAGGTTTCTGGAAAACCCATTCGTCCTTATTAGAAATAAAAACGGGGCTCCCCGTTTTTTCTTTGAACTTCTTAAAAATAGCTTGTTGATTTTATAATTTTCATTTTCTTTATACTATATTGAAATAATTTGGTTATAACTAAAATTAAATTCTTTTATAAAATATTGTTGCTATTATAGAATTTTTATAATTTATTTAGGAGGAAAAAGCATGATATCTACTGAACTAAAAGAAAAACATATAAAAGAAGACTTCGAAGAAGAAATACTCGATGGTTATTCTGCTGAAGAGTTATTTTCCATTCCCGAAGGTTTAACTTATAAAGATTTTCTGGTTTTACCTGGCTATATTGATTTTAGTCCTCACGAAGTAAATTTAGAAACTTATTTAACAAGAAATATCAAAATCCAAAGACCATTAATTTCTTCTCCAATGGATACAGTTACAGAAGATAAAATGGCAATAGCTTTGGCATTACTTGGAGGCATTGGAATTATTCATTATAATAACACACCCGAAGAACAAGCAGAATTAGTAAGAAAGGTAAAGCGTTTTAAAAATGGTTTTATTGTAGATCCTATTGTGCTTTCTCCAGAACATACAATAAAAGATGTTTATGATATCAAAGAAAAGTATGGATTTTCTGGAATTCCCATTACAGAAGATGGGACAAAAAATGGCAAATTGATTGGAATCGTAACGAATCGAGATATTGATTTAGAAAAAGATCTTTCAACCAAGTTAAGAGATGTGATGACAACAGATTTAATCACAGCTCCAGAAGGATTATCTTTGGCAGAAGCAAACGAAATCTTAAAAAAATCCAAAAAAGGAAAACTTCCCATTGTTAATAGCAAAGGTCAATTAGTTGCATTAATATGTAGAAGTGATATTAAAAAACACAAAGAGTATCCTTATGCCTCAAAAGATGCCAATAAAAGACTTATGGTAGGTGCAGCAATTTCTACAAGACCAGAATCCAGAGAACGTTTAGCATTATTAGTGGAAGCTGGTGTTGATGTTGTTGTAATTGATTCAGCACAAGGGAACTCTTCTTATCAAATAGAAATGATTCGATACATCAAAAAACAATATCCCGAAATTGATGTAATAGCAGGAAACGTCGTAACCCAAGAGCAATGTGAGAATCTCATAAAAGCTGGTGCAGATGCATTACGAATTGGAATGGGGCCTGGTTCCATATGTATTACACAAGATACCATGGCAGTTGGTAGAGCACAAGCGACAGCCGTTTATAAAACAGCAAAATTTGCAAGAAAATATGGTATTCCCGTAATTGCAGATGGAGGTATATCGAACATAGGTGATATTGCAATTGCCTTAGCAATTGGTGCATCTACTACAATGATGGGGTCTTTGTTTGCTGGTACACACGAAGCTCCGGGGGAATATTTTTACGAAAATGGGGTACGTTTAAAGCGATACAGAGGTATGGCCTCACTAGAAGCGATGAAGGCAGGTGGTGCGAAACGTTATTTTTCGGATGATCAAGAAATAAAAGTTGCACAAGGAGTATCTGGAGCGGTGGTAGATAAAGGTTCTATGTTTCAGTTTGTTCCATATTTAATTCAAGGATTAAAGCAAAGCTTCCAAGATATGGGCGTTCGTTCTATTCCTGAACTTCACGAAAAAATGTATGCGGGTAAATTAAGATTTGAACGAAGAACCTTGAGTGCTCAAGCTCAAGGAACAGTCCACGGCCTTTATAGTTACACTTATCCAGTTTTTGGAATGCCCGAAAACAAAAAATAGAGGTATCAATATGATGGATTTTGATAAGTTCAAAAAGATTAACGACGAAAGACCTAATTATGGCGAAATCGAAGATGCAGATGTTGTGACTTTTTATAAAAATAGTGGATGTGGGGATGGTTATAGAATTTTCTTAAAAATAAAACAAGAGGGCAATATAAAAAAAATTGAGAATGCAACGTTTACTACCACAGGGTGTGGGTTTAGCATAACAGCATTAGCAATGGGCTTAGAATGGATTAAAGGTAAAACTCTCGAAGAAGTAGAAAAAATCAGCATAGAAGATATAGAAACTTTGTTTGAATTTCCCGAAAAAAGAAAAAACTATCCACAGTCAGCTGTTGAGGCAATCCAAAAAGCTATAAGCGAATATAAAGTAGGTAAAAAAACAAATTATACCACCAAAAATCGTATCTTACAAAAACTCAAAGAACAAGGACATTTAAAAAACGAAAATCTTCAACAAGCAATGCTAGATAATTTAGATCTTTCTGGGGTGGACTTTAGCGGTGCAAATTTACAAAATGCCTTCTTGCAAAATAGCAATTTAGAAGGAGCTAATTTTCAGAATGCAAATCTTCGAGGTGCTTATTTGAATATGGCAAATTTAAAGAATGCCAATTTTCAGAACGCGGATCTTCGATTTGCTAAATTGATTGGTGCTCAAATCGAAGGTGCCAATTTTCAAGATGCATTGTATGATATTGGAACAAGAGTAGATCCCAAACAAATTGATATTTTTAAAGTAATGAAAAAAGCAGAAAAGGGTTTGGTAGAAATACAAACATATTAGTTTCTTTATTAATATTTCTATTTTTCTTAAAAAAATAATTGATTTTTTAACTAAATAGATTATTTTCGAATCAATGACATATCAAGTAGGTGAACAAAAAATTTTAAAAAAGCCCACTTTTATTTATAAAGGTGTAATTGTGCTTCAAAATTCTCCTGTTAGAATCAATGCCATAGAACAGAAAGGTTCAGAAATATTCTATACAATCGAATATATCGATAAAGAAGGTAATATCATGTTGATAGAAAATATAAAACATGAAGAATTGGTCTAAATAAAATGCTAAATAAAGTTTTATCGACTCATCAGAAAATTTATTTTTTTGTAGAAGAAAATATAAAAATGGAAAATGCTCCTCTTTTCTACGAAGAGTTTACAAAAAGCAATGATTTTATAGGAAAGAGTATATTTTTAGATTTTACCAAAGTTAACTTTGTAGATAGTTCTGGAATTGGCATTTTGATCCGTTGTGCAGATTATCTTAAATATCGTTCAGCCAAACTTGTCTTGGTGAATATAAATAAATCCCTCTATGCAGTTTTTCGATTAGCTGGATTAAATCAAATTTTTGAGATTATACAAAAAGAAGATTTGAAAAATTTTTTAGATAAAGAGGAATTAAAAAAGATTCAATCTAACCGATAATAGAGTTATGAGGATATTTTTAAATGTAATCATTTTATTATTTTTTTTACAATGTGCTTCTGGATTTTATAAAAAAGAACGCATTTATTTATCTGAAAATATTGCTGTTTATTTGTTAGACGAAGACGCATATCCCGATGATCAAGAATTAAAAAAATATATCAAACCTGTAAAAGATTTTCCTGATGATGCTATCAAAAAAATTTCTTTGGTGTTAACAAATCTAGAAGTAGAAAAAGAAGGAATGTTTAGTAAAGATATTTATCCGTTAGTTTATCCTCAACAGATGGAACAGCTACAAGATATATTAAAAGACATTTTACCGAATGTACCACCTAAAAAACGAATTTTGATTGTTCAAAAATTTGACCCATTTAGGACTGTATTGAGTAAAGACAAACGTTCTACCATGTTACTATGGTATGATGAAGATGGATATAACATTGTTTTTGGAGAAATCCACGAAGATCTTTTACCTGATAGTTTTTCCTCAGAGATTAATTGGTTGGATATTTTTCCAGTTTCTTTAAAACAAAATAATCCAAAACAAAAGATACTCAAAAAAGATTTTATCACCTTTAAACAAGTGGGAGATTTTACTCATTATAACTGGATCATATTTTCTGGTATGAATTTAGAAAAAATTAAGTTGCCCGTACAAAAAAATCAAAACAAAGATGGCATCGAAGAACGTTTAAAAAAATTAAAAGAACTTTATGATAAAAATTTAATTACAAAAGAAGATTACGAAAAACGAAAAGAAGAGATTTTAAGTGAACTATAGTTTTTTGCGCTAAATAAAAATTATTTTTAAAAGTTATACTGATAAAACTAAATATGATAAAAATCTATAAAATAATCTAATATTATTAAAAAAATTCCATAATACTTATCCGATTTTAGAACATACTTTAGAAATATAATATGTTTATTTAATAAATTTATTATATAATCAATAGAATATTATAATAAATTCAAGCCGCTGGACACGAAAACCGACTATAAACCTCTAAGTTAGCATGAGTAATTTTGTGTCTTGATGAATAACTATTTCCCGACTGGATTCGGCGATGCTCTTCTTGATCTTCATCGTCTAATGAGGGCAAGAAAATCAAAGGCACAATAGGTATTTCGTTATCTTGCATTTCCCAATCTAACATAATACGGATTATAAAACTCATAGAATAACCCAAAAAAAATCGCAATTCGTAGAGTTTACCCCAATACGTCGGCTGTATACTAATTTTTCGAATAATATATTCTTTGGTTTTAGGTTGGTACGATGCAGTTAATGTTCGTTTTTCTTGGGAAATGCTAATTCTGTAAAGATAGGCAAGATATTTTTTTAAAAGATAATCAATCGTTAAAGTTAATTCTCCTCCAAACCTTGTGTTTGTTAAATGCATCAAATATATATAATGAAAAGGTGTAATATTGACAGATGTAATACATTTCTTTTGTGTGTAAAAGTGATGTATCTTCATATTTATTATAATCCAGTTTTTGAGAATTTTCTATTAAAATTTTTTGGGTATTTTATGGTATTATCATCAACACATATTGTTCAAAATTTATATTAAAAACTACACAATACATTTTAAATGGAACCGATTCCTATATAAAAAAACATGAATAAGTAATAAGAAATGCTTTAAAAGATTTTTGTTTATTGTTGAAACTAAACAAACTACAATCACTAACTTCTAAATATTAAAAATATCCTTGAATACAAAAAAAAGCTAGCATTGTGCTAGCTTTCCATAGGAAAGGAGAGAGAGATTCCCTATATAGTAATATACGTAATTTTATTGAATTTTGTTCAATTTTTTTTTAGTTTTATAAAAATAATTTCGTACAAAATTGGGATTATAATTAACGTTAGAATCGTAGATGTTATTAATCCTCCAATCATTGGTATTGCAAGACGTTTCATAATTTCGGAACCTGCTTCGCTTGACCACAATATAGGTAATAAACCAATAAAAGTCGTGGAAACAGTCATTATTTTAGGACGGACCCTCATAACTGCTCCTTTGATTATCGCATCTCGAAGATCATTTTCACTAAAAGAAAGTTTACTTTCTCTTAATTCTCTAATAGCTTGATTTAAATATACCAGCATTACAATACCTGTCTCCGTAGCAAGACCAGCTAATGAAATAAAACCTACATCAGTAGCAACTGAACGATTGTATCCAAGCATATACATCAACCAAATCCCACCAGTTAGAGAAAATACAACAGACGTTAATATTAGAATCGTATCTGTCCAATTTCTAAAATGAAAATAAAGTAAAAATATAATTACAGCAATTGTAAGAAAAGATGCAAAAATTAATTGTTCTTTTACTCTTTCCATTTGTTCGTATTGTCCACTCCAAACAATAGACATACCTGGATAAAAATGAATCTCTTTTTTTTCTATTGATGATAAAACTAACTTTTTAGCAGATTCCACAAAGTTTTGTACATCGTATCCTGGTTTTAAATCTATATAAATCCAAACTGTTTTTCGAGCGTTTTCTGTTTTTATTTCCATGGGACCTTCTTTTATTTCTATATCTGCTATCTGACTTAAACGAATATAGTTTACTTTATTCGACATTTCGCTTGAATTCATCGGAAGATTAATCCAAAGGTTTTTTATTTTTTCTGGTGTATCGCGTAATTCACGTGGGTAACGAATTACTACTGGGTAGCGTTCTGTTCCTTCTACTGTTATGGTAATAGGCATACCAGCAAGTAAAATATTTAGATGATTTTGAACGTCTTCTATGGTTAATCCATATTGCATTAATTTTTCTCTATTTAGATTTATATTTATATATTTTCCACCTAAGCTTCTTTCTGCTATAACAGAAGCTACGCCAGGAAAATTCCGTAATTTAGCTTCTATCATAAAAGCAACCTCTGTTAATTGATTTAAATCGTTTCCCAATAATTTTATTCCAACAGGTGTTTTGAATCCAGTAGAAAGCATATCAATCCTTGTTCTTATAGGAAATGTCCATGCATTGGTAAGTCCTGGAATTTTTATTTTTTGATCTAATTCTTCGATAATTTTTTCTATGGTCATATTGGGGCGCCATTCTGATTGGGGTTTTAACTGAATTGTCGTTTCTATCATGGTTAAGGGTGCGGGATCGGTTGCTGTTTCTGCTCTACCAATTTTTCCAAGTACTGTATCCACTTCGGGAATTTCTTTAATCATTTGATCTGTTTTTTGAAGGATTTCTTTTGCTTTTGTGACAGAAATTCCTGGTAATGTTGTAGGCATATAGAGTAAATCTCCTTCGTTTAAAGGAGGTATAAATTCTCCTCCAATAGGTTTTATTAAGTATCCGCCAGAAAAGTTAGGTATACCAGTAAATGGTAAAAACGAAATCAATGTAAAAACAATCGATAGTAGAATAAATTTATATTTTTTTTCTAATGCATAAATTAAAATGGGTTTATAAATTTTTATTAAAAAATTCGAAATAGGATTCTCTGATTCTGGTTTAATCTTACCTTTTACAAATCGGTACATAAGAACTGGTATCATGGTAATTGCTAAAATAGAAGAAAATGCCATAGCTAATGTTTTAGTCAAAGCTAATGGTTTAAATAAACGTCCAGATTCTCCCGTTAGCAATAAAATCGGAAGAAAAGAAACTGTTACAATCAACAAAGAATAAAAAATCGATGGTCCTACTTCTATTGCCGATTCTTTTACAAGGTTTAGATAATTTTCAGGATGATAGGGATCTTTTGCTTTTTCTATGTGTTTATGCAAGTTTTCTATTAATACAATAGATGCATCTACCATTACACCAATGGCAATTGCAATTCCTCCTAAACTCATAATATTAGCGTTTATACCTAAAAAATACATTGTAATTAAAGAAGCTAATACACCAACTGGTAGTGTAAAAATTGCAACAAAAGAAGATGGAAAATGTAATAAAAATATTGTAATTACAACAGAAACTACAATCATTTCTTCTAATAGTTTCCAAGATATATTTTCTACTGCACGATGAATAATTTTTGAACGATCATAAGCTGGGATTATTTTTATTCCTTCTGGTAAAATTGGTTCAATTTCTTTGATTCGCTTTTTAACGCGATCAATTACTTCTATTGTATTTACTCCGTGTCTTGCTATTACTATACCAGCTACTGCTTCTCCTTCTCCATTCCAATCAATTATCCCACGTCGCATCGAAGAACCAATATATACGTTAGCGATATCACCAATGTTTAGGGGATTTCCTTGTTTAAGATTGATCTTTAACGGAATATTTTTTATATCCTGGATAGATTGAATATAACCAAAACTTCGAATCATATATTCTGTTTCTCCTAGTTCGATAGATCCCCCACTTGCATCCATATTACTTTTTTTTATGGCCATTTCGATATCGCGAATACTAATATTGTTTAAAATCATTTTATCTGGATAGGGTTCTACATAATATTGTTTTACAAAACCTCCTGCAGAGGCTACTTCCGATACACCTTCGAGAGAAATTAATTCGTATCGTAAATACCAATCTTGAATACTTCTTAACTGTTGAAGGTCATATTTGCCACTTGTGTCTACTAATACATACATGAAAACCCATCCTACACCTGTTGCATCCGGTCCAATTTGTGGTGTTATACCTTTGGGAAGATATTGCGAGGCATAGTTTAAATATTCCAATACTCGACTTCTTGCATAATATAAATCAGTTCCATCTTCGAAAATTACATATACCAAAGAATAACCAAAGAAAGAGTAACCACGTACCACTTTCGCATAGGGAACCGCTAACATTGCTGATGTTAAAGGATAAGTAATTTGATCTTCTACCACCTGTGGTGCTTGTCCAGGATATTGTGTATAAATAATTACTTGAACATCAGATAAATCGGGTATTGCATCTATGGGGATTTTTTTTATTACATAAACACTTAGTATAATAATTAATGCTGCTGGTAGTAAAATTAAGATTTGATTTTTTAACGAAAATTCAATGATTTTTTTTATCATAATTCTCCTCCATATTTTAGTGTTGATGAAGTAGTATATCGCCTTGGAGTTTTTGTATTGCTTCTTGAATCCTTGTTTCGGAATCTAGCAAGAACTGTGATGATGTAACAACTTCTTCGTTTTCTTCTATTCCATCTTTTATTTCTATCCAATTTTCGCCATCTGTCATGCCAATATTTACAATTCTAGGTTCTATAACACCATTACCTAAGTGTACAAATGCAATATTTCGCGAGCCTGTTTGTATTACAGAAGAATAGGGCACTACTAATAAAGGTTTAGAAACTTTATAAATTAATTTTATATTAGTATACATGCCTGGTTTTATTTCGAAAGCTGGATTGGGAATTTCGATACGTACATTCAAATCTCTTGTAGTACCTTCTATATAAGGATAAATATAAGTAATTTTCCCGTTAAATGTTTTATTAGGAATTTGCGAAATTTCTACGATTGCTTTTTGTCCTAAGTAAACAAAAGGAATATCTTTTTCTGGTATATGGGCAATGACCCATACATTAGAAATATTTGCAATCTTGAATAAATCCATTCCTTCTTTTACTTGTTGTCCTTCGAATACGAATTTTTCTATAATAAATCCATTATAGGGACTTGTTAAATATAATAGTTTTTGTGCTTTTTGTTGGGTTTCGATTTGTTGAATTTGATTTTCGCTTATGTTCCAAAGTTTAAGTCTTTCTCTTGAAGATTGTAAAGTTTTATAGAGTTCCGATGCTATGTCGGAATTTCCCATTTTTTTTGCTATCTGATATTGTTTGTAGAGATTCAAATATTCTTCTTGGGTTGCATATAATTCTGGGCTATAAATAGCAAGTAAAGCCTCGCCTTTTTTTACATATTTGCCGTTATATTTCGCAAAGAGTTTTTCTACCCATCCAGTGATTCTGCTGTTTATAATATAAATTTCGCGTTCATCATAATCGATATGACCAACGATAGAAATATTTCTTTCGACTTGTTTTTTTTCTGCATTTTGCGTGCGAAGACCTATTTTTTGTATCATTAAAGGATCGATTTTAATCTTTATAGTACTATCGTGTGTAGAATCATGATGATGATGTTCTTCTTTAATTGATTCTTTGACTGGTACCAGTTCCATATGACAAATGGGACAATGACCTGGTTTGTCCTGTATAACTTGCGGATGCATTGGACATGTCCATAATTGTTTGTTTGGAGCTATATCTTGTTTAGAGTCTTGTTTAGATTCAAAATAATGCTCTTTGATGTAATATCCTAAGTATCCAATACCTAAGATGATTAAAATAATTAATATATATTTTTTATATTTCATATTTTCCTCCTATTGGTTTTGATAAATTTCTGGTAAAATTTGATTCGAAAATTGTAAGTATTCGATCATTTTTAAATGATATTTTTTTTGAATGTTCAGATATTCCTTTTCGAGATTCAAAAGATCTTCTAGAATTAACGAAAAACCTTCAAAATCGATCTTACCTACCATATAGTTTTTTAGCCCAGAATTATAAGATAACTCTGCTTGTGGTATTAAAACATTTTTATATAGGTCTTGCCTATTTTTTAATGTTTGAATTTCTATTTTTAATTCTTTCAATTTAGTTTTTAGGTTTAACTCTACTTCTTTTAATTCATATTGCGATTTTTTAAAATTATATTCTTGCGATTGAACTGCTTTCGGATTAGAAAAAGCACTCCATAAAGGAATTCGAAAGGAAATACCAGCCGACATAAAATTTTCTCCTGATTTGGGATCATCTTGGATTTTTTTTGTTTCGCGATAAGATAAAAACAATTCGAAATCTGGATAGTATTCGTATTGTTGTAGTTGGATTTTTTTCTCGTCTAGTTCTGGTAAGATTTTTGCAAAATTATAATAAGTCGTATTATAGATTGTATCTTCTTTAGCTTGTTGATATAACATATCTATATATTGTTTAATAGAATCATTATAGGATGATCCTTCGTAATTTGTTTGGTTAATTATAGAATAATAATAGCTTAGGTTTTCTTTTAAATTTTCTATTGTACCATTTATAACAATCATTTCTTCGTTTAGTTTGTTTTCTAGTAAGATTGCTTTTGATAAATCCGTATAAGTACCTTTTCCCGTTGAATATTTAGCTTTGCTTGATTCAGTTAAAATTTTAAATTTATTATAATAATTTTCTAGAATAGAATAGATTTCTTTGGATGTATAATAAGAAACTAATAACATAAGAATCTTTTCTGTTGTTTTGTTGTATTCTTCTTGTAATTTAATGCGTTCTAGTTCTATTTCTTTTTGAGTTATATTAGATTTTAATGTTAATTTTCCAGGCGTTGGTATTGGCTGAATCAAAGAATATTCAATGCCAGACATAGGAGATTTATCGAATTCGAATAGGAGTTTTTTGTTATAGGGAACATTACTCCACCTTATACCAAAACGCGGATCAGGATAATATGATTTATTATATTTATATTCTTGTAGTTTATATGCTAATTTCATGGTTTGAGATTGTATTTTGGGATGGTTTTCTAAAATAGCTTTTAGGTCTAAATAAAAAGCATTGTTATCTATACTTTCTTCTGAATACAAAATGTTAGTACTCAAATATAAAATAATTATAAAAATAAATATATGATTTTTCATAAATAAACTCCTAAAAAAATTAATTAAAAAAAAGATATATTTTTGAGGAAATTTAATTAAATTTTATTTTAGTTGAACACAAAACAGGATAAATGTGGGAACTATTTTTATTATGGGGAAAATATAAATTATAACTGTTTGAATTTTTTCTTTAATGGGAATATAGAAATAATAAAGAGGTTTTGTATATAAAGAAATATTGTATTTTAAATAATTATCAGCATTTTCGTGTAAATAATCACAAGAATGAGTTG
>Ga0197142_1002458_pt1 | contig 16229 bp, 17 predicted proteins | sample GBS60_MetaG_FD_148614 | JGI IMG/M metagenome (GOLD analysis project Ga0197142, IMG submission 148614) | Sediment microbial communities from Great Boiling Springs, Gerlach, Nevada, United States - GBS 60_MetaG | ecosystem: Environmental > Aquatic > Thermal springs > Hot (42-90C) > Sediment...
AGGCAATTCGGGGTGTTGACTTTCACAACTAAGCAAAATATAATTAATTTATAAGTGTTTTCATATTGTTCCTTAAGTAATGGAGGTTTCCAATGACAAAGGCAGAGATTGTGAATGCCCTCTGTGAAAAAGTAGGTCTTACAAGAAAAGAGGCCTATGATTTTGTTGAACTTATTTTCGATACCATGAAAGAGACCTTTTCTCAGGGTGAATCTATTAAGATATCAGGATTTGGCACCTTTAATGTGAGGCAGAAGAATGCAAGGATTGGTAGAAACCCAAAGACGGGAGTCTCTCTTGAGATTAAGCCGAGAAAAGTGATAAGCTTTAAAATAAGTACTCAGCTAAAGGAAGAGATAGAAAAAGGGATTAGTGAGGACAGAACCAAAGAGATAGAAGCAGAAAGCTCAGGATGAGTGAAATATGACGGCCCTTCCAGAAGAGGATTATAAAAGGCCTGTTTCAGAGAAACTGTTTTACAGGATTGGTGAGGTCAGTAGGCTCACAGGACTTGAGCCCTATGTGCTTAGATACTGGGAGACAGAATTCCCCTTTCTAAGACCGAGAAAATCGAATTCAGGCCATAGGGTCTATACGAAAAGGGAGATAGACCTTATCTTCACCATAAAGAGACTTCTTTATGAAGAAAAATATACTATTGAAGGAGTGAGAAAAAAATTTGGTGTTTTAAAAACAGAGATAAGAGACGAGGGCTTAGAAGAAAAGGCAAAGACCTCTGTTACTTTCACCACCAATAAGGCAAAGGAGAGGCTTGAAAGGATAAAATCAAGGCTTATCAGGCTTCTTGAGAAGATGGGATAAAGAGAAGATAAGACTTCGGGGCGTGGCGCAGCCTGGTAGCGCACTCGCTTGGGGTGCGAGTGGTCGCCCGTTCAAATCGGGTCGCCCCGACCATTTTAGATCTTAAAATAAGTCTTGAGAAAAAGGTCTGAGTAGGTTAAAATATATTAACCTGCCCTGCAGGTGATTGAGATGATAAAGTTGATCCGGCAATTAGATTCTTTAGGGAGCCAGCGCAAGGAGTACGGTGTGCATGCCTCCATGAGGAGGAAGCCTGAAGTCTCCTTCAAGGCACCCACCTATAGATTTAGGGGATCTAATTTTTCATCTACACCTCAGGGTGGGATAAATAAGGCTGGTTGTGAGGGAATATCAGTAAAATCAAGAGGCCTGTGGGCCTTTAATATAGATTCAGATGAATATCTCTATTTGAAAATTACCTGACCATCCCTCCACCTTTACCAGCCTTGACTCTCCCTGCCGGAGAGGAAGAAATTATTTACGAGGAACATTATGGGTCTTTTTGGTTCAGGGGTGCAGCCTCTTGCATGGAGGATGCAGCCCGAGGATATAGATCAGTTTGTTGGACAGTCCCATCTATTAGCTTCTGGAAAACCTTTAAGAAGACTCATTGAAGAGGACAGACTTGTTTCTTTGATATTTTTTGGACCACCAGGGACAGGCAAAACCTCTCTTGCAAGGATTATTGCTAAAAAGACAAGGTCCCAGTTTCTGTCCATCAATGCTGTTACTTCTGGCATTAAGGACATAAGAGAGGCCCTTCAAGAAGCGAAGAAGGCTCGAACAATCCTTTTCATTGATGAGATCCACAGGTTTAATAAATTACAGCAGGAGGCCCTCCTTCCATCTGTTGAATTAGGTGAGATTATACTTATAGGTGCCTCAACCTATAATCCCTTCTTTTCTCTTGTACCAGCTCTTTCGTCAAGATCGATGATTTTTCAGTTTTATCCTCTTTCAGAGGAGGAGATATACCTGATCCTGAAGAGGGCTATTAGTGACCCAAAAGGACTTGGATGTGAGAAGGTTGATGTTACTGATGAGGTTATCCATTACATTGCTCAGATATCAGAAGGTGATGCAAGGAAGGCTCTTAACATCCTTGAACTTTCATTTTTTATATGCGATGAAGAGGGTGGCAGAAGGTATATCACTCTGGAGAAGGTGATGGAGGCAGTTCAGAGTAAAACCATATATTATGATGAAAGGGAACATTACGATACCATTTCAGCCTTCATCAAAAGCATGAGGGGTTCTGATCCTGACGCCACTGTTTACTGGCTTGCGAAGATGATTGAAGCAGGTGAAGATCCACTTTTTATTGCGAGGAGGATAGTTATATGTGCTTCAGAAGATGTCGGAAATGCCGATCCTCACGCCCTTGTTATTGCCCAGTCTGCAATGGAGGCGGTTGAGCGGATAGGAATGCCTGAGGCAAGGATTATTCTTGCTCAGGCTGCCCTGTATGTGGCACAGGCTCCAAAGAGTAATGCCTCATACACCGCTATAGAGGATGCCCTTACGGAAGTTAGAACAAAACCTCTTCAACCTGTTCCATCTCATCTGAGAGATGCCCATTATCACGGGGCATCAAAACTTGGTGCAGGTCTTAATTATAAGTATCCTCATGATTATGAAGGTCATTATGTAAAGCAGGACTATATGTTCTCAAAGAGGGTATTTTACAGACCATCTTCAGAGGGCTATGAGAGGATTATCCTTAAGAGGCTTGAAAAAAGGAGGTTAAGAGATGATAACTGAGATAATGATTGCAGTACTCACAGGATTTGCCATTGCGATTGGTGGAGGATTATTTATCTTCCTTCGGACAAAAAATATTTTAAAAAAGGAACGTCTTGCTCTTGAAGCAGAAAGGGCAAGATTGATAGAGGAGGCAAAGAAAGAGGCAGAGGCATTAAAGAAAGAGGCGAGAATTGAGGCAAAGAATATAACCTATCAGGCTAAATTAGAGGCTGAAAAGGATCTTAAAGAAAAGAGATACGAACTCAATCATCTCGAAAAAAGGCTCAGACAGAAGGAAGAGACCCTTGAGAGGAAATTTGATCAGATAGAAAGGAAAGAGCAAGAGTTTATCAGGCGTGAAAGGGATCTACAGGCAAAGGAAAGAGAAATCAATGAAAAGGAAAAGATATATGATTCTCTCATAAAAGAACAGATGGTCGTACTTGAAAGGATTTCTCGCATGAGTGAAGAGGAGGCAAAAAGGGAATTCCTCAAAAGGGTAGAAGAGGAAGCAAAACTTGAGGCAGCAAGACTTGCAAAGAGGATAGAAGACGAGGCAAAGGAGATAGCTGAAAAAAAGGCCAAGGAGATAATAAGCTTTGCGGTTCAGAGGTATGCAAATGATTATGTTGCTGATGAGACAGTCACTGCTGTGAGTCTTCCAAGTGATGAGATGAAGGGAAGGATTATTGGAAGAGAAGGAAGGAATATTCGTGCCCTTGAGGCTGCAACAGGTGTGGATGTGATAATTGATGATACGCCGGAACTTGTAACATTGTCTTGTTTTGACCCTGTCAGGAGGGAGATAGCAAGGCTTTCCCTTGAAAGGCTGATAGCAGATGGAAGAATCCATCCCGCAAGGATCGAGGAGGTAGTGGAAAAGGTTAAAAGGGAGGTAGAGGCAACTATAAAAGAGGCAGGTGAAAGGGCTGTTTTCGAACTTGGTGTGAGCGGAATCCATCCAGACCTTATAAAGATAATCGGAAGATTGAAATACAGGACATCCTATGGTCAGAATGTACTTCAACATTCTCTTGAGGTAGCCCATCTTGCCTCCATGATGGCAGATGAGCTTGGTGTTGATGCAAAGATTGCAAAAAGGGCTGGCCTTCTTCATGATATTGGGAAGGCTGTAGATCATGAGATGGAAGGTTCCCATCAGGAGATAGGTGCAAACCTTGCAAGGAAGTATGGAGAAGGTCCTGTTGTTATAAATGCTATCCTTGTACACCACGGAGAAGGAGAACCTGAATCTGTAGAGGCAGCCCTTGTTGCAGCTGCAGATGCCCTTTCAGCAGCAAGACCAGGGGTTAGAAGGGAGAGCATAGAAAGCTACCTTAAGAGATTAAAACAACTTGAGGATATGGCTATGTCATTCAAGGGTGTGCAGGCCTGTTATGCCATGCAGGCTGGAAGAGAGATAAGGATAATAGTGAGGCCTGATGAGCTTTCTGATGAGGAGTGTGCAATGATAGCGAGGGATCTTTCAAGGAAGATAGAGGCCCAGATGTCCTATCCAGGCCAGATAAAGGTTACAGTGATAAGAGAGACGAGGTATGTAGATTATGCAAGATAATCTTCGGGTCCTGTTTATAGGAGATATCGTCGGCAAACCTGGCAGATCTGCTGTAAAGACCATTCTATCTGGACTTATAGAAAAGTTAAAGATAGATTTTATTATAGCCAATGGTGAGAATGCAGCAGGAGGTTTCGGCATAACAGAGAAGGTTGCAAAGGAGCTTTTTCAGCAGAGGATAAATGTGATCACCACAGGGAATCACATATGGGATAAGAAGGATGATATATCTTACATAGCCAAGGATCCGTGTATATTGAGACCTTTTAATTATCCACCCGGTGTGCCAGGTCAGGGAAGTATTATATACAATCTAAACGGACTAAACATAGGTATAATAAATCTTATAGGAAGAGTTTTTATGGCACCTGTTGACTGTCCTTTCAGAATGGGACTTGCCGAGGTCGAAAGGATATCAGAGACAACAAGGATAATAATCATTGATTTCCATGCTGAGGCAACATCTGAAAAGATTGCCCTTGGATATTATCTTGATGGCAAGGTTAGCGCTGTGATTGGAACCCATACCCATGTCCAGACAGCTGATGAGAGGATTCTTCCAAAAGGTACAGCCTATATAACCGATGTTGGCATGACAGGCCCTCTTGATTCCATCATAGGGATTGAGGTGCCACAGATAATAGAGAGATTTCTTTATCAGATGCCGAAGAAGTTTGATGTAGCTAAGGGCAAATCTATCTTTTCAGCAGTACTTTTGGATATAAATACAAAAACAGGGCTTGCAAGGTCTATACAGAGGTTATATCTCTCGTGTGGCTGATTCAAGTATTCTTCTTTCGTATAACCAAATAAATTGGGTGGACATATGCATTATCATATAAAGAATATAACTGTCTTCTCTTCCTATGTGGTATTAATTCTTTTTATATCTTCTTGTGCCACGGCCCCTGTAATGAAACCTTCAGGCATACCATCTCAGGATATAAGACTTGAGATTACAAAGGCAATGCTTGTCGGCGGAGGAAAGCTTGTTGAGATAAGATACAGAATTGTGGGTGATATAAAGGCAAAGCCTTTAAATCCAAAAGAGACCTATATAGTTGACGAGGCTACAGGAGAGATTATCTTTGTTGAAAGGCCTCCAAGACTTATGGGAGGTTTGAGGCAGATGCCTCCTTCTTATATTATCTTTCCAAATAATGGAATAATTAAAAAAGGAAGTAATATTACTGTTGTGATCGGAGGTATCAGACAGGAACATGTAAGCGTAGAAGATGTTACCCATTCCTATTAGAGGTCTCTTTTTTTATTCTCTCTATTACTTCAGGAATTGGTAGACCTGTCTTCTTTGCAATCTTTTTTATATCCTCATATTCTAAACTCATCTTTTTTATTCCCTGAAACTCAGCAATCTTTAGTCTGACCTCTCCAAGACTTGAAGGAAATTCCTCTATAATCCTTGGAAGAATCAGTCGTTCTATCTTCTGAAATCTTATGCCAATGGTTGTGGTTTCCTTGAGGATAAGGGTTGCAATATCTTTCATCTCTTTTTCTCTACACAGGACAGATAGTTTATGACCAGGCCTTGATTTTTTCATTACTATGTTTTCTATATAAACATCAAGGGCTCCAGAATCGAGTAATAATTCTATAAGATGCTCATAGATCTGGGGATTCATGTCATCTATATTAGTCTCGATGAGATAGACATCCTTTTCACATATAAGACCTTCTGGTTCACCCCTTAAATTTACCCCAATGAATAACCTGAGGATATTGGGCCAGTCTTTAAAATCCTTTGATCCTGCACCATAGCCTATCTTTTTCAGCCTCATAGCAGGTATTTCTGATGGTATTGCAATGGCCTTAAGTATCGCAGCACCTGTAGGTGTTGTGAGCTCCTCTAAAGGTCCTGATGAATAGATAATAAAATCCCTCAGGAGCTCTACTGTAGCGGGTGCTGGCACTGGAAGGATACCATGTCCTGCCCTTACATAACCCTTCCCTGTATTTATAGAAGAACAGTATACCTCTTGAAGGCCAAGATATTCGAATCCTTTTAAGGTGCATATTATATCTATAATGGTGTCAATAGAGCCAAGTTCGTGAAGATGAGTATCATCTATGGAGGTTCCATGAACTCGGGCCTCCACTTCAAATAAATTATGGATTATATGAATTGCCGTTTCTTTTGATTTAGGAGTAAGGTTTGAGCTTTCAATAATGTCTTTAAAATCCTCAAAGTAATAAGTTTTTTCATCTTTTGCTATTATCTCAACACGGGTTGCAATAATACCAGCCCTGTTTACCTTTTTCGGTTTTATCTCTGTTGGGAAGGGTAGCGCCTTTGTGAGTTCTTCAGGTGGTGCTCCTGCATCAATAAGTGCACCAAGGAGCATGTCTCCGCTTATTCCAGAGAAGCAGTCAAGATAGGCAATATAGCTCACTGGAGCTGGTCATCCTCTTCCTGTGGTAATACCCTTGCAGGTGGCTGGATCTCCTGTTGAGGAATTTGTTGACCCTGTGGATGCGGGTTCTGTGGTGTCACGGTCTTCCTGAATCTGGGGACCCCTGGTTTCTGGGGTGTCTGCTGTGGAGCTGATGAAGTAGACTCTGATGATGAAAAGACCTCAAGTTTTTTAATATTGCCTTTTTCATTGTAGAATATATTATAGTTTCTTTCCTGTATTATATTCATGATTCGGTGAATTGTCTCTTCTACGGGAAGGCCCTCTATGGAACTTGATATAGTAGTTGTAGATGAATTCACACTCACCTCAAAACCAGCCTGTTCACCAAGCCTTGTAAGAAGTTCTTTCAGATTAACACCCTTTGCCTTGAGATAGACAAGGTTATTATCTATTTTTAATTCAAGGTATTCAGATCTAACCTCAGAAGGAAGAGGTGTTTCACTAATAGGGGGTTCAAATAGTGGCTGTATAGATGGAATTGCAGTTTGTTGGGCAAAGGAATAAGAGATAAAAGTAATATCTTCAGCTCCTGTGAAAAGCAGTGCTGATAAGAAGAGATATTTAATGTTACCGAGCCTATTCATGCTCTGCCTTTTTCTGGGCCTGCCTTTCCTGTATAATCTTCTGAGCAATATGGGTTGGAACCTCATCATAATGGGAGAATTCCATTGAATAGAGGCCCCTTGCAGAGGTTATACTCTGGAGCTGATTTGCATAGGTGAGCATCTCTGCCATTGGGACAAGGGCGAGGATCTTCTGATTACCACCTGCCTGGGGTTCAACCCCCTGAACTTTTCCCCTTCTTGCATTGAGGTCTCCTATAACTGTTCCAAGGGTATCATCAGGCACAATAACCTCAACCTTCATTATTGGTTCAAGTAGCACTGGTTTTGCTTCCTGTGCTGCCTTTTTAAAGGCAAGAGAGCCAGCTATCTTGAAGGCAAGTTCAGAGGAATCAACAGAATGGTAAGAGCCATCGTATAGTGTTACCTTTATGTCGACCATGGGGTAACCTGCAAGGACACCTTCGTGCATAGCCTCTATAACACCCTTTTCTACTGCTGGTATATACTGCCTCGGTATTACCCCTCCTACGATCTTGTCAACAAATTCGTAACCACCGTTTCTTGGCAGTGGTTCTATCTCTAACCAGCAGTCACCATACTGCCCCCTGCCACCTGACTGCTTTTTATACTTGCCCTGTGCCTTTGCCGATGCTCGTATTGTCTCCCTGTAAGGAATCTTCGGAGTCTTCATTATCACTTCCACTCCGTATTTTCTTTTCAATTTCTCAAGGGCAACCTCTATATGAACCTGTCCCATACCAGAAATAATCATTTCCTTTGTCTCCTCGTCCCTGTGAAATCTCAATGTTGGGTCTTCTTCAAGGATCCTCTGGAGTCCTGCGCTCACCTTTTCTTCATCCCCTTTTGATTTTGGTGCAATGGCATAGGACAGGACCGGGTCAGCAAATCTTACCCTTTCAAATACTATTGGCTTGGATTCATCACATAAGGTATCTCCTGTGGAGGTATCCTTTAGTTTTGCTGTAACACCCATGTCACCAGGCCCTATAATCTGGGCAGGTATCTGTTTTTTGCCAATAACAAAGAAGACCTGACCGATTCTCTCCTTGGTATTTGTTACAGTGTTAAGGACAGTTGAATCTGCCTTTATCGTACCTGAATAAACCCTGAAGAATGTTAGTTTTCCGGCATAAGGATCAGATATGGTCTTAAAAACATAAGCAGAAAAGGGCTCATTAGCTGAAGGCTTCCTCTCTACTATGGTGTTGTCCTTCGGATTTTTACCCTTGATAGGCACAATCCTTGAAATATCAATGGGTGATGGGAGGCAGAGGATGATGACCTCCATCAATTCTCTTACTCCTATATTCCTTGTGGCAGAACCACATATTACAGGTAGGAATCGCCTTGTCAAGGAACCCTCTCTTATGCCCTTCAGTAATTCATCTACTGTAAGATCTCCTTTTTCAAGATACTTTTCAAGAAGTGTATCGTCTGACTCTGCTATCTTCTCAACAAGTTTTTTTCTGTAGATTTCTATCTCTTTTATATCAGGGAGAGGACCTTCAACTGATTTTGAGTTTTCGAAGATATAGGCCTTACTCCTTATGAGATCGATGAGACCTTTGAACTGAGGTCCTTCTCCTATGGGTAGGTTCAGAGGTATTGCCTCTGTATCAAAGGATTTTTCAAGCTCTCCTATAGCCCTGTAGAAATCTGCGTTCTCCTTATCCATCTTGTTTATAAAGACTATCCTTGGTATCTCAAATTCACAGGCATACTTCCAGATCTTTTCTGTTTCTGCTTTTACACCCGAAAGGGCACTCACAATAAGAACAGCACCATCAGAAACCCTCAGGCATCCCCTTGTGTCTTCAAGAAAGTTGATAAATCCTGGGGTATCGATGATGTTTATTTTATGGCCATTGTATTCACAGTAAGCAAGGCTCGAACTCAGTGATATTTTCCTCGCTATCTCTTCAGGCTCATAGTCTGTTGTAGTATTTCCATTCTCTACCGAGCCGAGCCTATCAATGGCATTACTATTAAAAAGGATTGCCTCTGTTAAAGAGGTCTTTCCGGCACCTCCATGGGCAATAATGGCAATGTTTCTAATTTTTTCAGGGTCATAGACTGGCATGCTCTTCCTCCTTTAAGATACAATCCGTTCTATTATGGGTATATATTCTGTCTTTTTTTCAAATCTTCTCGAAATAAATTTTACAATTACAAAAGAGATGATAAATAAGCCAAGGCCTCCGATGGCGCTAAGAAGCTCTGGGTCAAGTTTTACAAATCCCTTCAGAATCTCCTTGCCCATAATTGCACCAGCTATAAGGGAAATGGCTGGGATGCCATATACTATGATAGAACCTTTAAGATAGGAATAGGCCTTCAGTGAAACAATTACCCTGTCACCAATCTGCGCGCCAGCCTCATTAATTGCCTCTATCAAAGAGCCTTCTTCAGTGGGTTTGCAGATAGCACTGGCAGGGCAGGCCTCACAGGCAGATTTCCTTTCTACTGCTACGAAGGCCCTGCGACCTTCAACCTTTATAACGAGGCCTGTTTCTTCCATACTATTTTTTAGCCGTCATTAACTTTCTGGATTCATTTTATTACAGTGAATCAAGAAAATGCAACATGAAGTTTACTGAAGAAACTTCTTCCTTATTTCCTCTGTAAATTCATAAAATTTCTGTAGGTTTTCTCTTAAATTTCTGATTAAGACCTCTTCTTTTATATCCCAGTATCTATGGATTAGTGTGTTTCTGAAGTCAAAGGATGGCTTTAAGGAGTTGTATATATCTTGATCAATTATGCCTTTTCCATAGGCCTTGTTTATAGTATCAATATAGCCTTTTACAGGTGTGAGATATTTTTTAGCTAATATATGCTGTATAATTAGAGAAATGGCTTCTGCTATTTCCACGAGGGAGAACTTAATTGATTTTAGCAGTCTTTTGTTTTCAATCAATTTTTCATCTGTAAATTCATTAAGTATGGAGTTCAGGTCTTCTGTATTAGCCTGAATTTCATATAGATACTGAGTGATTCTTTTCCTGTCAATCTCCACTATAATTTATAGACCTCATTTAAGATAATTTCATTAATTCTGTATTCAAGGGATATCTTTTCTATAAACCATGCTCTTAATGCTGGATTCTTATCAACAATAGGGAGACCTCTTTCAAGTATCTCTATTACGATATAATAAGGTGCATTATTTATGACCTTAATGTCAACATCATCTGGTGATAATTCTATGCCCTTTTCAGTTAATCTATTGGATATTAAAATCTTCAGATCAGTCTGGATAGAGAAAGGATTGTCAGGATTTCTACAATAGACCCCTATATCTATATCGTTAATGATATGTGCATTCTCAGCAAAGGAGCCATAAAGATAGGCAAATATTATATTTTCTTCTTTTTCTAAGGAATTTTTAATGGTAGAGATAATAGCTGTCCTCTGTAGATTATCCAGCCGTGAAAGTTCCATATCTCATATCTCCATTACAACGGGCATTATCAAGGGCCTTCTGCCCATGGTGTCCCTGAGATATTTCTTTAATGTGTCCCTTATCTTTGTCTGAAGAAGAGTTGTGTCAGAGATTATATCGTGCTCCATTGACTGGATAGTCTTTGTCACCATATCCCTTACATTGTAAATTATATCCTGAGATGTATCTTCAAATATAAATCCCCTCGAAATAACCTCAGGGCCTGTAATAATCCTTTTTGTTGCCTTTTCTATTGCAAGAAGTATAAGGACAATCCCGTCATGAGCAAGTCTCATCCTGTCGCGAAGAACCATTGACTCTACATCACCCATCAGTTTTCCGTCAATGAATATCCTTCCTGCATTTACCTGACCATTTTTTCTTGCAGTGCCCTGTTCATCAATCTCGAGAACCTCACCATTTTCAAGGATAAAGATATTCTCGCTTGGAATGCCGACCTTCTCAGCGAGCTTTGCATGATACATGAGGTGTCTGAATTCACCGTGTATGGGCATAAAATATTTTGGCTTTATGAGGTTAAGAATCAGTTTTAATTCCTCCTTTGAGGCATGACCCGATACATGGACTTCTGAGACCTTTTCGTATATTACCTCTGCCCCTCTTTTAAAGAGATGATTGATTATCCGGCCTATAGAACGTTCATTTCCAGGTATCATCTTTGCTGAAAGTATAACTGTATCTCCTTTTTTTACCTTTATATGTTTATGTTCACCTGTAGCTATCTTCGAAAGCACACTCATGGGTTCGCCCTGAGACCCTGTTGTTATTATAACAACCTTATCATCGCCAATCTTATTTAATTCCTCAATTTTCAGCCAAGTGTTAGGTGGTATCTTAAGATAACCGAGTTCAAGAGCTATCTGGGCATTGGCAACCATGCTCTTACCACAGAGGAAGACCTTTCTACCAAACATAACAGCCACATCAATTGCCTGCTGTATCCTGTGGATGTTTGATGCAAAAGTCGCTATTATTATTCTTCCATGCGTCTTTGCAAATATATCCTCAAAGACCCTCCTGACCTCCTTTTCAGAGAAGGTAAAACCACCTTTTTCAGCATTTGTACTATCAGAGAGTAAAAGAAGAGTTCCTTTCTCCCCGTATTCAGTGAATTTATGGAGATCCATTAGCTCACCATCCACAGGTGTGGGGTCAAGCTTGAAATCTCCTGTGTGGATGATCCTCCCTACAGGAGTGGTTATACCGAGACCTATTCCATCCACAATGCTGTGGGTTACTCTTATAAACTCTATCTCAAACTCGCCAAGATTCATCTTCTCCCTTGGTCTAACAGTAAGAATCTCTGCCTTTATCCTTGATTCCTTTAGTTTCTCTCTTATCATACCTGCAGTGAGAGGTGTGGTGTATACAGGAACATTTACCTCTTTCAACAAAAAGGGAAGGGCACCAGTGTGGTCCTCATGTCCATGGGTAATGATTATTCCCTTGAGCTTCTCTCTGTTTTCAACTACATAAGAGAAATCAGGTATGACAAAGTCAACTCCAAGCATATCCTCTTCAGGAAACATCAGACCTGCATCAACGACTATCATGTCAGAGTTATACTGAAAGACAGTCATATTGAGGCCTATCTCTTCGAGGCCTCCAAGGGGTATGACAGAGAGGATACCTTTCATCAGGTTTATTTTTTATGTAACAGAAATTCTAAGAGTGCCTTCTGAATATGCAGTCTGTTTTCTGCCTGATCAAATACAACACTCTGGGGACTATCAATAACATCATCAGTAATCTCTTCACCTCTATGGGCTGGAAGGCAGTGCATTACAATAGCATCAGGCCTTGCGCACTGTAGTAAAGAACTGTTTATCTGGTAACCCCTGAAGTGTCTTTTCTTTTCTTCTGCCTCTTTCTCTTGACCCATGCTGACCCATACATCCGTATAGATAACATGGGCCATCCCCACAGCCTCTTTAGGATCTCGCACTATCACAATCTCTGAAGAGCTTATCTGTCTTGCCCTTTCAAGGACATCTCCGTCGGGTTCATATCCTTCAGGACAGGCTATGGTTATATTCATCCCAGAAATAGCAGCAGCCTCTATAAGGGAGTTTGCTACATTATTTCCATCTCCGATATAGGCGAGTTTCAGACCTTTAAGTTTGCCCTTTTTTTCCATAATAGTCATGAGGTCTGCAAGGGCCTGACAGGGATGGTGAAGGTCACTCAAGCCATTGATAACAGGTATGGTGGCTACTTCTGCAAACCTAATAAGTTTTTCGTGACTGAATGTCCTTATAACTATGGCATCGAGATATCTTGACATGGTCATTGCTGTATCCTCTATGGTCTCACCTCGACCAAGCTGTAATTCTGATGGTGTCATATAAACAGGGTGACCACCCAGTTGATATATGCCAACCTCAAAGGATACTCTGGTTCTTGTTGAGGGTTTTTCAAAGAGCATTCCTATAGATCTTCCAATAAGGGGGCATTTGAGCTTGTCTATCCCTGATTTGAGCTCAATTGACCTTATGATGATGCCTGAAAGCTCATCAGAACTCAGATCAAGTACTCTTAAAAAGTCCCTTTTCATTTCAGCTCTGCAATTACCTCCTCAAGTATTTCTATGCACAGATCTATATCTTTTTTTTGTACAGTAAATGGTGGGGTGAATCTCAGGACATTGCCTGCTGTGCAGTTTATAAGAAGGCCTTTACCGAGACAGGCATTTACAATATCAGAACAATCCCTTAGAAGCTCCATCCCTATCAGGAGGCCCATTCCCCTTACAGAGATTATTATATCAGGAAATTCCTGCTTAAGGCTATTAAGCCTGTCCATGAAGTATCTTCCCATCCTCTGAACATTATCAAGGATGAAACCATCTTCAAGTATACTTTCGATAGTAGCAATTGCTGAGGCACAAGATACAGGATTTCCTCCAAATGTGGAGGCATGGCTTCCAGGTGTAAAGGCCTTTGAAACCTTTTCTGTAGCAAGAAGTGCCCCTATGGGCATACCAGCACCGAGTCCTTTTGCAAGAGTCATAATATCTGGTGTGATATTAAAATGCTCGTAGGCAAAGAGCTTTCCTGTCCTGCCCATGCCTGTCTGAACCTCATCAAGAATAAGTACGATACCTGCTTCATCGCAGATTTCCCTGACTTTTTTCAGGTAATCACTATCAGGAACTCTGACTCCTCCTTCTCCTTGAATAGGTTCAAGCATAATCGCGCAAGTATTTTTATCAATAGCCTTTTTAAGGGCATCTATATCATTAAAAGGCACATATTTAAAACCGGGTAGCAGAGGAGAAAAACCATTATGAAACTTTTCCTGAGCAGTTGCTGTAAGGGCACCGTAAGTCCTTCCATGAAAAGAGCCGTGGCAGGTTATGATCTCGAATCTATCAGGTGAGAGGTATTCCTTTGCAAACTTTCTCGCAAGTTTAATTGCCCCTTCATTTGCCTCTGCACCAGAATTGCAGAAAAAGACTTTATCGGCAAAGCTATTCTCAACGAGGAGCCTGGCAAGTTTTATCTGAGGTTCAATATGATAGAGATTTGAGCAGTGAATGAGCCTTTGAACCTGTTTCTGTACAGCTATAACGACCTTTCTTGGGCAGTGGCCAAGGATATTGACGGCTATGCCACCAACGAAATCAAGATACTCCTTTCCGTCAATTCCGTAAACCCTGACTCCTGAGCCCTTTCTCAATACCACAGGATAACGCTTGTAGGTATTCATGAGGTATCGTTCTGCTTCATCAATGAGCCTTTTCTGTTCCATGTAATAGGATAAATCTTTTTTTGAGAAAATTCAATAACCTTAATTTTTTTCTTGAATATTTAGTTGTATTTTGAGATAATGTATAGTGGTGGATTAATATGGCACTTACATACAGGGATGCGGGTGTTGACATAGACGAGGCTGAGAGGTTTGTCAGGCTTCTCTTGCCAGTAGCGAGGCAGACCTTTAGACCGGAGGTTATGTCTGATATAGGTTCATTCAATGCCCTTTTTAAACTTGACCTTTCTAAATATAAAGAACCTGTCCTTGTGAGTGGCACTGATGGAGTAGGCACGAAGTTGAAGATTGCCTTTATGCTTGACAGACATAATACAGTCGGGATTGATCTTGTTGCTATGTGTGTGAATGATGTTCTTACCTGTGGTGCAGAGCCTTTATTCTTCCTTGATTATATAGCAACTGGAAGACTTTCTGCTGAAAAGGCCCTTGAGATTGTTAAAGGAATTGCTGAGGGCTGTAAAGAAGCCGGGTGTTCCCTAATAGGAGGTGAGACAGCAGAGATGCCAGGATTTTATGCTCCTGGGGAGTATGATTTGTGTGGATTTTCTGTTGGCATTGTTGATAGAAGCGAGATAATAACAGGTAATGATATAAGACCAGGTGATCTCGTCATAGGTATATCTTCCAGTGGATTACATAGTAATGGTTATTCCCTTGTAAGGCATTTATTAGCAAAAAAAGGATTGAGTCTTGATTTATATATTAATGAACTCGGCATAACACTTGGCGAGGAATTATTAAAACCAACAAGGATCTATGTAAAGGCCTTTAAGGCCTTAAAGGATTCAGGTGTTACAGTAAAGGGGATGGCCCACATCACAGGTGGTGGTATCACAGGTAATTTGCCGAGAATCTTTCCAGAGAATATTTCTGCAGTTATAGATAAAAATTCCTGGGAAATACCTTACATATTCAGATATCTTCAGGAGCTCGGAGGCGTACCTGAAGATGAGGCCTTCAGGACTTTTAATATGGGAATAGGTTATATTATTATTGTGCCAGAGGTCGAGGGGGATAGGGCCTTGTTAGTTCTTCAGAAGGCTCAATACAGGGCCTTTAAGATTGGTTTTATCGAAAAAGGTAATAAGAGGGTAAGGTATGTATAAACTTAGGGTCTTTTTGAAAAAAATCTTTACTCCTGTTACTGTAATGCTTGTGCCACATGCAAGGACAAAACCTGTGGCAATAAAGGTACCATTTTCTATTATTGTGCTTGCTGTATTTCTCTGGTGTGCTGGTTCAATCTATGTAGTTTCTATAGCGGTTAATACGATTGAGTATTACAATATGAAAAACAAACTTTCTTATTTTATGAATCAATTTATTGAGCTGAAATCTACAATATCATCACTTCAGAAGGCAGAGGCAGAATTCAGGAAACTTTTCGCTCTTAAATCCAAAAAGGATGTCCTTGAGGCTGTGGAGGTTACAGATACAGGTTCTATTGATATGGAGGTTCTGAGAAAACAGATTGAAGAGACTATCGAGACTGTTACGGAGATAAAGAAGTATCTCAACGAGCAGAGGGACCTTTATCGTTCAACGCCTTTGGGGTGGCCTGTCAAAGGTGTAATAACATCAGGTTATGGAAAGAGGACTCACCCAAAGTTTGGAGAGGTAGCCTTTCATTCTGGGATCGATATATCAGTGCCAATTGGCACAGAGGTAAGGTCAACGGCTGATGGGATAGTTGTCTTTTCAGGCTGGACAGTAGGGAGTGGTTATACAGTAATAATAGAGCACGGTCACGGTTTTACAACCGCCTATGCCCATAACAAAGAGAATCTTGTAAAGGTTGGACAGAGGGTGAAGAGGGGAGATGTTATTGCTCTTTC
>Ga0197142_1002459_pt1 | contig 16228 bp, 16 predicted proteins | sample GBS60_MetaG_FD_148614 | JGI IMG/M metagenome (GOLD analysis project Ga0197142, IMG submission 148614) | Sediment microbial communities from Great Boiling Springs, Gerlach, Nevada, United States - GBS 60_MetaG | ecosystem: Environmental > Aquatic > Thermal springs > Hot (42-90C) > Sediment...
TACTCACCCGTCCGCCGCTAAGTTAATCAATGGGTCGCCCCATCAATTAACTCCGCTCGACTTGCATGTGTTAGGCACGCCGCCAGCGTTCGCTCTGAGCCAGGATCAAACTCTCAATGGAAACTTTTTGCTTAAAAGCCTACCCATGTTTTCAAAGAGCATTACTCCCCACGATACCTTACTGCTATAAGCCTTGCGAGGCAAAGTCTACAGGTGGGTGCCTTGGAAGATGCTTAGGCTTCCCCTCCCCTAAGGTTGGTTTGGGGCATGCACACCACAATCTTCCGCTGGCTCCCTAACTCTTGTTGTTCCCTCAGCTTACTTTAGCAGAAAAGGTATCGCAGAGAAAAATAAAAGAGTGAAGATAACTCTTTTGTTATCTTTTTAAAGAGCAATCTCAGCTTTTCAATTTTATTTTACCACTTTTGAGAACTTTGTCAAGGGATTAAAATTACGAAAATTTGGGTAATTAAAGCCTAAATAAGCCATTTTTAGGCATTGTTTAAGCTTTTTTGTCAATTTTAGAAGATTCTGAATAGATTTCTTATATTTACAAGTTCATCATAGGGTCTTTGAACCTCTTTGAGCATGTAATCTTTATATATTTTAACAGAAAGACCTTCAGAAAAAATAGTCTTTATGGAGCCGTCTCGTGATGTAATTTTAATATCAGAGCCTTTAAGCAATAATAAAGTCTCTTTGTGAGGATGCCTGTAAGGATTATCAGGCCCTACGCTTATAATTGATATAGCTGGTGAGATAAGTTCATAAAATTGTTTGTGAGCAGAATGTCTGCTTCCATGGTGTGGAACTTTTAATATATCTGCTCTCAAATGTTCACCAAGTGACAAAAGGGACTCTTCAGCTTCAGTACCGATGTCACCTGTAAAGAGGATTGAGATATCACCATATAATATTTTAAACACAAGAGAGGCATTGTTATCAGAAGTATTCTGCTCCTTCTGAAATATATAGGACTTTTCAGGATTAAAAACCATTATCCTATAGCCCTTTGACCTTATAAGATCACCTCTTGTTAAAGACCTCTTAATAACACCATCGTATTCTGAAGAGTACTCTATAAGACCATTATCCCATATCTCTTTAATCCTGAAATTGTCTTTTAATAACTTGAGTCCACCTGTATGGTCTTCATCTGGATGGGTTAATACCAAAACATCTATCTCTCTTCTTCCCTTGTACCGTAAATAAGCCATTGTCTCAATGCCTGTTCTACCTGTATCAACAACAATAACCTTTCCATCTGGCATCTCAATTACCGCACTGTCACCCTGCTGGACATCTAAAAAGGTTACACACAGATTCTTTTCTGTCCTTAATGAAGTAAAGAATAAAATCCCTAAAAAGCCTATTATTCCTACATGTCTTGCGATCTTATTTTTATTTATTGCTAATAAAAGAAGGCCGTAAAGAAGTAAAACAAAGATAAAAGGAAAAGACAAAACTGGTATCTCCGCAAAGGGAAAATTAGCCAGTGCATTAACAATTTTTAAAGCTATATTTATAAGAAGACTTATGAGCTCTAAGCCAAAATAATAACCTGTAACAAGATAAAAGAGGGATATCAACAAAAGCATTGGCAGAATAACAAAACAGACAAGGGGTGTAACAATAATATTGCTCAGTACACCTATTAAAGGGATGTAATGAAAATAATAGGCAACAAGGGGAAGCGTTCCCATGGATGCAGCAAGGGATATGAGGATGGTGTGGAGTAAAAATCTGGAAATTATTCTTTTGACTCTTCCTTCTTCACTTGAATCCTGAGGGAGCCTTTTAATCCTCCGAGACATAATTTTCTCAAACAGGACACCAATAGAAAGGACTGCTGAAAAGGAAAGGAGAAAGGATAGGTCAAATAAAGAAGATGGTTCAATAAGGAGGATTATTGTAGCAGCAACCATTAGACCAACAAACCAGTAATAACTCCTGCCAATCACAAGTCCAATAACAAAAAGAACTGCCATAACAAAAGACCTTATCGCAGGAACCTCCATACCAGAAATAATGAGGTACCATGAAAGAAGAGGGATGGTTATCAGAGCCGAGATAAGGTCAATAGATACATGGGTCGTAAGTCTGTGAAAGGTTGAGTAGGGTAACAAAAGGCATATCCTTTTAATGAATATAAAACTCAAAAAGAATAAAATACCGAAGTGAGTTCCTGATATAGCAAGCAGATGGGAAAGTCCCGTCTTCCTGAAGGCCTCTCTCTGGTGTGAATTAATATCTCTGATACCAGTAATCAATGTCCTTGCAAGACCAGAAGCTCTGGGATCGATCAAACCCCAGAAGCTATAAAGTCTCTGTCTCTGGGTCTCTATTTTAGAACTTATACTTGAGGATTTACCAATTATCTTTAGTCTGAGGGGATAACCGATATAATAAGTCTTTCCATAAAGGCCTGGTACAAGAGAAGGTTTTTTTAACCTTAATTTCATTTCTATTTCAGCCTCGGTACCTGGCTCTATCCATTCATTTAGAAAAATCCTCACATCCTCAGGACAGGCATGCCAGTTACATCTTTTTATCTTAACCGCATATTCATATCTACCTGATTCAAGAGCTCTACCTAATAAAAAGACTATTCTTGCATCAAGTTTTTGTGGTAAATCATTAAGGAGAGACCCTTCCTTAAAGTAAGGATAAAAAAGTCCTGCAATAAGAAGTAGCAGGGGTATAAAAAGCTTTTTCCTTATCAAGAAGAATAGCAGGATTAATAGAGAGGTAGATATAAAAAAAGGGAAATAAAAAAAGGCGAAATGAGAGAAAATTCCTCCAATAAAAAAAATCAACACCATGCAAGTATTATATTACTATAATCATTGAACGCTCCTTACACAATCAGCAAGATCCTCAGCTATTTCCTTTATTATATCTTCATCCTCACCTTCAACCATTATCCTAATCTTGGACTCAGTACCAGACCGCCTGACAAGTATCCTGCCCTTCCTGCTAAGCCTCTCTTCCGCAAGTTTTATCTTTTTCATTAAAGAAGGTATATCCTCTGGTTTAAGGTCATTTTTAACCTCGACATTAGTCAATACCTGTGGATAGAAGGCAATGCTACTTGTAAGCTCTGAAAGAGATCTTTCATTTTTTTTCATTAAATAAAGGACCTGGAGGGCTGTAATTGGACCATCACCGGTGGAATTATGCTCAAGGAATATTATATGGCCTGATTGTTCACCACCAAGATTATAATTACCCTCAAGCATCTTTTCAACAACATATCTGTCGCCAACCCTTGTTCTGATCATTTTGATTCCAAGACCTGCAAGATAATTTTCAACACCAAGGTTACTCATCACTGTTGCCACCACTGTATGGCGGTAAAGTCTTCCTTCTTTTTTCATATCCTGAGCACATATGGCAAGGATGTGGTCTCCGTTTATTATATCGCCCTTTTCATCAATAAAAATGGTTCTGTCGGCATCTCCATCATGGGCAATGCCAAGATGGGCAGAATTTTCAAGAACAGATTTTTTTAAGGTCTCTAAATAAAGGGCACCGCAGTCTTTGTTTATATTCATTCCATCAGGTTTATCATTAATAGATATAACATCAGCCCCGAGTTCTCTCAATAACCAAGGAGTTACCTTATAGGCAGCACCATTTGCCGAATCTACGACAATCCTGAATCCCTCAAGATTGAATCCTCTTGGAACTGTAGATTTTATATATTCAATATACCTTCCCGTAGCATCTTCCAGTCTGTAGGCCTTTCCTATCCTGTCTGCTGAGGGCCTTCCATCAAGGAGCTTATCTTCAAAGACAAGCCTCTCTATGGCCTCCTCTATCTCATCTGGAAGTTTAAATCCGTTGGAAGAAAAACATTTGATTCCATTATCCTCAAAGGGATTGTGGGAGGCTGATATTACTATCCCTGCATCAGCCCTCAAAGCTCTTGTGAGAAAAGCTATCCCCGGTGTTGGAATAGGACCGACAAGTATGACATTCATCCCCATAGAACATATCCCTGATGTAAGGGCACTTTCAATCATATAGCCAGAAAGCCTCGTATCCTTGCCAATTACTATCATATTCCTTCCAGAAGGTTTCCTCAATACATTTGCGATAGCCATGCCGATCCTTACCACTATTTCGGGTGTCATGGGAAGCTCATTTGCCCTTCCCCTTATGCCGTCTGTTCCAAATAATCTCATCTCTCACTCCTGAGAATAATTTTAACCCTTACACTCTCTGGATTTAATTTTATATAATTTATTCCTGGCTCAAGAAGAACAGTAGGGTTAGAGTCAGCTGAAAGATTATCAAGCAATATCTGTTCAGTCGGAATATACTTAATCTTGCTTATCTGAGACCTCAATCCCTCAACCTCCACAAAGGGAGGTTCAACCTTAATGCCTGCTATGGCATATCCCCTGGGTGGTGAACCTGCAAGCTCTGGTCTTACAGGAATCTTTTTAACAATAACCTCATCAAGCCTTATCCTTACACTGGAAGGCTCTATTGCAGTAACTGTAAGGGATGGAGGTAAGATTACATCCCTGCTACTTAAATAAAATACATTCATGCCCCTCTTTGCCTTCGAAAGGTCAACAGAAACCTTTACGTCGTAGGGCCTTAGATTTTTTATAATCTGCTCAAATCCTTTAACACTTACCATAACTGTAGATACGCTCTTTGACTCAACACCAAGACCTTTCGGTATATATTTTAATTCCAGAGGCACACTTATTGTGATCTCTGTCTGGCCCTTAACCACAATGAAGAACCACAGGATAATTGCTATAAATAAAGAAGTAAGTTTTAAAAAAGGGTCTTTTTTAAAAAAAACTAATATTGCCTGAAGTCCTCTCATCTCCGCCTTGAATCCTCCTTTGCTGAAAAAAGTCCTGTAAGAAGATCCCTGAGGGTACCGAGGTCAAGATAGGTTTCAAGCTTGCCTTTTATTGCAACAGATATCTGACCCGTCTCTTCTGAAACTATTATTACAATTGCATCTGTCTCTTCACTTAAGCCAATGCCAGCCCTGTGTCTGGTTCCGTAGGTCTTACTTATCTCAGCACCAAGGGCAAGGGGGAGAAAACAACCAGCTGCCACAACCCTGTTGCCTCTTATAATTACCGCACCATCATGCATGGGAGAGGCAGGATGAAAGATACTCACAAGAAGTTCCTTTGAGACCTTTGCGTCAAGAGGTATGCCAATCTCGATGTAATCCTTTAAAGATATCTCCCTTTCAATAACAATAAGGGCACCTATCTTTCGTGAAGCAAGATTCACCGCAGCCTTCACTATCTCATCTACTGATTTAATCTCCTCTGCAGAGGTAAGACCGAATATTGGTGAGCCTCCCATCTGGGCAAGGGTCTTTCTGATCTCTGGCTGGAATATTATTATAAGGGCAATAACAATCTGACTCCAGAAATTATGAAAAAGCCAGTCCATTGTATAAAGTCCAAAGGTTCTTGAAAGGAGAGAGCCTCCAAGGAGTATCACAATACCTATGATAATTCTTCCTGCCCTGCTACCCCTTTTTAAAAAAAGGAGAAACCTGTAGACAATAAGGGCAATAATAAGGACATCAAGTATGTCCTGCCATCTTATCTGATAAAGGGAAAACATAAATTTATTATAACAGATGAGATAAAGCCAGAAGACCAGTTTTGTACTTCTTCAAATTTTCTTCAAATTTATTTGGTAACTTAACTAAAGATGAAACACCAAAGACAGAAAGGAGGAAAGAATGGAAAAGGTCAAGAGTCATAGCATCATCAAGATACTTATCCTTGGGCTTATTATAAGCCTGAGCATTGGACCTTTTATAGCTCTTGCAGGGGAGTCTTTAAGAAGGGGTGAGACAAGGCAGACCCTCTCACCAGAGTTTTTTAAAGATCCCTATGTAAAGAGGGCCTATCAAGTTGCAAAGGAGATACCCTGGGTTCTGGATAGCATCTACTGCTATTGCTACTGCGAAGAATCACCTGTCTTCAGACATAAAAGCCTTTTAAGCTGTTATGTGGACGAACATGCATCCCTCTGAGACATCTGCCTCAGGGAAGCCCTTAGGGCTTCCGAGCTATATAAGAAGGGGTATCCTGTAAAGAAAATAAAGGATACCGTTGAAAGGGAATTCAAAAGATAAGGAGGTTTCAAGATGAAAAGGTTAATACTCATAGTACTTAGTATTCTCTTTATCTCAGGCATTGCCTATGCTAAAGAGTATGAGGTAAAAAAGGCTGTGGATGGATATGAGGTAATAGCAAGGATAGACAGGAATCCACCTGCTGTAGGGAAAAACAATATTACTATCCTCATAACAAGGGACAATACACTTGTAACAGATGCCACTGTGACAGTCCAGTATTCCATGCCACCTATGCCGGGAATGCCACCAATGGATTACAAAACAGATGCCACCCTCAAAGGAAAGGAATATGTAGCCACCATGGACCTGAGTATGTCAGGACCATGGAATATTGCTATTAAGATCAAAAAGGATAATAAGACATCGACAGTTAAATTCAATATTGATGTGAGGTAAGAATTGAAAGAGGTCCTCATCCTAACACTGGTAGTATTCCTTCTTGGTGCCGAAGTAACAGCTGGAAGCGAGGTAACAGTAAAAGAGGCCCCAACCTCAGAGGCAGGAGATGAGGACCTCTATCCTGTTTTAAAACTTAATTCCCTTATAGAGAGGGCAAACAAAGAGAATCACGAGATAGTAATGGTAAAGGCGAGGATTGAGTCATCAAGATACCGTATCCCTCAGGAAGGTGCCCTTCCTGATCCAAAGGTCATGATAGGATATGAAAATGAGGGATGGAGTAGATACACCTATGGAGAGATGCCAGGAGCGAGATGGATGGTCTCAGTCTCCCAGACATTTCCCTGGCATGGAAAGTTATCCCTCCAGAAAAAGGCCTCAAAAAAGGAGTCAGATTCAGTGTATGAGCTCTATGAGAGGACAAGACTTTCTGTAATTGAAGAGCTGAAGATAAGGTATTACGAACTCTACTATGCCTGGAAAGGTCTTGACATTATAGAGGAAAAGCTCAAGCTCTTTGAGCTCGTAGAGGAGATAGCCTCTAAAAGATATTCCTCAGGCATGGCACCCCTTGGAGACCTCACCATGGCCCAGACAGAAAAATACATGGTCCTTCAGGAAAAGATAATGTTCAGACAGAAGATAGAATCCCTCCAGGCGAGGATAAATTCCCTTATAGCCAGAGACGCTGGTCTTCCCCTCGGAAGACCTGAAGAATTGATCTCTGAAAAAATAGAGATTAATAAAGAAATTATTAAGAATTCAATAGAGGATTCACCAGACATCAAGGAAAAGAAGAGTCTCCTTGAGGTAAGGGAGCTCAGATATCAGAGAGCCCGTCTTGATTACTATCCTGACATAACACTTACAGGCACAATATCCTTGAAACCAGATCCCTACAAAGACATGTGGGGCCTTACAGCCACTCTGAACATTCCATTATTTTACAGGTCTAAACAGAGAATGGCTATCCTTGAAAAGTCCTCTAAAAGGGATGAGGCCTATCATGAACTTGAACAAACGAGGCAGATGTTGGCTTCAAGGATTCTGGATATCCTCTCCATGATTAAGGCATCAGAGGAGCTTCTGGAACTTTATAAAAAGACCTTTATACCAAAGGCTGAGCAGAGTCTTGAGGCAAATATATCAGCCTACAGGGCTGGCAGGATTGAGCTTGTTCAGGTTATAAAGGCATTGAATTCCCTTCTTGATTATAAACTCATGTACTGGCTTCAGGTTGCAGAGAGGCAGAAGGCAATAGCAAGGCTTGAAAGACTCCTTGGCAGACACCTATCTTACATAAAAGAGGGCATATATGACTCAAAAAAGGATTAGAGGCCTTATTGCTACAGTCTTCCTGTTTCTCTTCACAGCTAATTCCATTGCTGAGGAAAGACCTTCTGTGGAGCTTACAACAGAACAACAGAAGGTAGGCGGCATAAAAACCTATACAGTGAAACCCATTGTCATGAAAAAAACTATAAGGACTGTGGGCACTGTTGAGTATGACGAAAGGCTTCTTTACACAATAAATACAAAATTTGAAGGCTGGATAGAGAGACTCCATGTAAACTACACAGGTCAGCATGTAAAGAAAGGCATGCCTGTTGCTGAAATATACAGTCCTGAACTCCTTGCAACACAGGAAGAATTCCTCTCAAGCCTTGAATATCTGAAAAGAGCAAAGGAAACAGGTTCTGAAATTGCCCTGAAAGATACAGAAAGGGTAGTAAAGGCAGCAAAAGAAAGGCTTCTTCTATGGGATATCCCTGAGTCTGAGATAGAGAGGATAGAAAAGACAGGCACACCCCTCAGGAGATTAACCATTATTAGCCCGGCTGATGGGTATGTAACAAAAAAATATGTTGTTGAGGGCTCAAGGATAATGCCCGGGGAGAAGATTATTGATATCGCTGACCTCCGTCAGGTCTGGATCATAGCAGAGATATATGAGCCAGATATAGTCTTTATTAAAGACCTCAAAAAAGCTGAGATCAGATTGAGTTCATCATCTCTTATATATACGGCAGAGCTAGACTATATTTATCCAGAGGTAAACCCTTCAACGAGGACATTAAAAGCAAGATTTGTCGTACCAAATAAAGAAGGTATATTAAAACCTGGTATGTTTACCGAGGTTTATATAAACATTCCTCTGGGAAGAAGGCTTGCTATTCCTGAAGATGCAGTGATTGATACGGGCTTAAGAAGCGTTGTCTATGTCCAGGTAGATGAAGAGACCTTTGAGCCAAGGGAGGTCCTCCTTGGTCTTAGTTCTGATGGCATGAGGGAGGTTATTAAAGGAATTAGACAAGGTGAAAAGGTCGTGAGTCAGGGTACATTCCTTATTGATTCTGAGGCAAAGCTAAAGGGTATAAAACCCCTTCCATTGAAATAATATGCTCTCAAAAATCATAGAACTGAGCGCTAAAAACAGGTTCATGGTCTTTCTTATGACTGCCCTCCTCATTGCCTGGGGTTACTGGTCCCTCACCCACACTCCTCTCGATGCCCTTCCAGACCTGAGTGACACCCAAGTAATCATCTACACAGAATGGCCTGGCAGGAGTCCTCAGCTTGTAGAAGACCAGATAACCTATCCCATCACTTCAACCCTCCTTGCAGCACCTGAGGTGAGTGTTGTAAGGGGATATTCCTTTTTTGGAAGCTCTTTTGTCTATGTCATATTCCGTGAGGGCACAGACATCTACTGGGCAAGAAGCAGGGTCCTTGAATATCTCCAGACTGCAAGGGCAAAACTACCTCCTGATGTAAATCCAGTCCTTGGTCCTGATGCAACAGGCCTTGGATGGGGATTCAGCTATGCCCTTATAGACGAAAAAGGGATATACAATCTCTCAGAACTCCGCTCTCTTCAAGACTGGAACATAAAACTTGCTCTTGAGAGTGTTCCAGGTGTATCGCAGGTAGCAAGCATTGGTGGGTTTGTAAGGCAGTACCAGATTATTGTTGACCCTGTAAGATTAAAGGTCTATGGCCTTGACCTCATGGATATAATGGAGGCAGTAAAGAAGTCAAATCTTGATGTTGAGGGTAGGGTCCTTGAGCTTTCAGGTGCTGAATACATGATTCGAGGAAGGGGCTACATAAAGGGCATTGATGACCTGAAGAATACCTATCTCAAATCAGAAAGAGGCATTCCTGTATTTCTTAAAGATGTAGCAAGGGTTGAACTCGGTCCTGAGATAAGGCGCGGGATAGCTGACCTTAATGGAAAGGGAGAGGTTGTTGGTGGAATAGTCGTTGTGAGATTTGGAGAGAATGTCCTTGATGTGATAAAGAGGGTTAAAGAAAAGTTAAAAACAGAGATAGAGCCATCCCTTCCAGAGGGTGTAAAGGTTATAGTCACCTATGACAGATCTGAACTGATATACAGGGCTATTGATACCCTCAAAGAAGAGATAATCAAGCTCTCCATTGCAGTAAGTGTTGTCTGCCTCGTGTTTCTCCTTCATCTACCAAGTGCCTTTGTGATAATCCTTACACTTCCTGTTGCTATAATCGCCTCTTTCATCCTCATGAATCAATTAAAGGTCACATCAAACATAATGAGTCTGAGCGGAATTGCCATAGCAATAGGTGCCATGGTCGATGCCTCTATAATTATGGTAGAAAATGCCCACAAGAAACTTGAAGAATGGGAGATATTGAAGAGAAATATTCCAGACTCAGAGCAAAAAAGAAAGAGAAATGAATTGCTCATAGATGGTGCGAAGGAGGTGGGCCCAACCCTCTTCTTCTCACTCCTCGTTATTACTGTTGGGTTCCTTCCTGTATTTACCCTTGAGGCACAGGCAGGAAGGCTCTTTAAACCCCTTGCCTACACAAAGACCTTTGCCATGCTCTTTGCATCATTCCTTGCCATTACCCTTACGCCATCCCTGATGACCCTTCTTATAAAAGGAAAAATAAAACCAGAAGAAAAGAATCCTATAAGCATAATTCTGCACAGGTTTTTTGAACCCCTCCTAAGGTTAGTATTGAGATTCAAATATATTGTCATTGCCATGGGACTGCTCATTATCCTTATAACCTATATCCCTCTTTCAAGGCTTGGGACAGAGTTCATGCCTCCCCTTTATGAAGGCACCCTTTTTTACATGCCTGTTACAGCACCTGGACTCTCCGTAGCTGAAGCTGGAAGACTCCTCAAGATTCAGGACCAGATAATAAAGTCTGTTCCCGAGGTGGAGCTTGTCTTTGGAAAGGCAGGAAGGGCAGAGACTGCCACAGATCCAGCACCCCTTGAGATGTTCGAGACAGTGATTAATCTGAAGCCAGAGGATAAATGGCGTAAGGGAATGGATGTAGAGAAGCTCAAGGATGAACTCAATGAAAAGCTCTCTATCCCCGGGGTTGCTAATTCCTTCACAATGCCCATAAAGGCAAGGCTCGATATGCTTGCCACTGGCATAAGGACACCAGCAGGAATAAAGATACTTGGACATGACCTTGAGACCATTGAGAAGATAGGCATAGCCATAGAAGAGGCAATAAAGGATATACCTGGCATAAGGAGTGTCTATGCCGAGAGAGTGAATACGGGTTATTTCATTGATATAAAACCGAGGAGAGAAGATATAGCAAGATATGGCCTATCCATAGAAGACATAAACTCTGTTATCCAGACAGCCCTTGGTGGAATGAATATCACAACTACAGTGGAGGGAAGGGAGAGGTATCCTGTAAACATCAGGTATCCGAGGGAATTAAGGGATAGCCTCGATAAGATAAAGGCTCTTCCTGTGAGCTTAAAAATAAATAACATGAATAAACAAGAGGGAGGGATGGACTCTTCCACATCTTCAACCTATCCGTCGCAGGCCTTTATAACCCTAAGCCAGGTTGCTGATATAGAGATAAAACCAGGGCCAACCATGATAAAATCCGAAGAAGGTCTTCTCACCGCCTATGTCTACATTGATTTTTCAAGAAAGGATATAGGTGGTTTTGTGGAGGAAGTGAAAAAGAGGGTATCAGAAAGAGTGAGGATTCCTGCTGGCTACAGGTTACAGTATAGTGGGGAATATGAATATATGCTCAAGACCCATGAGAGGTTGAAGATCGTTATACCCTTAACTATATTCATAATATTTGTGCTGATATACCTGAATACCCGCTCTGTGACAAAGACCCTGATAGTCTTTCTTGCTGTTCCCTTCTCCCTTGTAGGTTCCTTCTGGTTTCTATATCTTCTTGGATATAATCTTTCTGTAGCAGTATGGGTTGGCCTTATAGCCCTTGCAGGTCTGGATGCAGAAACTGGAGTGGTGATGCTCCTCTATCTGGAACTTGCCCGTGAGAAATGGCTCAGGGAAGGAAGACTGAATACAAGAGAAGACCTTAAAGAATCCATAATGTATGGGGCAGTAAAGAGGATAAGACCAAAGGTCATGACAGTGAGCGTTATCCTTGCAGGACTCGTACCAATTATGTTCAGCCATGGTGTAGGTGCAGATGTTATGAAAAGGATAGCAGCTCCAATGATTGGTGGTGTCATAACATCAACTATCCTTGAGCTGATAATATACCCAGCCATCTATATGATTATTTATGAAAGAAAGATTAAATCCTTCTCAAAAGGCTCATAAGGTCTAATTCGTCCTGCTTTCTACCTGAGGCTCTTTTATTTTTTATCAATTCATTGAGTCCGATAAAATAGACCTCTTCAGATCCATATCTTCCCCTAACCCTGTTCTGCCATACCTCTTCGAAGGAACAACCATCAATCTCCGTAATTAAATCAATCCTTACAGGCTCATATCCAAGCTGAACAATCAAACCAGGTTTCGAAAAATCCTCCTCACCCAATCCCGTATCTTTAAATCCAAAATCCTCAAGGGCCTTTATAAGCCTTGAAGCATTTTCCCTCGTTGGCTCAACAAATATATCCATATCCTTTGTAAATCTTGCTACAGCATGAAAGGCCACTGCATAGGCACCAACAATGCAATATCTGACGCCATACTTATTTAACAATCCTAAGAACTCTTCGTAATCCTTCTCTGTCCTTTCCATATCCTTTGAGTTTAAAATAGGTCTCTCTCAGAAATTGCATTATCTCAAGTCTCTCCTCGGGTGTAAGGTTAAGGTAATATTTCAGCTCCTCCTCTTCTGCTTCTTTAAAAGAAGAAAATTTCTTAACGAACTGACCTTTCTTCTGGCTCATTTCTCAAGTATATCATCCACCCAGCTCAGGGCTGCCGAGACATTTGGAAAACCAACTGTGCTTATTAAAAGCAGAAGGGTATGCCTTATCTCCTCAGGGCTCGCACCAGCCTCAAGGGCCCTCCGTGTATGACTGTGAACTGCTCCTTCAGACTTTATAGCAGCAGCACCAGCGAGCTGGATAAGCTGAGCAGTCTTTTCATCAATAGGTCCAGCCTCCTTAACACTCCTTGCAAGGTTATCGAGACTTTCGAGAACCGCTCCATACCTTTTTCTGAGTTTCTGATACTGTTTTGGCAGTGCCTTTGTCTTTTTCATTAAGACCTCCATTTTTAGAATCTCAAAAATGCTCCTATGGAGCCATAGGCCTTCAATCTCTCTGAGCGTTCAGAAAGGACCTCAATTAGGGCACCCTGCTCAATTGCCTTTTCTCCTGCAAGACCAACAATATGCTCCACTGATTCAAATCCTCCACCGCAATAAGGACACTTCTCAATCTTCTGGACAGTGAGATATCCGCATCCCCTGCAGTGATAACCACCATTTTCAAAATCCTTTGATATAATGAGCTTCATAACCTTCTTTTCCTGAATTGCATTAAGGACATCATCAAGGCCAAGACAGGCAGGACCTCCTTTAAGGGCCGTCTCTATCAACCTCTCTACATCTTCAGCCTCCTTTTTCTTTTCATATTCCTTCAAGACGGGCTCAACCCTTTTGAGAACCTCGTCAGGCCTTGCAAACATCTCCACTTTTACAGTACCTATAACCTTATTCAAAATTTCACCTGGAAGCATTGACTTAACCATCGATACTGCCTCTGGAGAGCCCCCTATAACGAGCCTTCCAATATATTCACCACTCATAAATGAACCCAGTTTAGCTATAACATCTTTCAGATGAAGACTGACATGATAATCTACATGCCTTTCGTAATGATCCTGAGAAAGGGCAAACCAGCCACCCTTTTTATGCTTACCCGGGACATCAGGAGTATGAACCTCACCGTATTCCACAATCTCTCCAAGATGCACAACAAAAACCCTTGCTGACTCCTTATCCACAAGTAAAATGCCATATCTCTGATAATTATCAAAAAGATCAAATAGTGGTTTTGTGTAGGGAAACTTATCAATTACGAGTTCATTCTTAACAGGCACATTCAAATGATAAACCTTCCACAGGGAATTATCCTCTCCAGCAAGTATAGCCAGGCTTTTTTTAAAGAGCCTTTTGCTGGTGAGGACATAGTTTTCTATCTTCTTTAGACTATCCTTTACTCGCTTCTGAACCTCCTTGTCAAGGCCTTCCTCTGTATGTTTTATCATATTCTTAAAATGCACCATATAATCTCCCTTTTTATTGAAAAGGGGATCTACATTTAAATAAAGGCTTACAAAATAACCCTTTCCATCCAGCTCTGCCAGCTCTTTTAATTCTGCCCTAGTAAGCATAATGCACCTCCTTCTCTTTCAATATCTTTATATCCATTATACCATGTAATAAAGCCATTAGAATTGCTGGTTCTTCTTGGATCTGTGTGATTGTCATCCCCCTTTGTCAGAAATCTTTCCACAGGGAAGTCTGATGAAGCAAATTGCTTAATCTATGATATAATACCTTTACAATGGATACCCTTAAACTACTTGATGAATCTATGATAATAGAAAAGGGGTTCCACACTCCAAAACAAGAAGGCTTTGCCCTTTTAGGACTTCTAACTATCTATAACAGAAGGAGTTAACCATGAAACTGAGAGATTTTAAGAAGGCTCAAGATAGCGACAAAAAATGTTACCTCACCACCAGAGGTTTTACCTTAGTTGAACTTGCCATAGTTCTTGTCATAATCGGTATTCTCCTCCTGATTATCCTGAAAGGCTCATCCCTCATAGAAAACGCAAAGATCAAAAGGCTCAGCACCCTCACAAGGGAGATAACAGCAGCCTTCTACACCTATTATGACCGTTACAGCAATAGATTCCCAGGGGATGACAACACCGCATCCTCTCGCTGGACAGGCTCAGTGGATGGAAATGCCAATGGCCTTATTGAAGGAAATTTTGTATTTAATTGCACAGGCTCAGAGACAATAAATCAGGAATCCTGCAATGCCTGGAGTCACCTGAGGCTTGCCGGGATAATTACAGGCTCTGGAAGGCTCAACCCTCCTCATCCCTATGGAGGGTCTATCAGTGTTGCCTACGGGACTGTAAATGGTATCTCCGTCAACTGGATAGCCTTCAACAATATCCCACGCGATGTGGCAAGGACAATAGACATGCAGAATGACGACGGAACATACAACACAGGCACAATTCAGGCTGACGGAGACTACAACAATACATTAATCTCAATTGTTACATTATATGTAAAGCTTTAATATAAGGAGCAATGGCATGACCTCACTCGTAGAAAAAAAGATATACACCTACGAAGACATAAACTCCCTTCCAGAGGGCAATTACGAGATCATTGATGGTGTGAGGTATGATATGGCGCCAGCAATGTTCAGACATGGTAAGTTTGAAGGAATTTTTTATGAGCTGTTACGAAAACACCTGGGTCACAAGGGTTATATTGCCGTTGGAGAAGTAGGTATAGTGATTTCGAGAAATCCCCTCAGGCTAAGGTCAGCCGATGTTGTTTATATAAGCAAGGAGACCTCCCCTGTTGAGCCCCCTGGCCTCCTCGAGATATTCCCTGATTTAATAATAGAGATAATCTCTCCCGAAAATACAGCATACTATATAAACGAAAAGGTCAGGGACTATCTATCCATTGGTGTAAAAAGGGTTCTTCTTGTTGACCCCGCTACAGAGACCGTTACAACCTTCAGGCACGGCCTCAAAGAGGCAGGCTATTATAACTTTGACGATGAATTTGAGCTAATTGATGGAATAATGGTAAGATTAAAAGAGACCTAATCACAAAATTGCAGATTTTATCATTCTGAGCAAAGCGAAGAATCTAAGGCTGACGCCTGATATGATGAGATAGTCTCTAAACTGTTACCCATGATTTCCAAAATTGCCGATAGAGAATCTAAAAAATGAGAAAACCTCATCGGCCTTGTGGGAGAGATTATTTTTGAGGAAGTGCGCAACCTTGACACTTTAAGGCGTGAGATGTATATACTAATTTCAGGTGGATAGTTGGCATTCAGCTGATAACATGGATAACTGTCCTTCTTGCTATATTGTTTAAATAGATTAAAACCTAAGCCTTCACAACTTCTGGGTATAAAAATGTCTTGAGAGAGGATGTAGTATCCTGTAAGATTAAAGAGATTAGGTGATACACCTTGCAGAAAATAGAAACTTTCACAAAAAACTAAACTTCAGGATAAACATTTTTTGTCATTTAGTTTGACAATTTATGTCAGTCAGGTTAAAATAAGAGAGAATAAGTCTTTAATTTTACAGGATTTTAATAACTTAAATTCATGGCAAGACTTTTGCTATGAATATCAATATAACCTGCTTTGCAGGAAAGATTTAATTTA
>Ga0197142_1002461_pt1 | contig 16224 bp, 13 predicted proteins | sample GBS60_MetaG_FD_148614 | JGI IMG/M metagenome (GOLD analysis project Ga0197142, IMG submission 148614) | Sediment microbial communities from Great Boiling Springs, Gerlach, Nevada, United States - GBS 60_MetaG | ecosystem: Environmental > Aquatic > Thermal springs > Hot (42-90C) > Sediment...
AAAAGAATTATTCCAATTATACCGGTTGTTATTTTAGCTTTAGCAGATTTTATTTTTTCTGGGCTACCTTCAGAAGTCATAAAATCATAACCCGCCCAAATAAACACTAAAAGTAAAATTACCCCAGAAATAGGAATTAAAAATTTATTAATCACCTGACTTATAACTTCTCCTAATGTATTAAAAGGAAGTGGTCCCTCAATTGTCTGATTATTAATCTGAATTCTTTGAACTAAATATTTCATTTAGTTCATTTAATTATGATAAAATTTTTAATTACTTATTTAATTGCTTTCATCAGCAGGAGTCACTGAAAAAATCGGTTCTTCTGATGCTTCCGATGTTGAAATCAACTCATTATCTAAAATAGTTGGCGATAACAAAGGAGTCGGTCTTTCTGTTGGTATTTGAGTTGGTTCAGATTCAATAGTTGGCATTGATTGAATAACAGTTTGATTTTCTTCTCTTATCTTTTTTTGAATTAGAAAAAAAAGAATAATTGCTAAAACTGCCATTGTTAATGTAACTATTAAAAGTAAAATTGTGTTTAAACTATTTTTTTCTCCCTTTAATTTTTCTATATCAAGAGGGGTATAGTTAAACACCATTTTACTTTTTGCTTAATTTAACTCTATAAAAAATTTTTATTAAAAAAATTTTGATAATTATTTAGGTTGTAAAAAAAGTTTTATTTGAATTTTGCTCTTCTTTTTTTAATTTTTCACTTAGACCATCAATCGTGCTTTTATTATCTTTAATATTATTTTCTTCGTGATTTTTCATTCCATCTTTTTCATAAAATAATTCCCTTAAATCTGTTGATAAACATTTTGGACAAATAATAGTTGCATTTTTAACTATTTCCGTCTCAAATTGAGAATTACATTTTTGGCATAAAAATCTTTTTTTCATCAAAATATTTTCCAACTCACTTTCTTCAACCAAAATTACCTTCTGCACATTAAATACAAATCCTTCACCGTCAAAATCAACTGTTATTTCCTCACCAGGCTTTACTTTTCCCTCAATAATCAAAGTAGAAATTGGATTCTCAATCAGTCTTTGAATTGCTCTTCTTAAAGGTCTTGCCCCATATATAGGATCAAAACCAGCTCGCACAATCTCTTTCACTGCTTCATTACTATATGAAAAACCAATTCCTTGCTCCTCTAATGCTTTACCCACTCCTTTTAGTTGAAGTTTAACGATCTCCATCATATGAGAAAAACGCAATGGTTCAAAAATAATCACCTCATCAAAACGGTTAATTAACTCTGGTCTAAAAAATTTTCTTAATTCATCCATGACCTTATTCTTAAGAATTACCAATTTTTTTCTTTCATTTTCTTCTTCAACTTTTTCTTTTTCCTCGATTTCTTTTTCTAAAGGAAAATCATTTCCAAAATATTCTTTCAAATAAAGTTTTTTCCATGATTTTTCTCCTTTTTTTCTAATCCATAAATTATCACCAACTATAATTATTTCTTCTCCCGTAGGAGAAAATGTATGAATGTCCCAATAATTTATTGGAAATATATTTTTGTCAATACTGTTTTCAAAAAAATATTCTCTTAATTCACCAGTCTGCCAATCATTAGTACCAATTTTACGCTTCCAAAAACGATTACGAAAAGTGACAAATTCCCATTCTTCACCATCAAAAGCATGGGTATTTAACCTTACTGTAGGTAATTGTTCTTCAGGCGCATCAGGTAAGGCATTAATTACTACACTATCTTTAAAGTAATCAATTAGATTAGTTAATTGCCAAACTTTCGCAGTGGTTGAATTTCTAATAAAAACCATACTATCTTTAGTTATTACTTCAAGTCCTTGACCAGAGATTGCGTGAGTACTAAAACCATCTATTGGAAAATTGATTTTTTCTTCTTGTTTTTTTAAAGATTCTTCATCAATTTTTTGACCAGCAAAATAGTCAAAAATCATACCTGAACGCCAATTATATAATTTATCTTGATTATTGCTATCTTTTAAATTTTCTATTTTTTCTTTTTCAAAATATTTACTCCCAATCGTTAATATTTCTCTTCCCCTTGGCGTAAAAACGTATGTTGATAAAACGGGTGGCTCTTCAACTTCCATACCTCCTTTTTTTAAAAGCTCATCTTGAATAACTTTTGTTCCAATATTAGAAGTACAAATAACTACTGTATTTTTAAATGAAATAGTATGACCCTTATTATCAGTTAATCTACCATCGTCTAATATTTGAAGAAGAATGTTAAAAATATCAGGATGAGCTTTTTCAACTTCGTCAAAAAGAATAACAGAATAAGGCTTTCTTCTTACGGCCTCAGTAAGTTTTCCTCCTTCCTCATAACCAACATAACCAGGCGGCGCTCCTAAAAGTTTTGCTACCTCATGTTTTTCCATATATTCTGTCATATCAAAACGTATCATTGCTTCTTCATATCCAAACAAAACCTCAGCCAAAGTTTTTGCTAACTCAGTTTTTCCAACACCAGTCGGTCCCAAAAAAACAAAACTACCAATGGGCCTGTTTTGAGACTTAAGACCAGCTCTCCCACGTCTTACCGCTTGTGCTACTAATCTTACTGCCTCTTCTTGATCAATTAAGCGTTTATGCATAATATCTTCAAGGTGAGCTAATCTTTCAACCTCAGATTCAGTAATTTGAGAAACTGGAATTCCTGTCCAACGAGAAACAATGTCTTTAATAATATCAACACTAACGACTGTCGTTGATTGAGCTTTTTTTAAATTATATTCTTCTTGTTTTTCTTTTAGTTTAGCTTTTAAGTCATCAATTTTTGATCGAATAATCTTTACTTGAACAACATCACCTTTTTTTTGTTTTTCTATCATATCTTGAGAAAGTTCAGCGATTCTTGTTTCTAACGACTTTATTTCCTCTGGTAAAGAAATTAGAGGTAAACGAACAGCTGAAGCAGCTTCGTCAATTAAATCAACAGCTTTATCAGGTAAAAATCGATCACCAACATATCTCTTAGATAGATGTACAGCTGCTTCTACTGCTTCTTTAGGAATAACCACACGATGATAAGCTTCATATTTGTCTTTTAAAGCCATAAGCATCTTTATCGCTTGTTCTTCTGTAGGTTCAGGAACAACTACTGGTTGAAAACGTCTTTCTAATGCAGGATCTTTCTCAATATAACGACGATACTCGGTAGTAGTAGTTGCGCCAATCATTTGAAGCTCACCCCTAGCTAAAGCCGGTTTTAAAAAGTTAGATGCATCAAGCGATCCTTCTCCGGAAGAACCAGCGCCTACAATATTATGTATTTCATCAATAAAAAGAATTATTTGACCTTGAGAATTTTTAATTTCTTCAATCAAATTTTTCATTCTTTCTTCAAATTCACCTCGATGAGAAGCGCCGGCCAAAATACTCATTAAATCTAACTGTAAAATTCTTTTGTTAATTAAAGATTCGGGAACATTTTTTGTAACAATGCTTTGTGCTAATCCTTCAACAATAGCAGTTTTACCCACACCTGCTTCTCCTGTTAAAACTGGATTATTTTTCGTTCTTCTTGATAAAATATGAATTACTCTCTCAATTACTTCAGAACGTTCAACTACTGGATCAAGAAGACCTTGCCCTGCTTTAGCAGTTAAATCAATGGTAAATTGTTCTAAAACTGACTTTCTATTTTGTTCTTTTCCTTGTTCCTCTTCTAATCCTTCTTTTTTCCCAATAATTTTTTTATTTAATTCTTCTTTCTTTAAACCCAATTTTGCTAAAACTCTTGCCCCCACTCCTTCTCCTTCTTCATATAAAGCTAAAAGTAAATGTTCTGGAGAAATAAACTCAAAACCAAGTTTTCTCGCAATTACTAAAGAGTTAGATAAAATTCTTTTTATTCTCGGTGATAGTTTAGGTTGTAAATTATAATTTCCTCTTTGATAAACTTTGTTTAACTCATCTTCAATAATATGAGGTTGAATTTTAAGATCAATAAAGAAATTGTAAATATCAATATCAGATAAAAGTCCATGAAGCAAATGCTCACTATCAACTAAAGGATTTCTTAACTCTTTAGCTTTATTTAAAGCCGAAACAAAAACTCTGTTTGATCGTTGAGTTAAGTGAGTCATTATATCAATTTCTTGCTGTTTTTGATCAAAATTTGAAGAATTATCCTCAGATGCTATTTTATCTTTCACTGATTTTGATTGGTTAGTTTGAGAATAATTTGAAGCAACATTATAACTATTCTGAAAATTACTTTTAATTGATGACTGTTTACTTTGAGACACAAAATTTGGTGATGAATTAATATCTAAATTCTGCTCCTCCCTCAAAAAAGAAGAATTAGCGTTAGTATAATTCTGATTTTGATTATTAGATGGAGGAAAACCAATACCAGAATAAGGTTGACCGCTAGATGGTGTTGGTCCAATACCGGAATAGGGTTGATTTCTTGCAATAAACTGATTGCCACCCCCCCCACCAACTGAATTTTGTCCTGGATTTAAATTAATATTTGATCCCTGACCTTGATTTTTAAAAAAATCAAAAAAGTATGTCATGATTTCATTATGAAAAATTTTTTTCCTTATGTCAACATTATTTTGTTAAAATTAAATTGTTTATGAAAAAAAATAAAAATTTTGTTTTTATAATATTAATTATTTTAATTATTATTATTATTATCCTTCAAATAATGATCCAAAGGTTAAATAAAAAAAATTATTTTTATGATATGGATTTTAAAAATAAACAGAAAGAAAATTATTACATACTAGAACATGAGAAAAAAGTAGAATATGATAAAAAAAACAAAAAAACAAAACCATCCATAGATTATCAATATAAATCATATTCTCAATTATCACAACAATACGTGTTATCTTCTACACCACCTAATTTTATTTCTCAATCATTTTTTTCACCCTATCTATCTCCTTTTCTTTTTTCAACACAAACGTTTGAAAAAGATATTATTGAAAAAATAGATGAGTTAAAAAATAATATTCCTTTAGAAAAAGAAGATTTTGAAATAGAATACTCTTATCCCACTGATACTTTTATTGTTTATGAAAAAACACCAAAAGCAAAACAAAGTTTTTTAAATTTTCTAAAAGAAAACAATTATCAAGAATTAGAAAATAAAAATATTTTTATTTTTACAAAAAATAAAACAACATACTACAAAGAAAAAATTGAAGAAAATTGGATAAAAAATAAAGAATCATTCTTAGAATCGATAAATGAAAATTACTTAAACAAAAACCAAGAAAAAAATGAAGACATTTTTTCTTCTTTGTCTTATCTTTTAAGAAAAATAATTAATCCAATAGAAGAAAATAAAAATTCTTACATATCAATTACCTCTCTCCCAACAACTATCCCAACAAATATACCAACAACACAGTTAGATATCATTACTCCTTTAAAAAACGATCAAAATATAAAACAAAATAATAAAGAAAATGAAAAAAATAATCAAATACCTAACTCTTTGTCAGAAATTTTTGATGAAGTCTCCAGTAAAGTTGGTGTTCCAAAAAAAATTTTGGAAGCGGTTCTTAGAATAGAAACACCATCTACTTTTAAACTTTCTTCTTCTGACATTAAAAAATATTCAACCCCAAACAATTTCTTACCCCGTTGTGGACCAAATTTTTGTTCAGCAACAGGACCAATGCAAATGACTATCGGTATTGATCACAATGGCAATCGATCATGTCCTTCTTGCGAGGTTGGCTTTTGTCCAAACGCATGGGCTTCTTACGGTAAGGCTATAAATATAATTGGAAATTATTCTCATCAACCAAATCCTTGCAATATTCGTGATAACATTTATGCTGCCGCATGGAAGTTAAAAAAAGATAGCGGAGCAAATAATCCTCTAATATGGACAAAAGAACAAGTTTTTCGTGCTGCTACTCGATATTATGGTTCATGTAGTGACAGGTATCGTTTCTCTCGTTTAGGAGGAAGAACATATTGTGAATACGTTTGGGATTATTATCAAGGAAACATTTAATTTTTATATATTCTTTAAAAATCAATATTATATCTATTGTTTAATTAACTGAAAAATTATTTTTTAAAAAATTATTTTTATAAATAAAGCATTAAGGTAAAAATTAATTTTTGTTTTAAAAATAAAAAAAACTGATTTAAAATTATTTTATTATTCTAATATAGCCAAAAATATAAAAATTTAAAATTAACAAGATGTTTTTAATGATTTAAATTTTTTATATATTTATTTTATGAATTTAAAAAAATGATATAAGTCTTGTTAATTATTCGTAGTAAAAATAAATAATTTATTACTAATATAAAAGTCAATTTAATACATTAATAAATTTGTCTAACTAAAAAAGCATGATAAAAATTATTATAATTAAACGAAATTAATTTTAAATTAATTTTTTAATTTATTAATAATGAAAAACATACTTTCCGCAGATCAAATATAAAATTACATTACTATTCTTTTAATTATAAAATAATAATTTGTTTTAAAAAGATTATTTTTAATAATTATTATAAATTTATAAAAAACCTTTTATTTTCTTTTTTTCTCCAACCATACTAAAATTGGTGTAGCCACAAAAGGAGAGGAATAAGTACCAGTAACTATGCCAATTAGTAAAGCTAAAGCAAAAAAACGAATAGTGGTACCCCCAAGTAAAACTAAAGCTAAAAGCATAAAAATAATTGTCATTGAGTTATTTAAAGAACGAACCATTGTCTCAGTTAAAGCTTTATTAGCAAAATATTCAATATCTTGATTTACTTCATTTTTAACATATTCACGAATTTTGTTAAAGATTACGATTGTGTCATGAACAGAAAAAGACATTGTAGTTAAAATAGCGGTAATAAATAATGTATCAAATTCAGCTCTAAAAAAATAAGATAGCAAAGAATAACTACCTAAGATAACCAGTAAATCATGAATCATTGCTAAAACAGCAGCTAAAGCATAGTTAAAACCTTTAAAAGCAAAAGTCATATAAAGCAAAATCCCAAAAATTGCCAAAATAGAAGCAAATATTGTTTTTCTTAAATTTTCAGCGCTTAATTTTGGACCAATAGTTTCTGATTTAATTAAAGTTAAATTAGTAGCAAGTTTTTTTTCTAGTGTTTTTTTTAAATAATCAATTTTCTTATCATCAATAGGTTTTGTTTTAATATATATATTTTTTTGATTAACATTTAAGTAGTTAAAATCTATTTTTTCATTTTTTAGTATTTTTTCTAATTCTTTTTGATTAATATTTTTTTTTGACTGATACTCTAGATTAGTTCCACCAATAAAATCAATTGAATAATGATAACCCCATTTAAAAATTGAAAATAAACCAAAAATAATCACCAACAATGAAATTAAAAAATATATATATCTGTATTTTAAAAAATCAATCATAACAAAAATTAAAAGATTTCATTTCAATTTATAAAAAAACTTTATTAATTTTCTAGTAATAAAAACTCCTGTAAATAAACTTGTAATTACCCCAATTGCTAAAGTTAAAGCAAAACCGCGCACCATTCCAAATTGAGGTAAAAAATCCCAATTTAAAGGATTAAATAAAATAAAAGCAACGGTTAAAGTCGTAATATTGGCATCTTTTATTGCATCAATTGCTCGACCAAAACCAATATTAAAAGCAATATCAAAACTTTTTCCTTTTCTTAATTCCTCTTTTATTCTTTCAAAAATTAAAATATTTGAGTCAACTGCCATTCCAATTGAGAGAATAAAACCAGCTAATCCTGGTAAAGTTAAAACCACAGGAATAACACGAAAAATAGCTAAAGATAAAACTCCATAAATTAAAAGTGAAAAAGAAGCAATTATACCAAGTTTTTTATAGTATATAATCATAAACAAAATAACCATTAAAAGTCCAACTAAACCTGCATACATACTTTTTCTTACCTCAGAAACACCTAAAGTTGGTCCAATGTTTTTTTGTTCAATTAATTTTATTGGTAATGGTAAAGCTCCAGAATTTATAGAAACTGCTAATTTTTTTGCTTCATCAATAGTAAAATTACCGGTAATCACTGCTTCATTTCCTTCAATTTTTTGTTGAACCACTGGAGCCGAAAGTAAAAAATTATCTAAATAAATAGCTACTGGCTTACCAACATTTTTCTCAGTAATTTTACTAAAAATTTTTGCTCCTTCATCGGTAAAATTCAAAGTTACCTGAGGCCTGCCTGATTGAGTATCAAAAGTTAATCGAGCTTTTTTTATATGTTTTCCTGTTAGACCGGTATCTTTGGTTAACCTCAATAACATCGGAGTTTCTGTAGCTTCTTTTTGATCTTTAAATATCGCTTCTTCCTTAAAAGAAAGTTGAGCCGTTTGACCAATTAATTCAATAGCCGATGAAACATCACTTACTCCTGGTAAATCAACAATAATCCTATAATTACCTTGAGACTTTAATGTCTGAATACTTGGCTCTGAAACACCAAAAAAATTAACTCTTTTTTCAATAATATCACGAGCAGAATTTAAAGCATCCTCTAAGTCTTCTTTTTTTATTTTTGTAGTATCTGCTTCAAAAACTAAATGACTACCTCCTTTTAAATCTAAACCTAAATGCGTCTTAAACTCTTTTTTTATTTTAATTCCCAAAATTTCTGTATCAATCTTTAAAGGATTAACAGTAAAATCAATTTTTTGATTAAAAAATTTAAAATTAATTCTTAAATTTTCTGGAAGAGTAATTAAAATAATAAAAAAAGAAAATAAAATTAAAATGAAAAATTTAAGAAATTTCATAAAAAAATTTATCTCATCAAACTTTCTTCGTCGCCTATAAGCATAATTTTTGGCTGTCTTAAAAAACGCCAAATAAAGGGATCATTATTTTTCTTACGAAATACAAATTCTTCTTCCGTCATAACTGTATAATTAATTGGCGCTTTAAAAATTTCTTCAGCTTTCTTCATTAAAATTTCTAAATCTTTCAATATTATTATACCTACATACAAAAAATAAATATCTTCATCTTTAATTGGCATTTTCTTTGCAAAACGAGAAGAAAAAGCAATGTATTTTATTTTACCTAATCTTGGCAAATTTTTATAAATCATTTGTAAAATTGGACCATTTTTTGTAAAGATTCTTAAAAATTCATCGTAAAAAATGTAATTTTTATTTAAATTGTAAAAAATTTTGTTTAAACGTTTTTCTTTTAAAAGAAGTTTTTCATTCGTTAAAATATCAAGCTCTCTTTTTACGGCGTTTACTTCTTCATTTAATTCTCTTACAATACGACGAAGATAAAAATTATCATTTGGATTTTGAAAAAAAAGCTCTAAAATCTTTCTTCGTGTTTTTGAAGGAATAATATTTTCAAGCATAAATCTTAAAATCAATAAGTAACTTTATTAAAAAGAGGTAAAATTTCAATCCAAATTGGGCCACGAACAAAACTTATCTCATTTCCATTTTTATCAAAAAATTTCATTCTTGTTTCTTCATTATCTTTCTGCCAATTAATTTTTAACGATTTACCATCCTGAAATAAAATCCCTTCACCAGAACCAATTATCTTATATAAAAGATGTCCTCCTGGGTAACCATCATTTGCTGGTGATTCTTTAGCAAAAATAATAACTATATTTTTTGCCTTGATAACTTTATTAGTATTTTTGTCAATATGTGGTTTTCCTCCATTATTTCTTTCATAAAAGTTATTCTCTCTGTTATAAAACCAAACTACTTGATAATCAGAAGCAAAGCTATCCCAAAAAGTAAAACTTATTTTTGAATAATTATTACCTCTTTTATCTTTTTCTTCATCATCTTTAAAACGCCAAGGAGTAAAATTCTGATTCCAAAAAACACCTTTTTCATCAACATTAGTTAACTTCCTTTTTTCTTTAGCATACTGCCAAAGTTTGAAAGTTGAAGTATAAACAGTATGTTCAGTAGCACGATTAGGAAGACGTGAGTAGTCACGCCAAAAATAGGGAAAAGGAATTGAAAATTGGTTTAAATCATTATAGGAAGACCAACCAAGATTAACAATTTCTCCTAAAGCATCTGCTGGACCTGGTGTATTCGCGCCACCTACATGAGCGTATAAAGGATATTGACCATATTCCTGAAGAAGTTTTATAAAATAAATTCTTGCTGATCTTACTGGGCCAACTGGATCAGCATCTTGACAATAATATATTGCCAAAAATCTAGTAATCCCTCCTTCTGCTACAACTTCATAAACAATGTCAGCAAATGAAAGTCCTGACTGCGGTCGAGCTTCGGTATGATTTTCCACCATTATTCCCAATGGTCTTCTTTTTTCCCACTTTTCCCTTTGAGATTTAGAATATAAAACTCCATTTAAAGGACACTCTTCAGTTTTTGGTTTATTATCAATGAACAATGATGATTTATTAAAACTACTATCTTTATTAAAAGTAAGTTGTTTATTTTTAATTGGAGAAACAAAAAAATTATAATTTTCTTGATTTTTAAAGTAAAAATAAGAAATAAATGATGAAAATAAAAAAACAAAAAAAACTAAAACTCCAGCACTTATTTCTTTAATCATAATTAAATTCTAAATTTTTAATTTTTTACTTAAATGAGTTTATTTTTTAAGATTAATTTTAATTTATAATATAAAATTAAAAATTTTAGTGTTATTTTTTAAAAGAATTTTAAACTTATTTAAAATAAACTCATTTTTAATTAAATAATCTCTAACTAAGCAATGCTTTTTTTTCCTCTTCAGTTAAAGGATAATCTGCTTTTCCTTCTTTAACTTCTTTAGTATAAACTCTCAATCCTTCTTTTGTATATATAAAATTGATTACTATTCCATTTCTTTTATCATCTAAAAAAGAAACAACAAAACTAGGATCACCAGCTTTTTCAAAGGGATTAAAACGAACAATATTTATTTTTTTCAAATGATATTTTGATTCTTCTATTTGTTTTTCAAGTTTTTCTTTAATTATTTCAATTTCTTCTTTTTGTTTTTTTTGAAAAGACAATAAAGAATTTAAAACCTCATCGATTTTTATTTTTCCTGTTGTATTTGTCAAACGAAAATAATGATTCCGAGTATTAAATAAAATCCAAGTAATAAAAATAAGCCAACCAAAAAAAATAGCTAAAAAAAAATCTAGGGTAGTCATAAAAATATTTTATATTTTTTTTGAAATCGTGTCAATCTAATGTATAGATAGTCTTTTATCAAAGATATTATTACAAAGAATCTTATAACTATTATTTAAAAATTCAATATAGATTTTAATAAAATTTATATAAAATTTTAATAAAATTTAATAGAATTTTATAATCATTTCATTTATAATTAATCTTATCTTGTATTTATAAAAATCATCTGTTATAAATATCCAAATATATGCCTAAAAAAACCAAAAAAGAAAAAATTTTAGCTGAATATAGAAAAAAATTAAAACTTTTAAATACAAATAATAAAGTTTTTAATTCTAACAGAAATATAAAAGATAAAAAAGAAGAAACTTCAATAAATCAATCTAGAAAAATAATTAAAGCAAAAGAAAATCATGACACTTCTTTTCATTTTTTAAATGATTTAAAAAAAAGTCTTCTAATTTCTCTTTTTTTAATTATAATTGAAATTATACTATATTTTGTTAAATTAATTTAAATGACTTTTAAATTTTAAAATAAATAAAAAATACCTTATAATCTATTCAAATATAAATCCTTATAATATTTAAATATAACTAAAAAATAATTTACAAAAGATGAAAAATTTAAATTAAAAACCTTAAAAAAATTACAATAAATTTATTGTAGAAACTTTTTTATAAACTGGTTTTTTACCTCCAAGAAGACTTTGAAAAATAAATATTTCTTTTACAAAAAAAGAAATGTTGATTTTTGTTTGTTTAATTTTCTTTTTTAAAACGAAGTATTGTTGTTTAGACGGTAGACCACAACGAGCCAAGGTTAAATGAGGAAGATATTTTTTTTTCTGATGAAAATCATAATAAAATTCTTTACTAATTGTTTCAACAAGCCTTTCAAGCATTCTTTCTCGTCTAAAACTTAGAAAAATAATGATTTTTTTACCTCTTACAAAAAAATCTAAAGAATTAGAATAAAGGTAAAATCCTTGTTGATCAAAAACTACTTTTTTTATTCGTTTGTCAATGTTTGCATTTTTATTAGTTTCTCCAAAAAAATACAAAGTAACATGATAGTTTTCAAGAGACACCCAATTAAAATTACGATATTCACTACGTAAATTAAATAAACCTTTATAGATTTGTTCTTTTACTTTTTTAGGAAGATCAATCGCTAAAAAAAGCCTCATACATTCTGTAAATTCTGGTTGAAGAAAAATTTTTAATAAAAGGAGTTACTTTTTTTATCTCAGCAGAAATTAAAGTCGCTTGTTCTTTTTTATTTTTTATTTTTGGATCATTTTTAGTAACAGCAATTATTTTTGGTTTTATTTTTTTTACTAAATCAAAATAATAATCTTCTTTAGAAAAATAAGGAAGAAGAATAATTAAATCAACAAAATAAAAACCACTTAAAATTTCAGCTCTTTGTTGTTGATTATGAATTGGTTTTCTTTTTTTATTTTTCACAATAAATTTATCTGACTCCAAAGCAACAATCAAAAAATCACCAAAAGATCTTGATTTCTTTAAAAAATAAAAATGACCATAATGAAAAATATCAAAACAACCTCCAACAAGTACTATTTTTTTATTTCTTATCTCTCTTATTACTGAAAAAATTAAAGACCAGTCTAATATTTTTGATTCTTTTTTCACAAAAGAAATTATATCAAAAAATAGTAGAATAAAAAATTGTATGAAATTGGAAACAAAAACTTTAGCGGAACAACCAAAAATTCTAATAGTTTCAAAAGAAAAATTTTTTTTTATTAACTTATTAAAGAAAAAATTAGAAAATCTTGGAGGAAAAATTTACTTAAAGCATATTTGTGAAGTAGTCAATGAAAAATTTGACTATATTTTTTTTATCAATTGCTTTTTGGAAAAAGAAAAAGATAAATTATTAAAACAAAACGTTTTTTATATTTTTTTCAATCAAAAAAATCCAAGACAAATAAAAGATAGAAAAATTGCTGCTATTAAAGGTGATAAAATTGATGAAAAAACGATTGATCAAATTCTTTGGTTTTTTCTTTCAAAAAATTCTGAAAGTTTGCTTTCAATCAATCTACCAAAATTATCAGAAAAAAAAATAAATTTTTCAAACTATTATCTACCTTCTTTATCTTTATCTTTTCATTTTTCATTTTTAAATAAAAAAAGTATTTTTTTTATTTTCATTTTAATTTTTATTATTTTTCACTTTATATTTATTCCACCTCTTATCTTAAGTGGCTATTTCTTTTATCAAACGGGTAAATATTTAAAAAAAGATATGATTAAAGAAGCAAAAGAAAATTTTGCAATGGCAAAAAATCAATTTCTTTTAGCAAAAAAACTTTATTTTTTATCAAGACCAATTTATCTTCTATTTTCAATCGCCTCCTTTCCCGATGACTTAATAAGTGTTGGTGAAAAATTATTAATCATAGGAGAAAATGGTTTTTCTACTTATGATAATTCAAGAAATATCTTAATTTCTGTTTTTAAAAAAAATAAAACTAATGAAGAAAAGGAAATTTTTGCATTAAGACTAAAAAAAATATATTCTCAATTAAAAAATATTAACGAAAATCTTTTTTTACTTAATCAAAAACTTTCTCAATTAAATTTTTTAAAAGAAGAAAAAGTTACTATTTTCTCTTTAAATCAATCTTTAAACAAATTGATGAAATTTTATCCATATTTGGAAAAAACTTTACAAACAAAAACTAAAAAAAAATTTTTAATTTTTTTTGCTAATAATATGGAACTTAGACCAGGAGGAGGATTTATTGGCTCTTTAGGAATTTTAGAAATAAAAGATTATACCATTGAAGAAATTAAAATTTATGATGTTTATGATATAGATGGAAGATTAACAATTCATGTAGAACCACCAGAACCAATTAAAAAATATCTAAATATTAATCATTGGTTTCTACGAGATTCAAACTTTTCTCCTGACTTTTGGGAAAACTATCAAAAAGCAAAATTTTTCATAGAACAATCAGTTGGTTGGAAAGACTTCGTTGGTGGTATTCTTATAACAACAACAACTATTAAAAAAATTTTAGAAGCTTTTCCACCAATTTACTTACCAGATTTTAAAGAAAAAATTACAAAAGATAATTTTTATTTAAAAACTCAGTTTTATGTAGAAAAAAATTTTTTTCCTGGATCAATTCAAAAAAAGAGTTTCTTAAATTCACTGGTTCGTAGTCTAATTATAAATATCGAAAACGCATCTATAAAAAATCTTTTATTAAACATATTTCAACTTCTTGAAGAAAAGCAAATTGTTCTTGCTTTTGATGAAAAATATCAACAAGAAGTAACCGAAGAATTAGGTTGGGGTGGAAGACTAGCAAAACCAATTTGTCTTTCCTCTTATGATAATAACTGTATCGTTAATTTTTTATTCCCCTATGATGCAAATCTTGGAGTAAATAAAGCTAATTTTTTTATCAATCGTAGTTATAGTTTAAAAATGGTAGTAGATGCTTATGGAAATATTACCAATTATTTTACTGTTCTTTTTAAAAATGAGGCCAAAGATGATATTTTTCCAGGTAGTATTTATCGCAATTTTTTTCAAATTATTCTTCCAAAAACAGCAATTGTTAAAAAAATCAAAAAAGATGGAATATCAATCGAAGATGTATATCTCGAAGATAATCAAGAATTAAAAAAAATAGGTATTTTCTTAGAGGTTCCTCAAAAAAAAACTGTTATTTTAGAATTAGTTTATGAAAACAGTAAAGCTATTAAAAATAATTTTTCATTTATTCAAATAATTTTCCAAAAACAAATTGGGGCATTAAATAGTGATTTATCTATAAAATTAAACCTTCCAAAAAACTTTTCAATCATTAACCAAAATTTTTTACCTCTTGTGAAAAATCAAGAAATGATTTATAATACTTATCTATCAACTGATAAAATTTTTTTTATTCAGTTAAAAAAATCAAATGAATAAAAAAGAAAAGATAATTCTTAAAGGACAAGTACGAAAAATTTTTGGCAAAAAATTAAAAAATTTAAGAAAAGAGGAATTTATACCAGCCAATGTTTTTGGCAAAGATATTCAGTCACAATCTATCAGTATAAACAGTAAAGAATTTATCAAAGTGTATAAAAAAATTAAGGCAACAGGTGTTTTGTATCTTGAAATTGAAAAAGAAACTTTTCCTGTTCTTATTAATTCAATTCAAAAACATCCAATAACACGTGAAATTCTTCACGTTGAATTCAAAAAAGTTGATTTAACAAAAAAAACTCAAGCAGAAGTACCAGTTGAGATAATTGGTCAATCACCAGCAGTTTTAGAAAAAGGGGGGGTGCTTCTCACATTAACTCAAACTCTATTAGTTGAAGCTTTACCAGAAAAGATTCCTCAATCAATTAAAATTGATGTGTCAAATCTTAAAGAAGTTGGTCAAGAAATAAAAGTCGCTGACTTACCATCTTATTCTGACTATCAAATTATTACCGAAAAAGAAAAAATAATTGTTTCTATAGTTGCTCATAAAGAAGAAAGCTCTACTCCAGAAGTGCAAACAATTAACACACCAGAAATAATTAATGAGAAAAAAGAAAATGAAAAAGAAAATAAATAAAAATAAAAAAATTTACTATAAAAATTCTTTCTACTAAGTAGACAATCGAAATATAATCAAAAAATAAATCAAAAGCCTCTTAAAAATTAGAATTAAATTTTTTTCTTACATAAATTTTAGGTACAATATATTAGGAAGGGTGCCGGAGTGGTTTAACGGCCAGGTCTCGAAAACCTTGGTTCGACGCTGAGTCGAAACGCGGGTTCAAATCCCGCCCCTTCCGCAAATAAATTAATAAAATAAAAAAATCTTAAAATTAATTCGAAATTAAGTCAAAATTTTAATTATTTTAAAAAATAAGAAAATTAAAAAAAATACTTATTTTAAAATAATTTGAAAAATAAAAATAAAGCAATAATTAAAATTTTAAGTTGTTTTAAAACATTTAAGTGTTTTTTATGTTGTGCTTGGTAAGTAAAAATATAAGAAAGATTTATTTTTAAACTTAAAATGCACTTTTTAATAATCTATTATTAAAAGATATTGTTTTATTATGTAGATTAAGAG
>Ga0197142_1002463_pt1 | contig 16209 bp, 12 predicted proteins | sample GBS60_MetaG_FD_148614 | JGI IMG/M metagenome (GOLD analysis project Ga0197142, IMG submission 148614) | Sediment microbial communities from Great Boiling Springs, Gerlach, Nevada, United States - GBS 60_MetaG | ecosystem: Environmental > Aquatic > Thermal springs > Hot (42-90C) > Sediment...
CCTGCGTGGACAGAATGGGCAACCCCATCCACATCGCCTCCAATAATGCCATCGGTAGCATGTCGTTGAGTGTAGGAAGCGCGTAAAGGTCCATCGCCATCAGCAAGCGCGGCACATCCGGGCGCACACCCAGCCAGCGCACATAAGGCTCCAACCCCAATCGGGCAATTTCGCGTCGCACCTGCTCACCATAGCGCGGCGGATGCACCTGCCCTATCAGCAGCACCTGCAGCTGAGGCACCTCGCGCACCACAGGCGGAAGCGCACGAATTAGGTAAAGCTGCCCCTTGCGCGGAATAATGTTGCCCACCACGCCCACCACGAACGCTTCGGGCGATAGCCCCAGCTCCTGACGCACCTGCTGCCGTACATTCTTGTCGGGCAGGCTCAGTCGTTCTGGCTCAATAAAGCCGTGAACCGTGCTGATTTTATGGGATGGCACACGGTTAAAGCGCATGTGATAACGGCGAGTCTGCTCCGACACTGCCAAGATGTGGTCTGCCATGCGCCAGTGGAAGTGGAGCGTGTGGGCGTGGGCGCGCAGCACGGCGGGGATACCTGTAAGTCGACTCAGCCACACCGCAAAGTTGTTCGCCCGCGACATATGCGCCAAAATGACCTCTATCTGGTGCTCACGGCAGAAGGAGGCGATGGTGCGCAGGTCATGCAGCGGCAGGCGTCGCAGCTCCGATTCAATAGTGGGAATACCCGCTTTTTGCGCCTGTTGTAGCACCCATGCACCCGGTCGCCCCAGCAGATAGAGTTCATTGCCACGCTGGTGAAGCCCACGGGCTATCTGGAGCGTGTGTACTGTTGCGCCACATGCGTCCCTGCCCGACACAATCTCCAAAATGCGCATGGCTGACTTCAACTATACCATGCGCAGGAGAGTCTCCTCCCCCCAGTGTGGGGAGAGGAGACGAGTATTTACGGGCACACGATGCGCCGGATCACGATGTGATCCACGCCTGCCTCGCAGATCGAGTCGTTTGGATTATCCATCGTGCCGAATCGGATGCGCACCTGCGCGGTCGGCGTCACATAGTCCCCTATGCGGAAGCTGCGACGCACCCACTGGTTCTCTGCACCGGTGAAGTTCACCGTCTCCACGCGCACCCACGAGGCGCCGTTGTTGTTGGAAACCTCCACGAAGAAGGTGTCATTGATGACAGTGCCGTTGTAGAACCAGCGATAATACTCGACGATGGCATCGCTCCCTTCCAGGTTAATCACAGGCGAGATGAGATAGGTTGGACCGCCATCCACATCGGCTTCCCCAACCGAGCCGCCGACACTGCCCTGTCCCGTGAAGAAGCAGCGCGAGCCAGTATCGGGCGAATCGGCACCTGGATTGGCAGGTCGTCCGTCCTGCGCAGTGCCGCGCGGAATGTCGCGTGTCCAAGCCCCTGCGGTCAGGTTCTGGTTCTGCACGCTCCAGCCCAGATCGGTCTCACCCGTATCTTCGAAGATGATGACGAGGCTGGATGCGACCAGCACGGTGCGGGCAGCATTCTGCCCCCCGCGCGGATAGTAGGTCACGCGCCCCTGCGTGTCGTACGCTTCGATATAGTAGCGCACCGTGCTGCCACATGCGGGCACGGGCAAAGCCGCTACGAACCGATCACCCTGCATCCAGCGCATCGGTATCTGTTGATAAGCGCCTCCGTTCACCGAGTAGCGCAAAAAGACACCACTGCGGTTGAGTTCGCCCGCCAAATTGGAGACGCGCACCACGAAGCGCATCAGCGGGAACAAGGGCGGCTGCGGCGGTGCCACAACCGAGTCAGGCAATTGAATGGGATCGATTCGCAGCCAGTCGAGTTGAGGCGGGGGCAGATTATGGCGGGAGAAGCCCTCGTTAATCTGGGGATAGTGGGGCGTGCCGTTGTAGATGTTGCCGTCGTCGTCGTCGAGGGTCAGCACATCGATAGTGATCTGCGGTGAGATGCCGCTTGGGCGCAGTAGGATGCTGTTGAGATACCATTCGCGCACTTTGCGCAACGCAAAAGCAGGATTCCCGCTGTAGCGCCGACGCATCGAAAGATAGGTCTGCCAGAACGCGCCGCTGAGTACCTGCCCACAGTAATGCGCTCCGCCGGAGCATGGGTAGCGCACATCGTTGACGGCATTCCGAATGCAGCCTGTGCCGATGCCTCTAAACTCTATCGCCAAACATGGATCGTCTACGAGCAAGGTTGCTGTCGTATCTGCCATGCCCTCATGGTAATCGCCCGATGCGTTTGGATGCCCCATGTGAATAATAAAGTGCCCGTACTCGTGATAGATGACGGTGGAGTAGGCGGTGTTCACACACCCTCCGCCCGAGCGGTAGAAATTGATGGTGCGGTTCGTGTAGTAGGCGTTGCAGGTGTTATTGATATTCACATTGCAGGGGATCTGATAGTCGATGCCTGGGTAGCTGGGATTAATCGCTTTGGCGAAGTCATGCACGAGTTGGGTGTGTAGGAAGCCGTTCACCTGTGCCGTGTTCAGCTCGACGCGCTCCGTGTTGAAGATGAAGTCGACGGGTCCAGGCGGTGTCACCGTCTGCTGCAGCGAGAGCGTGCTACCAGCTTGATTAGCCACGCGCACCCAAGGTCCGATGAGATCCGCCCGCACGGTTGCACTGCCAATCCCACTGGAGGGCAGCGTGAAAAAGCCCTCGAGGTTCGTAAACACGCTGGAGCCGCCGCTGAGGGACACTTGCAGCTGGGGCATTGGCTGCAGCACGGGCGGGTTCTGGCTGTGGTCGGGGCGCAATCCAGGCGTCGCATAGCCTTGCACACGCCCCGTGATGTCCACAAAGTAAATCTCGGATCGCCACTCCAGCGGCACTCCGGTGTGCGCGTCGATGAAGACGCGATACCGCTCCGGTTTGTCGGGGCGATGCGCGTCGACGGTCAGCACCCATGCCAAGTGGGTGCGCTCCTCACCGGGATAGACAACGAGTTCGGGTTGGCTCTCCTGATGGAGATCGGGGCGCAGCTTGCGCACCAGCTCACGAACCTGTTCCGCTGTCCAGCTCGGTTTGAGCGCAACGGGTTCCACAAAGCGCACCGAGTTGCTTGCCAGCACCAAGGGGTAATCGGGCGCGTTGCGCACCAGCAGGGTCAGCTCGCCCCTATCGACGGGGATGCCCTGCACCTGTTGCTGGAAATAAACCGCGGTGAATTTGGGAGGCATCACTTCCTGAGTGCCACTCAGTACCAGGTCGCTGGCACCGGGTGTGAACAAGCCGCTGTAGCGCGCCACAAACGCAAGGGCGGAATCGATGGGCGAGGAGCCGTAGCCAAAGGGCACACCCCAAATCCGCCGAACAATTGGACCCTCCTCATACAGCAGCACACCCGGCGCCTCTTTTTGCAGCTGCTCGGTTAGCTGCATGCGCATCTGCAGTGCCTCAGGCGTTTGCGCCCATAGCGCCACGCCAAGCCATAAGAAACTGCACAACCCAATTAACCATCGCTTGGTCATGATGCCCTCCATATTAGGGATTATATACCATTTTGACGGAAGGAAGGGTAAATCCTCTCGGTGATTGGGCATTTGATGACCCCTGTGGGGTAAAATCAGAGCCGATGGAGGAGAACGGTGTATGAAGCGAACTTATCAACCGAATAATCGGCATCGCCATCGGGTGCATGGCTTTCGGCGTCGTATGCGCAGCAAGGACGGGCAGAATGTGCTTAAGCGGCGGCGGCTCAAAGGTCGCTGGCGACTGACCGTGGACTGATGCTGCCGCGTGTCGCACGGTTGCGCCGACGCGCCGAGTTCGAACGCACCTATCAACAGGGGAGACGGATACGCATGGCAACCTTTACACTCTATGCTTATTCGCGCCGCGATGATGAGCCGACTCGGATCGGCATCGTAGCGGGACGACGCTTTAGAACGCTGGTGCAACGCAATCGGGCAAAGCGTCGGCTACGGGCAGCCTGCCGCGCCCTCTGGACGCAGATGGCACCCGGCTACGATCTGGTGCTAATCACCCACGAACCCGCAATGGATGCTCCGTTCAAGCAGATTCAACAGGAGCTACGCGAGGCGCTGCAGCAGCTGCGGCTCTTGAAAGCAGAAGGAGGGGGTGCATCGTGAGCAGGCAGGTACATCTTAGTCCGATAGCGCGGCTGTTGATGAGCCTCATCCGGCTCTATCAGCGGCTTTCACGCCTCACCCCACCCGTTTGCCGCTTCTATCCCAGCTGTTCGCGCTATACCTACGAAGCAATTCAGCGATATGGAGCGTTGCGTGGGGTCTGGTTGGGGCTGAAGCGTATCCTGCGCTGCCATCCTTTCCATCCCGGAGGCTACGATCCCGTGCCAGAGCTGCCCACCCGCTACCCTAAGCAGTGAGGGAGTACGAAAATGGCTCAGGAGCCTATAGATCAGAAGAAACTCTTTGTGCAGACCATGCTTATTGCGATGGTCATCTGGCTGTTGCTGCTGATGGGCTGGAGCTATTTTGCCCGTCCGCCCGTCAGCGATAAACCGCCCGAGCAGCTTGTCGCCGAAATCGAGAAGCTTCGTGCCGACAAAGATTATGTGGAAGCGATGCGTCGCTGCCACGAGCTAAGCAGCCGTTTTCAGGGCACCGAGTATGCCGCGCTGGGCTTGCTGCTCGAAGCGCGCATCTACTATGAGGACAAAAAGGATGCCCATCAGGCATTTAACGCACTGCGTCGCCTGGAGGAGTTCTATCCCCACACGCAGATCTATCGCACGCAGGGGCGCGCCTTGCAGCAAAAGGTCGAAGTGGAGATTGACCAGCACAACCGTCAGTTCATCTCCTATCAGATTATCCAGGCGATGGTGCGCTTCTTTGGGCGTTCCGACGCGAGTTATGTGCTGGCGATTGTGGCGATTGCCGTGCTGGTGCGGCTGATTTTACTGCCTCTTTCGAACAAGCAGTTTGCCAGTATGCGCAAGATGATGCAGCTGGCTCCACGGCTGCAAGAGCTGCAGGCGAAATATGCGGGCGAGGAGCTGATGCGTCGCCAGATGGAGCTTTACAAGCGATACGGCATCAACCCGATGTCGGGCTGCCTTTACGCGCTGCTGCCCATCCCCTTCCTCATCTGGGTCTATAACATGATTCTTCTCTATCAGGTTCAGTTCAAGCATGGGCACTTCCTCTGGATTAACCCGGAGATGGGGGCGCGCTTTCCGGGGCTGATTGGCTCGCATCTGGCTCAGTTCGACGCGCCCCTGATGATACTCTACGCCATCAGCATGTATATCAGCAGCCGATTGACCATCACCGACCCGTCCCAAGCGCAGATGCAGAAGATGATGGCGATAATGACCACTGCCATGTTGGTCATCTTCTCGTGGCAGTTCCGTTTCCCCGCCGCCTTCATCCTCTACTGGATGCTAACAAATGTTCTCTATACACTCCATTATAAGCTGTATTTGAGTCGTCCCGCTCCGCCACTGGAACCGCTGGATGCACCCAGTGAGCCGACGAACAATTTGGCGCATGATGGACGCAAGCCGCGCTACCAACCCCCCAAAAAGCGTTCCAAACGAAAATGAGGAGGGAGCCATCTATGACATTCGTGGAAGCCACAGGGAATACAGTTGAAGACGCAAAGCGCAAAGCGATGCAGCAGTTGGGCGTGCAGGATGAGCGCCAAGTGCAATTCGAGGTGCTGGACGAGGGCAAAAGGAGCCTGCTGGGCATTTTGATTGCGCCGGCGCGGGTGCGCGCCAGCCTCGTCGCACCTACCGCGAGCCAGCCCACTGCCGAAGCAGAGACTGTCTCGCCCGATGTAGCGCGCCAAGTGGCGGACTATGTGGACTATCTGCTGCGCCGACTGCGCTTGAATGTGCAGGCGGTGCTGCGCGGCACGCATGGACGCTATGTCGAAGTCGAGATGGTTGGGCGCGATGTGCCCATCCTGGTCGGTAAAAATGGCGAAGTCATCAATCAGCTCCAGTTTCTGCTGAATCTGGTAGTGCCGCGCGCCACCGGGTTGGACGCCCGAATCGTGCTGGACGGGGCAGGCTGGCGACGGCGACGCACCGAACGGCTGCGCAATCAGGTGATTGCCATTGCAAACGAGGTCAAAAAGCGGCGTGAGGAAGCCGTGCTGCCCCCGATGCCCCCCCATGAGCGGCGCATCGTGCATCAGACCCTCAAGGATGACCCCGAGGTGATGACCTACAGCGAGGGCGAGGAGCCGCATCGCTATGTGGTCATCTCCCCGCGCGAGCCATCCGCAACATAGGCTTGCCTTGCGCCTCGCCTCAAACCCCCGATAGAACATCGAGAGAGCGCGTATAAAAAAGGCGCAACCCTGTTCCCGAGATGGTCGTCCATACAGTGGGAGGCGGCAATGGAGAAAGTTACGGCTACAGCACATGGCATGCCCGAAGTTTTGTGGATGGCTGGGCGTGGCAGCGGGTTGCTTGCTCTTTTCCTCTCCCCAGATGGTCGCCAGCTGATGGGGATAGGGCATGCCCTCTACTTTTGGCGTGTAAGCAACCTCCAACTTCTGCGTGTCTTGAATCTGGACAAGTTAGAGGTGTCTCATACGACGAAGTTCCAGCTCTCACCAGACGGAAGGCGACTGGGAGTGATGACCCCCTATCGCTGTGCAGCGGTGTATGATCTGGCTTCTGGCAAGTTAATCTGCTATAGAGAGCTGGAATCCCACGAGAGCATCGGGTTGGATGTGGCGTCAGACTCGCCACGAGGTGTGGTCGTCCGTTATGAAAAAGGGTACTATGCCGAGGTATTTGACCTAATCAGCGGGCAGGTGCTGTTGCAGATTCCCAATATCCACCATGTCGCCACCATTTCTCCAGATGGGCGTTACCTGTTTGGCTGGACGGAGCAATTGGGAGATCGGTTCTGCGTCTGGCGACTGACCGCTCAAGGGGTGGAGCTGGTGAAGACGCGTGAAAAGATGTGGTTTAGCTCGACCTATTCGAGACTCGCTCCCCGTTTTTCGCCTAAAGGCACCTACCTGATTTTTAAGCCGGAGCTGTATCAGGTAGTGATCTGGGATATGAACCAGTTAGAGGAGCGCGTCCTTCAGACAACCGCCACGCCCGTAGCCATCTCAGACGATGGGCGCTATGCAGCCCTGCACCCTGCACAAAGTTGGGAGAGATCAATCGAAGTGGTGGAAGTCGCCACAGGGAAAAAGGTCGCTGAGATTAAGCCCTCCTCATTCAGTAGGGAGTGGCGGGATGTGATGCATTGCGTGTTTCTACCCGGTAATGCAGAGATTGCATGTATTGTTAGAACTGCCGGTTCAGGTATCTCTCGTCTGGGTAGGTTCAGTCTGGCTGTTTATGATTCGCGCACGGGTCAGATGCGCCTACCTGATGGTCATGCCACGATGATTAACGACATCGATATTCGGCGGGATGGGAATGCCATGCTCTCGACCGAGCAGGAAGAGGGTCTTCGGGAGTGGTGCCTGAACACGATGCAGTCGCGTGCCATTCAGGTGATTCAAGGGCGTAAACCAGATTCAAATTCTGTGTTCCCACCGCTGTGGGCAAAATATCTTTCTGACCGTCGTCGGCTGGTGCTGGTGCATAGCGATGGTCTTCCGGGAATTTGGGACCCGCTCACCGACCGATGGACACCCCTTCAACGCCCGCGGGTGGAGACTATTGTGCTTGCGTCCGCTCTCTCACCCGACAAGCGATGGTTTGCGACCGCGGGAGCCTATTTGCGAATCTGGGATTTGCGCACCGGTAAACTCCATCTCGACACTTCTATCCCTTACCCGGGTGCTGGTCTTGCCTTTTCACCAGACAGCCGATGGCTTGCTACTGGCAGCTGTCCAGCAAAGGAGGCGTCTCTTTTCCCCAGTTGTGTTGGTGGTCGTGGTGAAGCATCTCCTACTATCCTGCTCTGGGATGTCGTTCAAGGTAAAAAGATTCGAGAATGGGGCGAACATCAAGGTGGTGTTTCTGCTCTTGCGTTCTCCCCCAACGGTCGTTGGCTTGCCAGTGGCGACGCCACAGGGGTGGTGACAATCTGGCGCATGCCAGATTGTCGCCTACAAAGCACTTTCAAACTCCCAGCCTATCATCCACTTTTTCCCTCGTCGAGAAATATGGTGCTGGCTCTGGCGTTTTCACCTGATGGACGCTGGTTAGCGGCGGGTGGATGGGGCGCTCTGATTTTGTGGGATATGGGCTCGCAAAACCTAAGACATGTTGTTCCAACGGGGATAGTGGGCGTGAGCGCAATCCAGTTCCTGCCCGATGGGCGGCGATTTGTTTACGGGCGCACCGATGGCGTGTTGATTTTGGCGCGAGTGCCCGCATAAGGTATACTCTCTCCACATCCCTTTAAGTCCGTCCAGTGAGGCGACAAGGGAGGAGAGATGCCAATTGATAGGTCGCTACGGAAGGTGATGGTAATAGGCTCGGGCCCGATTGTCATCGGGCAAGCTGCCGAGTTCGATTATTCAGGCTCCCAAGCATGCCGCTCACTACGCGAGGAAGGGCTGGAAGTGGTGCTGATTAACTCCAATCCTGCCACGATTATGACCGACCCCGAAACCGCTGATCGCGTCTATATTGAACCCCTCACAGCGGAGTTTGCGGAGCGAGTGATTGCACGCGAGCGTCCCGATGGACTGCTGCCCACTTTGGGCGGTCAGACGGGGCTGAACTTGGCTACCGAGCTGGCGGTGCGCGGCATTTTGGAGAAATATGGTGTGCGCTTGCTGGGCACACCGCTTAGCGCCATCCAAGCCGCCGAAGATAGGGAACGGTTCCGCGAGTTGATGCGCCAGATTGGCGAGCCGGTGCCCGAATCGTGGGTGGTGGAGAGCATCGGGGAGCTGCGGCGTGTGGCGCAAATCGCTCCCTACCCATGCATCGTGCGACCCGCCTACACCTTAGGTGGTACGGGCGGCGGCATCGCTCACAACCCCGACGAGCTGCTCGAAATCGGCATGCGCGGATTGCAACTCTCCATGCGCCACCAAATCCTGGTGGAACGCTCGCTCCTCGGCTGGAAAGAGATCGAATATGAGGTGATGCGCGACGGCGCCAATAATGCCATCGTGGTCTGCAATATGGAGAACATCGACCCGATGGGCGTGCATACGGGCGATTCGATGGTGGTGGCGCCGTCCCAGACCCTCAGCGATTTCGAGTATCAGCTGCTGCGTGCTGCCTCCCTAAAAATTATTCGCGCTTTGGGCATTCAGGGCGGGTGCAATGTGCAGTTCGCGCTGAACCCGAACGGCAGCGACTACTATGTGATTGAGGTCAACCCGCGCGTGAGCCGTTCCAGCGCGCTGGCATCCAAAGCGACGGGCTACCCCATCGCTCGCATCGCCGCCAAAATCGCCGTCGGATTGCGCTTGGACGAGATTCGCAACCCCATCACGGGCACTTCGGCGGCTTTCGAGCCGGCGTTGGACTACTGCGTGGTCAAACTGCCACGCTTCCCCTTCGATAAGTTCCCCACGGGCGACCGCACGCTGGGCACGCAGATGAAGGCGACGGGTGAGGCGATGGCGATTGACCGCACTTTTGAGGGCGCACTGATGAAGGCGGTGCGCGGGTTGGAAGTGGGCGTGAGCGATTTGCGCTATCCACCCGCGGCGCACCTCAGCCCGATGGAACTTGAAACGCTTATTGCCACTCCCAACGACATGCGTCTGTTCTATATTGCGGAAGCCTTCCGACGCGGCTGGCTGGTCGAGGAGGTTCACGGGCTAAGCCACATAGACCCCTGGTTCCTGCACAAAATCAAGGGGCTGGTGGAGTTGGAGCAGTCGCTGATAGCGCATAGTGCTGAGCTGCGCAAGCTGCTGCTCTCTTGTTGCTCCCCTTCTGCAGGTTCCCTCCACCAGCGGGGGGAACCGTATTATATCCTGCGTCGGGCGAAGGAGTGCCAATTCCCCGACCGCTTCCTGGCGCAAATCACAGGGCTAACGGAGGCGCAGGTGCGGCAGGGGCGCAAAGCGCTGGGTATCCTGCCCGCTTACAAAATGGTGGACACCTGCGCGGGTGAGTTCGAAGCCCAGACGCCTTACTTCTACAGCACCTATCACGGCACGCACGACCGCCCAGCACGCCCGCACCCGCGCAAGGTGCTTGTGCTTGGCTCCGGTCCGATTCGTATCGGGCAGGGCATCGAGTTCGACTACTCCGCCGTCCACGCTGTCAAAACGCTGCGCGAACTGGGCTACTATGCTCTCATCCTCAACAACAATCCCGAAACCGTCTCCACCGACTTCGATGTGTCCGACGCGCTCTATTTCGACCCCATCACGCTGGAAGATGTGCTGAACCTCATAGAGTATGAGGGGTCTGACCTGTCCGAGCTGTCCAACCCATCCATCCCCGTGCTGGTACAGTTTGGGGGTCAGACCGCTATCAATCTGGTCAAAAAGCTGAGAGAGTTCGGCGTGCCGATGCTGGGCACACCCGCCGAGTCGATCGATATCGCGGAAGATAGGCGTCGTTTCGACGCGCTTTTGGAGAAATTGGGCATCCCGCGTCCGCCGGGACGCGCTGTGCTGACGCTGGAGGAGGCACTGGCGACCGCGCAGCAGGTGGGCTATCCCGTGCTGGTGCGCCCCTCCTATGTGCTGGGTGGGCGCGCGATGGAAATTGTGCGCTCCGATGCCGAACTGGCGAACTATTGGCAGGCAGCGGTGCGAGCATTCCCTGATGCGCCTGTGCTGGTAGACCGCTATATCGAGGGCAAAGAGGCAGAGGTCGACCTCATCAGCGACGGCGAAGAGGTTTTCATTCCCGCCATTATGGAGCATATCGAGCGGGCGGGTGTCCATTCGGGCGACAGCATGACGGTCGTGCCACCCCAAACGCTCACCGAATCGGAGCAAGCACAGATTATCGCCTATTCGCGGCGATTGGCGCAGGCGCTGCGTGTCTGCGGCTTGATGAATGTGCAGTTTGTGATTGATGCCGCAGGGCAGGTCTATGTGATTGAGGTGAACCCGCGTGCGAGCCGCACCGTTCCTTATCTATCGAAAATTACGGGCATCCCGATGGTGAAGTGGGCGGTGGCGACGCAGCTCGGCATCCCCCTCAAGCAAGTGGCATCCACTCTGCTGGGCAATAATGGGCAGCCGAGTGGCGAGTCCAAAATCGCGGTGAAAGCCCCCGTGTTCTCCAGCCTGAAGTTGAAGCAGGTGGAGGTGGCGTTGGGTCCCGAGATGCGCTCCACGGGCGAGGTGATGGGCATCGACCGCACCTATGCGGCAGCACTTTACAAGGCGATGGTCGCTGCGGGGATACAAATCCCGCGGCGTGGCAATGTGCTACTCACGCTGGCAGACAAAGACAAGGCAGAGGGGGTCGCGCTGGCGCAGGCGTTCCATGAGCGTGGTTTCCGCCTCTATGCGACACGCGGCACAGCACGCGCTCTCCAAAAAGCGGGCTTACCTGTGCAGGTCGTGCCTCGAATCGGGCAAGGCAAGCCCGACTTGCTGGACTATATCATCCATCGGCGGGTGCAGCTGCTGGTCAACACGCCCAGCGCCGAGCGAAAAGCGGAACAGCATGGCTTGCTCATCCGCCGTGCCGCCGTGGAGCATGGCATCCCCTGCCTCACCTCCCTCGACACCGCCTGGGCACTCCTGCAGGCGATGGAAGCCCACCAGTTCGAAATCACCCCACTCCCCAACCCAACTGCCCCTGACAAACACGCCCCCCTCATACAGGATTCGTGAGCATCTTTGTCGTGATTGGGATATAATTCTATATGTTTATATGTTGGTGCATGCCCTCACAATCCTTGATTAATGCGTCCATGCGAGGTATAATATGCACCGTGGCATACTGCCTATTTTGCAACAACGCCCGTACCCTACGTCGTGAAAACTGTGGGAGGAGATGCTATGGAAACACGCACGATAGAAGAGTTGTGTTCGCTGATCGCCCAGGTTTCCAGGGTTGGTGCACCGGGTGGAGGTACGCTGGTCTTTGTGAGGACAGACCAGCAGGAGAAGGTTCGAAAGCTTGCGATTGAGTTAGCCAAGTCAATTTCGCAAGACGAACCGCCACCTATCTATGTGGTACCGGGGAATATACGGGGATCGCATGGCTGGTCCTTCTCTCGAATCAAGAGAGGTCCGCGATTGAGACTCATGCCTAATGGTCAAATGGTAACTGAGTCAGGGCTTATTTTTCCGCAAGATCGTGCTATAATACTCCTCGTGGAGTATTTCGATTGTCTCGAACCACACGACCAAAGAGCTTACACCCATTTAGTTGATGGTGAGGGTGGGGAATACGCCTTGCATAAAGGAAGCATCCTGATTGGGGCCTTGATCTCAAGTAATCCTGGTCAGCTTGAAGCTGGTTCTGCAAATCGTGGATTCCACTTTGATCTCGCTTAGAAAAAAATATTTGTCTATCCTAACCACGCGTGGGGCATCAGCGAGGTGGTAATGCGTGTCGATGGTCTCGATAATCGGCATGGCTAATGTATTATACCATGTTGATGTGATTTGTCTAAGGGCATCAGCAGCAGGCGCGTTCTGGCGGCAGGGGTATAATCCCTTGTATAGAGGGAGGTTCGCTGTGGACGAGCCGCAGCTGCGAGAATATATTCAGCAGGGTGAGAATCTGTACACAGAATTCAAGGCGTCGGATGCGCATGCAGATGATATCGCCGCCGCGCTGGTCGCCTTTGCTAACACCGAAGGCGGAAGACTCATCTTCGGCGTGGCGGACAACGGCGACATTATTGGTGTCTCTAATCCGAACCGCCTGATGCAGCGTATCGACCAAATTGCCTATAACAATTGTGAACCACCGATTACGGTTGTGCAGGAGACCGTGCCTACTGCGGATGGGACAGTCGTGGTGGTGCATGTACCGAAGGGTGATTTGCGTCCTTACCGCACCGTGCGTGGCGACTTTTTCGTTCGTTCCAGTTCTGGCAGGCGACGAGCATCGCGACAGGAGCTTCTGCGCCTATTTCAAGAAGTCGAAAGCCTTCATTATGACGAGATGCCCGTCTTAAAAGCAAGTCTGGCAGATATAGATACATTTGCCTTCCTGCAGTTTTTCGAACGCGCTTACGGTTATCCCCTACCCGAAGAGCAGTTGATACCGACGATGCAGAACATGCGCCTAATTGTGCCCCATCAAGGGCAGATGACCCCCACTATTGCAGGCATTTTGTGCTTTGGGCGCGCCCCCCAACGGTTCCTGCCAGCCGCGCTGGTTAATGCGGCGCGGATTGCAGGCGACCAGTTAGCGAACGAGCCACGGGATGTGAAGGTCATCGATGGCGTGCTGTTCGATATGCTGGAAGACGCGATGCGGTTTCTCAAGATTCATCTCCCCACGCCGCATCGGATTGTCGGGCTGGAGCCAGAACGCCGTCCCGCTGTGCCTGAAGAGGCACTTCGTGAACTGTTAGTGAACGCGCTGGTGCATCGCGATTACACAATCCCCGCCCCCATCCGCGTGTTGCTGTTTGATAACCGCTTGGAGATTCATACGCCTGGAAGGCTGCCAAACACGGTTACGATTGAGTCTATTCTGTTGGGGGCATCGCATGTACTGCGCAACCCGACCCTTTACATCCTCTTTTACCGTGCAGGGCTGGTGACCCATCTGGGTAGCGGCGTGCTGCGCGCTAAGCAGGCAGTGGAGAAAGCGGGCAAAACGCTGACCCTCGCGCAAACCAACGGCGAGTTTATCGTAACCATCCACTGGGATTCTATTCAGGAAGGGTAGAATCGGGATGTTAGGAGGATGAGGATGTTTCTGCCGTTCAAAAAGATATTGGCGCCGACCGATTTTAGCGAGCCGTCCTATGTCGCTCTGCAGGCAGCCATCGAGTTGGCGGAGCATTTCGATGCGGAGCTGCACATCTTGCATGCGGTGCCACCCCTGCATGTGGTGCCCGTACCGGTGAATGTGGAGATTCCGCTCTATGAGATGGAGTTGCGGGAGGCAGCGGAGCGCTCCATGCAGGAGCTGCTGCAGCAGCGCGTGCCTGCCCAGCTGCGCACCTTTGCCAGCGTGGTGTGGGGCGAGCCACCCGAAGAGATTGTTGCCTATCAGCGCGACAAGGGTATCGATCTAATCGTGATTGCCACGCATGGGCGGCGCGGCTGGCAACATTTCGTTTTCGGCTCGGTGGCAGAAAAGGTGGTGCGCACGGCGAGTTGCCCCGTGCTGACCATCCATGCGCCCCAGAGCGAGTAGCGCTGAAACGGTAGGCGGCTTGATGCCTCCTACTGTTTTGGACTCCAGCGGGGGCTGATATGGTCGCCTGAAGTGGTGAGCGGTTTGAGGTCGGTGCCGTCCAGTTTGATGGTGTAAATCTGGCGTGCGCCCGGCTGGCCCATCGCAAAGACCAGCCGCTGCCCATCGGGCGACCAGTCGGGTGTGTAGACCTCACCTGCGATAATCTCGGTGGGGCTGCCCCCATCGGAGGGGATAACCATTAGCCCCTTGCGCACCAATTGCCCGTTCGACCGACGCTCACACATCACGAAGGCGATGCGCGAGCCGTCAGGCGACCAAGCTGGTTCGATAGCTCCCTCCGAATTGTCCAGTGAGACCCACAGCGGTATCACGCGCGGCTCCTTCCGGTTCTCGGTGAAATCGAACAGCCCCAGCACGCCGACTTGGCGCACCTCATTTTCGGAAATGGCTTGCTCGGCTGCAACACCCGCCACCACCAGTTGCAGCCCTTGATGCGCCCAGTCGATATCGACGCGCTCGCCTTTGAGCAGCACGGGGGGAGCGAACAGCCGCTCGCCCATCTCCAGATCCTGCAGCACTGCCTGCTCGCCCTCATCGATTATCTGCACCGCTGCAATAAAGTCTTCCACCACACGCTGGGCATAGCGGAAGGCGACTTGGTCATACTGCTCGCGTACCTGTTCCATCTGATGAGGGAGCGGAATGAGCTGCCGGGCGTGAACGCCTTTCGAGTCGATATCGGTCACCAATCCTTGCGCAATGTGCAGAATATGGCGCCCATCGGGGTCATAGCGCGGTGCCTGCTTCGCTCCGCCACCAATGGTTAACTGGCTTAGATTCTTGCCGTCGGGGTCTATTGTCCAGAGTTGATAGACCTCCTCGCGCCGATTGGAGGCGAACACGAGTTTGGTGCCATCGGGCGACCAGTTGGGCGATTGGTCGTCGTGGGCATCGTCGGTGAGCGGGAGCAGGCTGCCGTCGGGCTTTATCACCAGTAGGTCGCCCTTGCCCTCTTGGTTGAGGCGGATGCAGGCAATCCAGTCTTTCGTGTTAGGCTTGATAAGGCGGATGTCGATCCGTCCCCACGGCTGGGAGCGAATAAGGGCAAGGATGGCAACCAGCACCACCGCCACGAGCAACCCAATCAGCGTGCGCTCCCGACGGGTCATAGGGGTTTACTCCGTTTCTTCGGGGAGTTTCTCGTTGGGGTAAAGTAGCAGCCAAGCGACAAGCGCGGCAGGGGCGTCTATATTCGTTGCGATGCGCTCGATGATGCGGTTCAGTTGACGCTCGTCCAGTTCGTCTTCCAGTGGGAGATGCTGCATCGCTTCGCGCACAATTTGGAGCGCTTCCTGCAGGTAGCGGGCACGGCTGGTGGCGAGGCTGCGCGAGGGGGTGGCGGCGAAGGCGCGTCCTACCTGCTCATAGACCCCTTCCCACGAGGTGTAAGCGCGTGTCTCCTGTGCCTGTTTGCGCATCGTGGTCTCAGTTAGCCGTTGCCGCTCCGCCTGCTTGCGTTGATGCAGATGCCAATCCTGCAGGGTGGTGCCCTCGATAATCACAATCTGGGGGCGGAAGCCGTACGCCTCCTCCAGAAACTGCTCCATCCAGCGGCGCACAGTGGGAGCGTTCAGATGGCTGCCAAGCAGGGCATGCTCGCTTGGCATGCCCAGCACCAGCGTTTCGCCTTCCATCACGATGGGGGTCAGCAGATCGAGTGCCTGATAGAGGCTGCGCCCTGTCACGCGCTCTTTGACACGCTCCCGCACATGGCTCCAAACCGCTTCCAACTCCCGATTCATACGAGCCTCCTCCTTATCGCTATGAGTCGGACCTGTCTGACATGTCGGACAGGTCGGACCCATTTCTCTGATAGATAATGCGCAATCCCTCCAGCGTCAGCAGTGGGTCGATGTGCTGAATTAGGGGACAAAGCGGTGCCAGCTGCTCGGCTAATCCGCCTGTGGCGATGATGTGGGCATCGCTGCCCAGCTCCTGCTGAAAGAGCCGAATCAGATGCTCAATGGCGCCT
>Ga0197142_1002464_pt1 | contig 16206 bp, 12 predicted proteins | sample GBS60_MetaG_FD_148614 | JGI IMG/M metagenome (GOLD analysis project Ga0197142, IMG submission 148614) | Sediment microbial communities from Great Boiling Springs, Gerlach, Nevada, United States - GBS 60_MetaG | ecosystem: Environmental > Aquatic > Thermal springs > Hot (42-90C) > Sediment...
AGGCGCGGGTCAACCTGGTCGAGGATGTTGAAGAAGGCGGCGTGGGCGTACTGGCCGCCGCCGGAGGCCGGGATGAAGGCCGGCTCTTGGGCGGTCAACGTGATGACGGAGGCGTAGAGGCGCATGGCAAGGTCAAATAATCAGTGCTTCGTCTTCCTTTCTCAAATCCTGGCTCCATCCCAGACTGTCCACGAGGAAGGCATCCTGGTTAAAAGCGATGCTCCATGCCGACCTGCTCAACGCGCCGCTGGCCTTGCGGACGCGCAACTCGTAGATTTCAAACAGCGGCGGCAGGGCATGACCGAGCTTGATCGCGGCTGGGTGGCGATCGGTGAACCAGGCCACGATGCGCTTCCTCTTGAGCGTCCTGTTCAGTTGTCTAAGGTAAAGCCCAGGCTCGGTCGCGATCTCTAGTCCCTCGATGACGGTGACTTGGGCACGGCGTCCCCGCACCTGGTCCTCGCTCACCTCGAACCACACCCTTCTCCCCTCGTCCAGCAGCCCCTTAAGGACGAAGTAGCCGTAGACGCCTAACAGATGATCGGGGTCGTACGCGATGGGCTTACTATAGCGGCGCTCGCGCGCGACCAACTCTGGCCAACGCGCTTCGAGCGCGTCTAGCTTCTTCAGGTATGTTTGCTCATCCACTTGTTCAAAGACGCCTCGACGCAGGAGGAACAGCAGGTCATACCGCTTGGCCGGGAAGCCGGGGTCTGTGCCGCGCTCATCCAGCACGGCCACCTCGAAGCCGTTGCCTCGGAAGGTCAGCAGCGGGGCGAGGATATTTGCCTCTTGGTAGCGATGGTAAAGCGCCCAGGCCGTCCCGCTGGATTTGTCGGTGAGCGCATACACTGCGTTGGCCAAGCCATCTTGGACGCGCGGTCGGTCGTCGGGTTGGAATAAGCTCAGCATCTTAGCGACCGCGGCCTGGAACTCGGCCGGCGCGTGGACATGGAGATAACGGGCGAAGTCTTCCGGCTTCTGGTAGGCTTCTTCGATCAGTTGATAGAGCTGAGGGCGGGTGATGGATTGGTCATTCTTTAGACGGTTGCTCAAGAAGTGATACACATAATCCGGAACCAGCGCGATCGCCCAGTTAGGGATATCCGGATAGCGCTTGGCGTGGCGCGCCAGGCGACCGAAGCGCTGGATGAACTGGCTGGCGATGCGCGCTTCAAAGATCAAAATGTCCTTCTCCGCTTCGTCCTTAAAGTCAATGCCGACTTCGATCGTGGAGGTGCCGACGGTGAACTGCCGTCGCAGGGCGGTGCTGCGCTCCGCCTCGGAGCTAAAGCCGTGGACTTCGCCCACCGATCCGCTTGAGAATCGGTCGCGCAGTGCCTGGGCAAGCCTGATCGCCCCTGCCACCGAGTCGAGGATGGTGACCATCCGGGCGTGCGGATAACGCCGGACGAATTGTTGAAGCTCCGGCAGATACTCGACTATCGCTTTATCCCCCTCCCATGCCCTCAGGTCGGCCGGCAGGAGGGTCAGTGTCACGGGCTGGGCAATCCGACGGGCATCTGGGCTGGTGGAAGGCTCAGCCCTGATCACCTCGACCGGCAATCTCAACCGATCCTTGAGCCAGGTCAGGGCCGGCGAATCGGGCGTAGCCGAGGCAAACAGGAAGGCCCGCCCATACGCGGGGTTGATGGCGTGAAGACTGCCCACCAGGAGCGCGACATCTGCCATCTGTTTGACGTTGTAGAGGTGAAACTCATCGAAGATGAACAACCGATAACGACCGATGAGCGTAAAGAGCCTTTCACGAATCCCCTCCGGCCCGCCATAAAGCCCAAAGAAGACATAGAACAGGATATCGGGGTTCGTGAGGATGGTCGGCTCCCAACGCATCAGCCGTTCCAGCGTCTCGCTGTGCCGCTGAAGCTCCAGCTTAGTCTGCCAATCGTCTAATGTGGCGCTGTCTACGCGCAGCAAGCGGTATTCCTGCTTTGGGTCTATCCACGGCAGCAGCGCACGCTCCTGGTCGCGGATCAGCTCGTTGGTCGGATACACGCCAAAGGCCGGCTCTTGATGAAGGATGGTGTAGGCATAGCTGGCCAGCGTTTTGCCGCTGCCGGTGGGCGAGGCGAGGAACAGGCAGCGCGTTTCTTTCTTCTCCAGCGCTTGGCATATATGCCGATAGGCTTCAGCCTGGTATGCATAGGGCCGAAGGTCGGGAAGCCAGGCTTCGTTCACCTGGTCAAGCGACGCCGGTTCAATGTTGATGCTCAGCGGCTGCATTAGGACTTTCCCTTTCGCCTGCTGCTTGTTTTGCGCCCACCGGCTGCGCCGGGCTTTCTCGTGGTGCTCGTTGCTTGTTTGCCTGGTGGACGGGCCAGAAAGCGCATATTCGCCGGCAGGCGGATGATGTCTTCCCCGAAGCGCGCTTCGTAGTGAAGCGCTGCGCCGAACTGGGCGCGGCTGATCAGGCGGGTCGGCCGGCTGGCGACCACCACGTCGCAGAACTCAGGGTCTTCGGCCAGATCGCGCCAGTTGAGATAGCTCTCGGCGAAGAACGCTTCCGTGCGCTCGGTCACCCGATCGGCCCGGCGCAGTTGCATGCGGGCTTTGGCCATGAACTTGCCGAGCCGCACGCGCACTGGGTTGCCCTGGAGCAGTTGGCTCAGCGCCGGCGCATCGAGCGCCTTGCCTTGGTCGCTGATGAGCACATAGAAGGTGAAGCGCGACCCCGGCCGCAACATGCGAGCGAAGCCCCAATCTGGGTAGCCGAGCGACGGCTGCTTTTTGGGGATGCCATAGGACTCGCGCAGCGTGTTCCATTGCACCGTGGAATACGCCACCCGTTGCGGCGCAGCCGGCGTAATGTAAAGCTGGCCGTTGAGCGGCGTCAATTCCTCCTCGTAGCGCGGTTGCTGTGTCAGGTTGGTATACGACACAGAGCGCACTAGACCCAGGGCGTAGGCCAGGGCATAGTTGTGGATGAACCCGCCCGTCTCGTGAACCGAGCCGCGCTCGGTCGTGGCGTAGAAGACGTAATCCAGCAGTTCCAGCTCGCCGCGGTAGATGTGCATATCACAGGCTGAAAGAAGCGGCGCGGGTGTTCAACTCGCGCAGAAACTCGGCCAGGCGAGCCTCATCCTGGTTGAGCGCTTGCACGTCGCGGATGATCTGCGCCAGGGCATCGCCGGTGATCAACTCGCAGCGGCCCGTCAACCCCGAGGTGAGCTTTTTGAGGACGGCGGGCACATGCTGGTTCAGCTCGCCCAGCGTCAAGCTGTCCAGGGCCAGATCGCCGCTCTCTGTCCCCGCGCCTTTGCGCGCGTCCAGCAGCGCGTCGTAGAGCGCCTGGGTGAACTCCAGGTTGGCGAACAGCTCGACATCCGAGAAGGCGATGGCCAAAATGTGATTGCGGACGAACCCCTGCCGGCTGCCCTCCTTGCCGTAGCGCGTGGTGCGCAGGATGTTGCCCAAGACGTAGGTGAACTCATCTGCCGTGAGGTCCACCGTGGTCTCGACAGATGGCAGAAAGACGCCAGGGATGGTGTAGTCATACTCCGTGATCGTGCCGGATGTCTGCTCGGCTTCGTCAATCACGTTGAACTTGATTTGCTTTTGGATCGTCTCGTAGGGGCGGATGGTGAAGCAGGTGTCGGTCATCACCCGCGCACGGCGCGCGCCCTCGCCTTCCACGGCAGCGTAGCCGTAGATCAGACAGTCCGGGCAGCGCGTGCATAGGTTCGCCGTAAGGTGGCAGTCTTCGATATGGCCATCGACGTTGCGCGCCTCGTCACCGTATATGACACGCCCGTTCTGGACCGCAAACGGAAAGACACCGTACTGCCGCAGCAGTGCCTTGCCGGTGCGCCGCTCCGGCGCGACCTGCTTGCGCTTGAACATGACCAGGCGCGTCACCGGCTGGGAGTTGGCCAGGCCAGCCGGCACCTGCTCCACGTCCTGTTGCTCGCCACCTTCGGTGGTGAAGATGGCGTAGGACTTGGTCTCGCGCATCAAGATGATGCTGGCGTAGCGATTGGTTGGGGTGCGTGGGATGTCGGAAACAAAATAGCGCTGATATGGTTGCAAGGCGTTTAGGGTCATTGCTCCACTCCTGATGGAAGGTTAGCTTTTGCTTTCTGCTGCTTGTATTCATTCCATAATTCGCCAATATGGCGATCGGTGTAGTAGTAAATGCCGTTGGCCACCTGGTTTTCCAGTTGCAGAAAGGCGGCCAGGTTGCCCTTGGCTCGTTGTAGATAAAGCTCGTCCACCACAATGTCCACAAATTCCTGAACGAGCCGACCGAGTTCCCCTCCCCAAGCGCGCACGAAGATATCCCCTCGCTCGCTCTCCTGGCGGCGCTGAAGCCCCTTGAGGAGCGCGCCGGCGGTCAAGGTCTTCAGCTCGGCCACGGCTTGATCAGAGGGGCGGCGCGTGCCCAGCGCAGCGCTGCGCAGCTCCGGGATGCTCTGCTGCGCCTTGCGCATGGCCGAGACGGCTTCGCGGAAGATCAACTCGTAGCGTCGCGCTTTGCCGCGCCCCGCAGCGCTGATCGGCAAAGCGATCTCCAAAGACTTTCGGGCGATCTGTTCAACCAGGTTCATCAGTTCACCTCCTTGTGTTTGCAGGAGCACGTGACAGGCCATGTCGAAAGGGCTTTGTGGCGATGCCCCATCGTGTTCGCGGCCGTATTCTTTGTAGAAGAAGGCGCCGGCCAGTGGATCGGTGTTCAGTCGCTCCAACCGCGCTGAAACATGCTTGTCCTTGCCCGGCGTCAGGCCGGCCGTCACGACCCAGAGCGCTGCGCTCAGGTCCAGCACGCGCTCAAGCCCGCTGCGCGCTCCTCGCTCCCGTCCGTAAAGGCTAATCGCGTCTCGTTGGCCGTTCAAGATCGCGCGCAAGGCCGGCGACGGGCCGTCCAAGGTGATGGTGGGCTTCAGGTCATCCGGGTCGGTAACCGGCAGATAAGGCCGCTCGGTGACATACACCTTGCAGCCGGTCAGGCCATGAATGACCGCTGCGGCGAAGATCGCCTTGGCCCACGCCTCGGTCCGCGTGGCGATGCGGTTGTTTTCGCCGGCGCCTTCTTGATCCTGACCGCGGGCTGCCTTTTGCCAGGTGATGAGGTAATAGTGCGGCTGGCCCTGGATGCGGCCCAGCGAGAGCCGCTCGCCGACGAACTTCTGCCCGCCCCGCTGAGCGATCTTCTCGGCCTCGCGCTCCATCACATTTTGCAACTCACGCAGCCACTCCGGATCGAGCGTGCGCTGTTCAAGCCAATAGTGGGGCAGCCCCCAATCTTGGCCGTAATCGCGCACCGGCAGGTTCGTCACTTGATGAAACGGTCTCAGCAATGGCTCGAACAAGCGCAGGTGCAGCGGTGTAAAGGAGTAGGTCGGCATAACGTATAGGTAGATGCGGCGCGAGTTTGCATAGTCTGCTCCGGACGGCAGCCCCATGCCGGCGCGCTTGCGCAGGATGAACTCCAGATGGCAAATCGGACACCAGTAGCGGTTTTCGTTCGGGGCTTCTTGAGCAGGCAGCACCCGATTAGAGAACACGCGGCCGCGGTCCTCTAGCACGCCAGTGCGTATCTCGTCATTGAACCGACCCGAGCGATTGCATAGTGAGCAGATGCGCTTGGATTGCCCCTTGCCTTTCTTGGCCATGTAGTCCTTCAGCCCATCATCACCCAGCGTAGAGCGCGGGGCGACAGAGAGAAACAGGGCTTCTTTTAGATAAGCTATCAGTTCCTGCTGGAAGCCCAGCTTGGACATGACTGCCTGCTTGCCTGCCGCGATGTCAATTTGCTTGATCGCCGACAGTACTTTGTCGTGCAATCGCTTCAGGACCTCTTCGCTGGGCAACTCTTCCGCACCTCGGTCAACAAAATCAGGCCCTGCGAGGAAGTGGTAGGCGACGATGAGCACATATTTGCCGATGCCGCCGGTCGCCCAGATCGCTACGTCCTCGCGCAGGTGGGACGCATAGGGTTCAGGGACGGCAAATATGCGAAGGAGCCAGTCCAAGCGGTCCTTTGGCTCAGTGAGTTGTGCCAGATCGCGCAGCAAGCTATCTACGTAAAGTAGATAGCGACGCGCCATGAACCAGCGCTCGTTGAACGCCCTGCGCTCCTCTGAATCGGCGATACGGATGCCAAACCGCCTTTCGATCGTCTCCAGCGATCCGGCAGACGGTCCCTTGCGCCCTTCGGCTAGTTTCTTGACCTCCTTGTGCGCAAACTTATGGTCTGGCTTTACAGCAAGGGTATCTTGATAGACAACCTCCAGCAGGTCTTCTGGCGGAGCAAAAGTGAACACATAACTTTCAAAGTCGTATTTCTCGCTACGAAGCCCATCGCGGATATCATCCGCACTGCCACCCTGCGCAAGGAGTGCGATGATCTGTTCGGTCACTTTGGAGATCAACTCATCGGTAGCGCCTTCGACTTTGCGCGGGCCGATGTAAAGCGTACCGCTGGCGAAGAAGAGCAGGGGGAAGAAGCCCAGCTTGCGCTCCAGCTCGCTCGCAATCGCCTGATGCAGCGCGTTGGTGAGCACCCCGCGCACATCCTTAATCTGGTGGTAATGCAATGTATATTTCTCAACGAATTGTGGGGATAGGTCACGTAAATACTGGCTCAGCGATGCTGCCGCCTCCTCTGGGGTGCGGACGGAGGCAATCGTGTCCGCGATGCGCACGAGCAGCCAAATCTTCGCCGCGTCCGGGTCTTCGCTCAGCAGGAGATCACCTTGCTTATTGCTGCGCTTGTGGACGTTTGCCAAACGCATGAGGTGCGGGTCTAAATCACCGGCGAACTCGCGCAGGCCCAACGCCTCATACTCTTCTTCCAATCGCTCCAAAGGCACGCTAAACTCGGAAGAGCCTAGCTTCTCCACGTCTTTGTCTTTGTGCACCTCGTGAATTGTGAAAAGCGCTAAGACCTTCTTGAGGATATCTATGCTGATGTTAAATCCAATGGCGATGAGAAACAGCACCAGGCGGCACAAGCCCATCACCCCATTGATGATGTGCGTCAAGTGAGATTGTTCGGAAAGATGAGGGTAGTCTGGACCACCCTTGACCAGACGAAGATGATATTGACGCCTCAACATCGCAGGGAGGACCTTCTCTAAGTAAAGCTCAAGCAGCTTCTCTAGCTCTTCCCGAGTTGTCATACGCATATCTGCTAACCTGCTAACGCGCTGAAAATCGCGCACCTCACAAAAGCAACTATATCCCACGACCAGGGTCACATTCGCGACCCTCCACCTGTCCCCCCGCGCCCAAGTTGCGATACATCCCCTCCACCGCCTCGCGCATCCGCGCCAGCAGCTCCGGCCCGCCCAGCACGACGCAGTACTGTCCGTAGCTCAGCAGCACCCGCTCGGCATAGAACAAATCCTGCGTCTTGCCGCGCACCTCCGCCGTCCCATCCTCGCGCTGGATGACTTCCATCTCCTCAAAGTGCCGGCTCACCTTGCCGCGCCCCAGCGGCGGCAACAGCCGATAGCGCACCTCGTAGCGCGGCGGCTCGCTCGCCGGCGTGCGCCCCATCACTGTCGGCAACACCTGGAGCGCGTCGTCATCCTGGATGCCGCTGAGGCGAAAGCGTATGTATTCGCCCGTCGCCGGCGTTGACCCCGTCTGCGGCAGCACGTATCCCAGGAGGTACAAGTGCCCCCACTGATACACGATCCGCGCCGGCGCAACCCGAAACCGCCTCGCCCGCTTATCCTCATACCGCGCCGAGAGATAGTTGAACTGGAGCAGCCGCCGTTGCGCCTTCGCCCGCCGGACGCTCTCCCACACCCGCGGCGCGATCGGGTCGGGGTCGAGCTGCTTCACGATGTCCAGGTTGACGATGACCTGCGGGTTGCTCAACGAGAGCCGCTGGTCCGCCGGCAGCCAGCGGGCGACCTCTTCAATAAACCGGAGGACGTTGGCATAGTCCGGCTGGCCCTCGAAGGCCAGCGCCAGCCCCATCATCCCCTCCAGCGCCTCCGGCGAGAGCGATAGGCTGAGGAGCGGCCCGGGCTCAGATAACGCATACTGACCGTTTGCGTATGTGAGCGCGACCCCGAAGACGCGGCGCAGCCGCTGCACGTCGCGCTTGAACGCCTGGCGCTGCGCCGCCGGCGCGGCCGGATACGCCCCCGGCAGGTCGCGCCGAACGGCCTCGATCAGCTCGGCTTTGCGCGCTGGCCCTTGCTTCAACCTGTTCAACATCAGCAGGCAGCGGGCCAGCACCTGTTGCGCGCTGGCGCGCCTGCCGCGCCCCCTCGCCGGCTTGAGCAGCGTCGTCATCATCGTGAGTATATCGAGGGGGCGCGTGCGCCCGCCCGAAAAGCTCAGGCACGCCCTTGCTGTGCTCAGCGCGGCGCAATGAGCCATGCATTGCGGAGTACGTCATGCGACTGCTCACTCCCGCGGCAGGCGCTCTGTCGTTTCGAAAGCCGATTTGCTTTCGGAGCGAAAGTGTGCATAATAGGCGTGGCGACAACGATGAGATACGACGCTGCGCGCTTGGTCGTTCATCCGCTGTGCAACGGTGAACCTGGGTTGATCACGCGCGTCACCCCTCAACAAGCAGGTTGGCAGTTTCTCCATGTGGAAGTGCGCCGCCTCTCGGCCGGCCAAACGCACACCTCCGAGAACGGCGAACGCGAGCTGGCGGTGGTCATGCTCTCCGGCAGCGTAGATGTCTCTTCCAACGTTGGCGCGTGGCGAGATGTTGGCCGGCGCGAATCGGTGTTCGCCGGCCTGCCCTTCGCGCTCTACCTGCCGCGCCGTGCGCGCTTCACGATCACGGCGAGGACCGATGCCGAGTTCGCGCTGGCCTGGGCATCCGCCGAGCGCGACTATCCGCCGCGCCTGATCGCGCCGGAGGACGTCATCGTGGAGATTCGCGGCGGCGATCAGTGCACCCGCCAGGTCAACACGATCATCCCGCCCGGCTTCGCCTGTCAGCGCTTGGTGGTGGTGGAGGTCTACACCCCCGGCGGCAACTGGAGCAGCTATCCGCCGCACAAGCACGACTGCCACAAGGTGGACGCCCAAGGGCAGGTCGTCGAGGCCGACCTGGAGGAGGTGTATTTCTACAAGTTCGACCGTCCCGAGGGCTACGCCTACCAGCGCATCTACACCGACCCAGAATCGCCCTTGCATCGCGCCGGCGCGCCGATTGACGCCCTCATCCTGGCGCGGCAAAACGACATCGTGCTGGTCCCGGAAGGCTATCACCCGGTGGCCAGCCCGCCGGGCTACACGACGTATTACCTAAACGTGCTGGCCGGCAGCGCCCAATCGCTGGCCAATTCCGAAGACCCGCGCTTCGCGTGGGTCAAGCAGACCTATCGCGCCAAAGACCCTCGCCTGCCGATCTACCCACTGGAGCAATGACGCCGCCTTACGACACCTTCCACATGGGCCGGTCTTCCATAGACCTCTACAGCGACGACATCGGCGCGCCGTTTGTGGCGATTACGCGCTTCGCGGCCTTCGTGGGCGGCTCGCCCACCAACATCAGCGTCGGCGCGCGCCGGCTGGGGCTGCGCAGCGCCCTGCTCACCGCCGTGGGCGCTGACCCGGTGGGTGACTTCGTCCTGCACTTCCTGGACAAAGAAGGGGTGGAGACGCGCTACATCCCGCGCAAGCCAGGCCGGCGCACCAGCGCCGTGCTGCTGGGCATCGAGCCGCCCGATCGCTTCCCGTTGGTGTACTACCGCGACAACTGCGCCGACGCCGAGCTGACGATTGACGACGTGCTGGCCGCCCCGATTGCGCAGAGCAAGGTCTTCCAATTCGCCGGCACAAACCTGGCCAAAGAGCCGGCCCGCAGCGCGACGCTCTTCGCCGCCGAGCTGGCGCGGCGCAACGGGGTTTGCGTCGTGTTGGACTTGGACTTTCGGCCCGACCAGTGGCACGACCCGCGCGCCTTCGGCGTGGCCGTTCGCGCCGCCCTTCACACCGTGGACATCGTGATCGGCACCGACGACGAATTGAAGGCGACCACGCTCACCGACCTCAGCCAGGTGACCGTCTCCCATTCACAGGTCAGCGATGCCCGCGTCGCCGGCGATGCCGAGGCGGCGGTGCAGGCCATCCTCGCCAGGGGCGTGCAAGCGGTGGTGCGCAAGCGCGGCGCCCAGGGCGCGCAGGTGTATTTGCCCGCTGGCGTGGTGGTGGACGCGCCGGCCTTTCCGGTGGAGGTGGTCAACGTCCTGGGCGCGGGCGATGCCTTCGCCGCCGGCCTGATCTACGGCTACGTGCATGGCTGGGACTGGTATCGAAGCGCCCGGCTGGCCAACGCCTGCGGCGCCATCTTGGTCACCAAGCAAGGCTGCGCCAACTTCATGCCCACACTGGCGGAAGTGATGGCGTTTGTCGAGTCGAGAGGTGGGTTATGAGGACGCGCGCACAAGGAGGTGAGTGAGATGACCACGCTTCGCCTGACCGTCGCCCAGGCCCTGATCAAGTTCCTGAAGCATCAGTTCGTGGAACGCGATGGGCGCGTGCAGCCCTTCTTCGCCGGCTGTTTCGGCATCTTTGGCCATGGCAACATCGCCGGCATCGCCCAGGCGCTTCGAGAGAACCCGGACTTTCGTTACTACCTGGCCCGCAACGAGCAGGCCATGGTGCACACGGCTGCGGCCTATGCCAAGATGAAGAACCGCTTACAGACGCTGGTCTGCACCTCTTCCATCGGTCCTGGCGCGACCAACATGGTGACCGGCGCAGCGGCCGCCACGATCAACCGCTTGCCGGTGCTGCTGCTCCCCGGCGATATCTTCGCCCGCCGCAACGTCGCGCCCGTGCTCCAGCAGCTTGAAAGCGAGCACAGCCAGGACATCTCCGTCAACGATTGCTTCAAGCCGGTCAGCCGCTACTGGGACCGCATCAATCGTCCGGATCAGTTGCTCACCGCCTTGCCGGAGGCGATGCGCGTCCTGACCAGCCCGGCAGAGACCGGCGCGGTCACGCTGGCCCTGCCGCAGGATGTGCAAACCGAGGCGTTCGATTACCCCGCGAGTTTCTTCCGCGACCGCGTCTGGCACGTGCCGCGCAATCGGCCCGACCGCCAGGCGCTGGCCCGCGCGGCAGAGGTGATTCGCCGGAGCAAGCGCCCGATGATCATCGCCGGCGGCGGAGTCATTTATTCAGAGGCAACCGAAGCGTTGCGGCACTTTGTGGACGCCACCGGCATCCCCGTCGGCGAGACGATGGCCGGCAAAGGCAGCCTGGCCTTTGACCATCCGCTCAACCTGGGTGCGGTGGGGGTGACCGGCACCCCTGCGGCCAACGCCTGTGCGCGCCAGGCCGACCTGGTGATCGGCATCGGCACCCGCTACAGCGACTTCACCACCGCCAGCAAGACCGCTTTCCAGGATCCGAACGTGTGCTTCATCAACATCAATGTGGCCGAGTTCGATGCCTATAAACACTCCGCGCTCGCCCTGGTCGGCGACGCGCGCGCAGCGCTGGAGGAGCTTGCCGCTGGGCTGGAAGGCTGGCGGGTTGCGCCGGACTATGAGGCGCAGGCCAGGCAGTGGCACGCGGACTGGGCGCGCGAGGTGGATCGCATCTATGCGATCCGCCACGCGCCGCTGCCCAGCCAGGGCGAGATCATCGGCGCGATCAACGCGCTCAGCGACCCGCAGGGGGTGATCGTCAACGCCGCCGGCAGCTTGCCGGGTGACCTGCACAAGCTGTGGCGCGCGCGCCACCCAAAGCACTATCACCTGGAGTATGGCTACAGCACGATGGGCTACGAGATCGCCGGCGGGCTTGGCGTAAAGATGGCCGCGCCGGAGCACGAGGTCACCGTGCTGGTGGGCGACGGCAGCTACCTCATGATGGCGCAGGAGATCATCACCTCGATCCAGGAAGGCTACAAGCTGATCATCGTGCTGGTGGATAACCAGGGCTTCAAGAGCATCGGCAGCTTGAGCCGCGCGTTAGGCCAAGAGGGCTTCGGCACGCGCTACGTGTATCCGGTCAATGGCCGGCTGCCGGGCGACGAGCTGAAGGACGACGTGCAACCCCTGCCGGTGGACCTGGCCGCCAACGCGCGCAGCCTGGGCGCGATCGTCTTCCAGGCGCATAGCTACGATGAGTTTGTCGCTGCCTATCAAGCAGCCAAGCAGACGGAGACGACGACGGTGGTGTATGTGCAAGTTGATCGCTACGAGAGCGTGCCGAGCTACGGTTGGTGGGACGTGCCGGTGGCCGAGGTGAGCGAGATGCCGGCGGTGCGCGCGGCGCGCCAGGACTGGGAGCGCATGCGCGCGATGGAGCGGATCTTTTGACCATGCACGCGCATGCTGACATCCGAGTTGGCAATGCGCCCTGCTCGTGGGGCACGCTGGAGTTTGAGGGGTTCCGCTCGGATCGCTTGCCGTTCGCCCAGGTGCTGGATGAGATGGTTGAGACGGGCTACAGCGGCACCGAGCTGGGCGACTGGGGCTTCATGCCGACCGAGCCGGATGCGCTGCGCGCCGAGCTGCGCAAGCGCGCCCTGACAATGACCGGCGCGTTCGTGCCGGTGCGCTTTGCCGACCCAGCCGCCCATGCTGAGGGCGAGGCGCGCGCCGTGCGGATAGCCGGCTTGCTGGCAGCTGTGGCGGACCCAGACTACCCGCCTTTTCTCGTGCTCAGCGATGACAACGCCGCCGATCCAATCCGCGCCCAACACGCCGGCCGCGTCGGCCCGGCGCTGATGTTGGACGAGGCGCGCTGGCGCGTCTTCGCCGATGGGGTGAATCGCATCGCGTGGGCTGTCGCGGCGCAGACCGGCTTGCGCGTCGTCTTTCATCATCACTGCGCCGGGTTCGTCGAGACGCCCGCCGAGATCGAGCGCTTGTTGGCCCTCACTGACCCCGGCGCAGTCGGCTTGGTGTTCGACACCGGCCACTATGCCTTTGGCAGCGGCAACCCCAGCGCAGCGGAGGTCATGCGCGGGTTACAGGCGTTCTGGCCGCGCATACGGTATGTGCATCTCAAGGACTGCTCACCACAAGTCGCTGCTCGCGCCGCGCGCGACGAATGGGACTATCACACCGCCGTGCGGCATGGGCTGTTTTGCGAATTAGGCCAAGGTTGTGTACCCTTTGACCAGGTGATCGCCTGGCTGAACGCGCACGGTTACCGCGGCTACGTCACCGTAGAACAAGACGTGCTGCCGGGCATGGGCACGCCGAAGGAGAGCGCACGGCGCAACCGCCAATTCTTACGTGGACTGGGCATCTGAACACAGAGGAGTTAGGGTGCATGTCGCAAGAACAGCAGGAAGTACCGGTGATCGAGGCGCGGGGCATCTGCAAGTACTTTGGCGCAGTGACCGCCCTGGAAGACGTATATCTCAAGCTCTATCGCGGCGAGGTGTTGGGCGTGGTCGGCGATAACGGCGCCGGCAAGTCCACATTAATGAAGATCCTGGCCGGCCTGTATCCGCCGAACGCCGGCCAAATCTTTGTGGATGGCAAGTTGGTGCACTTCTCCAGCCCGCGCGACGCGCGCGAGATGGGCATCGAGATGGTGTATCAAGACCTGGCCCTGGCCGGCAACCTGCGGATTGACGAGAACATCTTCCTTGGCCGCGAACGGGTGCGCCGCTTTGGGCCGTTTCAGTTCATCAACAACGCCGAGAGCTTGCGCCGGGCCAAAGAGCACCTCGACAAGCTCAAGATCGAGGTCAAGAGCGTCCGCCAGCGCGTCGAGGAGCTCTCCGGCGGCCAGCGCCAGGCCGTCGCGATCGCCCGCGCGACCGCCTTTGATGCCAAGGTCGTCATCATGGACGAGCCGACCGCGGCGCTGGCCGTCAAAGAAGTGCGCAAGGTGCTCGACTTGATCAAGGACTTGAAGAACCATGGCATCGGCGTCATCTTGATCAGCCATCGCTTGGACGACATCTTCTACGTCTGCGATCGGGTCATGGCCCTCTTCCGCGGGCGGAACTTTGCCGAGGCGCCGCTGGCCGAGACCAACCGCAATGAGGTGATCGGCTGGATCATGGGCAATCGCTCGCCCGTCGCCCAAGCTGCCAAGATCTTCGACTTGAACTGATGACCACGACCACTTCCGAAGCCCCGATGACGGCGCGCGAGCGCAGCCTGCGCGTGCGCCTAATTCCCTATATTGATCGTTTCGGCATCCTCTTCCTGGTGTTGGTCATGCTCTTGATCGGCACGATCACCCAGCCGGATGTCTTCCTCACCTGGCGCAACCTCTCGAACCTGCCCGGACAGAATGCCGCCAACGCCGTGTTGGCGATCGGCATGTTTGTGGTGATCTTGACCGCCGGCATTGACCTCTCGGTGGGGTCGGTGTTGGCGCTGGCGATGATGACCACGGCGGTGCTGGCGCGTGATGGCTTCCCGCCACTCCTGTTAGTGCCGTTGCCCATCCTGATCGGGATGACCGTCGGGTTGATCAATGGCCTTGGCCTGACCAAACTCCACTTGCCACACCCGTTCATTGTCACGCTTGGCACGCTGAACATCGCGCGCGGTGTGGGCAACCTGGTCTCCGGCGGCGTGCCGGTGAGCGGCCTGCCGGAGATCGTGCGCTTCTGGGGTGCCGGCAGCATCCCCATCGGCGACGTGCAGATCCCGGTCAGCCTGGTCATCGTCGCGTTGCTGTATGTCGGCTTCTTCGTCTTCTTGCAGTACACGCGCACCGGCCGGCATATCTACGCCATCGGCGGCAACCCACAGGCGGCGCGCGTGAGCGGCATCAACGTGGATCGCACGTTGATCCTGGCCTACGTGCTATGCGGGGCGATGGCCGGCCTGGCCGGCTTGCTGGTGGCCGGCCGCACCAATTCCGGCTTCCCCAACGCCGGCATCGGCGCGGAGCTGGACGCCATCTCGGCGGTGATCATCGGCGGCGCCAGTTTCTTCGGCGGGCGCGGGTCGGTCTTGGGCGTGCTGGCCGGCGTGCTCGTCATCGGCCTGCTGCGCAACATCCTGAACCTGAACAACGTCCAGGTGTTCTGGCAACAAGTGTTGATCGGCGTGGTCATTATCTTGGCGGTCTCGCTGGATGTCATCCGGCGGCGCGCCGGCAGCGCCGGTGAATAAGGCTTGGCGTTTACCGAGGCGCGTGCCTCGGTCGCAAATCTCTTCAAGTTAAGCAAGGAGGAACAACAGATGTCTCGAAGAAGAACCTCGCTGTTCTTTGGTTTGTCCGCTATCGCAGCATTGGCTTTGTCCGCTTGTGCTGTGCCGGCCCAGACGCCGGTGGCTCAGCCGCCTGCGCCGGCCCAGCCCACGCCTGCCGCAGGCCAGGCCAAGGATGTCAAGATCCTGGTCTCGATGAAGGGGCCGGGCGGCGGCAACCCGTTCTGGGCGGCCGTGGAGCGAGGGGCGCTGGAGAAGGGCAAGGAGCTGGGCGTTGAGGTGATCGTGCTGGCTCCGCCGGCGGAGAGCGACGTGCAGGCGCAGATTGCGCAAGTGGAGGACCAGATAGCGAAGGGGGTGAGCGCGATCGCCATCGCGCCGACCGACCCGGCGGCGCTGCGGCCGGTGCTGGAGAAGGCGCAGGCGCAGGGGGTGAAGGTGCTGTTCATTGACACCAAGGGCGACCTGCCTGGGGCGACCTTCATCGGCACGAACAACGAGCTGGGGGCGAAGCTGGGGGCGGACTATCTGTGCCAGAACCTGCCGAAGGGGAGCAAGGTGGCGATTCTGCAGGGGATCATCACGCAATCCACGGGCAAGGCGCGCGCGGAGGGGGCGCGGGCCGGGCTGACGGCGTGCGGGATGAACATCGTGGCGGAGCTGTCGGCGGAGTGGGATCGCGCGAAGGCGACGTCGGTGATGGAGGACATCCTGACGCGGCATCCGGACATTCAGGGGCTGTTTGCGTCGAACGACAACATGGCCCTGGGCGCGGTGGAGGCGTTGAAGAACGCCGGGGTGAACGACAAGGTGATTGTGGTTGGGTTTGACGCGAATCCGGACGCGGCGGCGGCGATCCTGGCCGGCGAGATGGAGGCGACGGTGGCGCAGAACCCCTACAACATGGGTGCGTTCGGGGTGGAGAACGCGCTCAAGCTGGTGAAGGGTGAACGCATCCCCGAGCTGATCGACACCGGCACGGAATTGGTCACCAAGGACAACGCCGAGCGCTACAAGTAAGCGCGCACCGCTCATGCCACTACGGAATACGGAATACGCAATACGCAATACGCAATACGTATTCCGTATTCCGTATTTCGTATGTTGCGCGTGCTCCTGCTGTTCG
>Ga0197142_1002465_pt1 | contig 16205 bp, 10 predicted proteins | sample GBS60_MetaG_FD_148614 | JGI IMG/M metagenome (GOLD analysis project Ga0197142, IMG submission 148614) | Sediment microbial communities from Great Boiling Springs, Gerlach, Nevada, United States - GBS 60_MetaG | ecosystem: Environmental > Aquatic > Thermal springs > Hot (42-90C) > Sediment...
CCGTCTGATCTACCACCACAAGGCTACGCCCAGACGCAGCAAGCGCTGCCTCAATGTATTTGGAGCCAAACCGCGCCAGGCGATCCCGATGCTCGACAATGATCGTTCTGATCTGGGGATTGGACAAAAGCCGCATCAGTCCCTTCCGCCGCCCGTTCAAGCCACTCCCCACCTCTAGGCGGTTTTGTAGTCTATACCTTGCTGCCGCGCCCAATCTGCTAGCTTCATGGTACCATCAGGATATAAATGGTATCAAACAATCTAGCAGTTGGCAACCCCATCGGCCCTTGAGATCCGCGAAGCCGGCGGCGATGCTTCTGAACGCCTTTCGCGTCGGATTTTTCCTCGCCCTGGTCGTCGGCATCGCGAGCCCGATCTCCCTTGGGCAGGCTCCCCACGTACCGCCGAAGAAGGAGCAGAAGCAGGCGGGTGCGCGCGTCGAACATTCGGAGCAGGAGCGAGAGGCTGTGGAACGGGAGGTTCGGCAGACGGTGCAGCTCCTGCTGCAGGCTTACGACTGGGCGAAGGACATCGGCGATCCTGTTGTGCGGATTCGCAGCTTCGCTGCCCTTGCCGAAGCGCTGTGGGAGCATGAGCCTCTGTTAGCCCGCCAACTCTTTCGCACGGCGTTTGAGGAGACCAAGCAAGTTCCCACTCCGAAACGTCCGCCGGGTATATCCGCGTGGATCGGCAGTACGCGCGCCCCAGACCAACTGCGTCGGGAGATCCTCGCCAAAGTGGGCCGCCTCGATCCTCTCTTCGCCAAGGAACTGGCTGAAAGCCTTGAGATCGAAAAGAGCGAACGGGAAGAGCCCGAGCAGGATCCTGAAGCCCGTAATATGCGACGGGCTGTAGGCTCCGAGCGCGCGCAAGCGCTCATGAACGTGGCCCACCTGCTGCTCGAGAAAGATCCCAAGAGTGCTGCCGATGCTGCCGCGGCGGCTTTACAGGAAGGCGTCACTCAACGCTTCGTGATGTTCCTCATGAGGCTCCGCGCCAAAGATCCCGCGCTCGCCGATCAGCTTTTCAATCAGGCCTTGCAAACGATCGCGCGGCATACACCGGCGCGTCTGTATGAGCTGATCCCGCTCGGCTCCTACGTGGCAGCGGATTGGCAACTCCCCATTCGTCTTGGCGTCGGATCGGAACCACCTCCGGTCAATCCGACCACGGCGGCGCGATACCTGAGCGTGCTTCTGGAAGCCCTCGTGCACCATGTCGAGATCGCCCTGAATCCGACATTAACCCCTGGATTCGCTCAAGCGGATTGGTTCACCTCCCTGCAAGATCTTTACCGTATCCTCGTGAACCTCCGAACGCCCGTCCAGCACTATCTTCCCGATCGTGCGGCTTTGGTGGAGGGGCTCTTGAACCAGCTCGCTTTCACGCTCCCGCCTCGAACACAGGTCGAAGTTCACGCCGAAGAGCAGAGGCGAACTCTCTCTCCGGAGGAGAAGATCGCTGATCTCCTTCGACAAGCCGAGCGCACATCGGACGCCGAAGAGCGCGATGCGCTCCTTTTTGAGGCGATCTTCGAAGCCACCCGTATCGGGCACTTTGAGACCGCTGCGGGTCTCGTCCCCCGCCTCAGTGACGTGAAGCAACGTGCGGACATCGCCGATTTGGTCCACTACCAATGGGCTGAGCGCGCTCTGGAGAAAGGAGACCTCGAGACCGCTCGCCGCGCGGCGTTGGAGCTGAATCATCCGGAGAGGCTCGTCCTCATGTGCAGCTCCCTCGCTCGGCGGCTCGAAGAGCAGAAAGAGAGCGAGGCAGCACTCGCTCTGCTTCAGGAAGCGGAATCCCGTATTCGGCGCCTACCGCCCTCCATCGAGAAAGCGCGCGCGCTCATCCTGCTCGCCAAAGCGTTCCTTCCGCTGGAGAGCGACCGCGCGTTCGAGGTATTCGCCCAGGCCACGGGTCTGCTCAATCTCGCGCGGACGCTTTGACAGAGGTGACGGGCGCCAATTTCCAACTCAATTTCAAAAAGGGGGGCGTCGCCATGGGCATTGCGGAACGAGACCTGATGCTCATGCTCGAGCGCCTGGTCGGAGCGATGACGGCGACCGATTCTGCGCGCACGCTCATGCTCCTTTCTGCTCTGGAAAGTCCCCCGCTGCGCCTCATCGCTCATATCGCCTATGGCCGCCGCCACCTCGAGCTCCTCAAGGAGAAAAAAGCCAAGCTCGGCGAGAAGACGCGCGGGTGAGCCGACCTCATCCGAAGGCGCGCAGCACGTTCCAGAGATTGAGGCTCACGACAGCTACTCCAACGACGCCCTCAAGGGCTCGGGCGGGAAGATGACGACAGAGATAGGCGCCGCACGGCGCAGCGATCATCCCTCCGCCCATCAAGGCCAGCGGGAGCCACAAGGGAAAGGCATACGAGCCAAGCGCGGGCAGCAAGCTGAGAGCGCTCGCGCCGGCGACGAAGATCTCGACGAAACTGACGGTCCCGATGGCATAGCGAGGGGGACTACTTCGGGTGAGCATTAACAACGTGGTCATGAACGGTCCATACGCTCCGCTCATGGCATTGAAGAAGCCAGCCAGAAACCCAATGCCGACCAAGGCGCGCATTGTCCCTGAAGTTGTCTCCTCGCTCGACGCGTTCGGATTTGACGCGGGATCGAGCGGGGGAGACGAACTCTGCATCGGCGAATCCTCTCGTGCGCAGAGGAGGAAGCGAACAAGAAGCGCTCCTCCGAGCAAGAGGAGAACGACAGGGATCCAAAGGCGAAGAGCGTCTTCGGATCCTCGTCCGAGGAGCGTGGCTCCGAGCAACGCTCCTACGACGCCGGAGATCGAAAGCGGAACCACCCAGTCACGACGCACGTTGCCGAAGCCCCAATGGGAGAGGCCGGCCAGCAGGCCATTGCCGACTTTCACAAGATTCACCGTCGCGACAGCGAGGACCGGAGGCGCTCCCGCGGCGAGCATGAAGCTGCTGGAGATGACTCCGAATCCCATCCCCGTCACCACGTCCACGAACTGCGCCAAAAATCCAGCCCAAAACGCCACCATCCACAGCTCGACACTCATCCTCGCTCCTCCCGATTCGCTCGTGCATCACTCATCACGACGAATCATGCGCTTTCGACCGCGTGAGGTGTCCGATCACGTCTCCGACGTCCTCACGCCTTCCTCTGAGGGGAGCACGACTCCGACGCGCGCCCACTCGGCGACATGCAACCCACACTCCCGAGGAGCCGCATCCTGCTCCCACCACCACCGCCCAGCGCGCGGATCTTCCCCAGGTTGAATGGCTCGTGTGCACGGCGCGCAACCGATCGAAGGATATCCGCGATCATGAAGCACATTGTAAGGCACATCGTGCTGACGAATGTAGGCCCACACCTGCTCCCACGACCAGTCCGCGAGCGGATTGAGCTTCACACAATCCCTGTGTGCTCTATCTCGCTCGATCTTGGCGACGTGCGCCCGCGTCACCGCCTGCTCCCGCCGCAAGCCTGTGATCCACGCGTCCAGCCCCACGAGCGCTCGCTCCAGCGGCTTTACCTTCCGCACGTGACAGCAGAGCTTCCGCAGCTCGATCGAACGATACATCAAGTTATACCCGTGCGCGCGAACCATCTCCGCAACCTCGGCGGGATCCGGCGTGTAGATCTCCACAGCGATCCCATACCGCTCGCGGATTCGGTCAATGACGTCGTAGGTCTCCGTCGGCAAGCGCCACGTGTCGAGCGTGAAGACGCGCACCTGCGGCTGAATTCGCCACAGCATATCAATGAGCACAACGTCTTCGGCGCCAAAGCTCGACGCCAGCGCGATTCGCGGATGGAAGCGCTCGAGCGCCCATTCCAACAGCGCTTCCGCCGGCTTTCCCTCAAATACTTCGTTGAGTTGATGAATCTCTTCAAGAGACAACACCTCACCCGAGCGTCGCTCCTCTGACGCCGGAGAGGGGATTTCCGAACGAACGCGCACTTCACTCATAGCGTCTCACCTCCAGAGAGATTCGCTTCCTTCTCCGGATATGTCCACTGCCGAACAAGCTTCCACGCGAGCTGCTCGGCCTCGCGCGCTTTTCCGGAACGAAGTAGGTCGAGCAGATTCGAAGCGACGAGCCGATGGAAGCAAAGCGCTCGCCGCTTGGGATCGGGGATGAGCCTTTGAACCTGCGGCCGCATGCGGCCCAGCAACTCGGCCAAAGCGCCATATTCCGGCCCAACGCGCGCCCCGATCTCCTGCTTCAAACGCACAGCCAGGGCCGGACTCATTCCACCAGTTGAGATGGCGATGGTCACCACTCCCTGCCGCACCACGGCAGGAACAAGAAACGAACAAAGCGCTGTCTGATCCACGATGTTGCAGAAGAGACGTCGGCGTGCGGCCTCTTCGGCTATGGCTCGATTCACCGCTGCGTCATCGGTCGCCCCGATGACAAGCCATGCCCCTTCCAGATCAGTCGCTTCGAACGGCTTTCGGCATACTGTGATCCACCCTTCCGCTCCGAGCTGCGCCAAAGCGGGCGTCACTTCAGGGCTGATCACCCGAACCCGAGCTCCGGCCTCTATGATCTCCCGAACTTTCCGCTCGGCCACCGAACCGCCTCCTACGACCACCACTTCCCGATCTCGCAGATCGAGCATAACGGGATAGAGCCTCATGCCACCACTTCCTCCTCAAGAGCCTCGACCACAGGCCCACCCGCCGGAAGCCACGCCAGCTCGCGCGACAGCCGCACCACTTCTCCCACCACGATCAGGACGGGCGAGCGCGGCGGCTCTCGTTCTATCTCCGCTCGGACGGTTCCTAATGTCGCCACGCGAACCCGTTGATCCCCATACGTTCCTCGCTCAAGGAGGGCGATAGGCGTCTCCGGCCCTAGCCCCCCGCGTAACAAGCGCTCCACGATCTGCGGTAGCCGTTTTCCACCCATGAAGATCACCAACGTCTCCACCGCCTGTGCTAACGCTTCCCACTGCACCGCTCCCTCTCGCGCGGCACACTCATGCCCGGTCACAAACGCCACACTTGAAGAGATCCCTCGATGCGTCAGTGGAATCCCCGCATATGCTGGGACGGCTAAGCCCGCTGAGACTCCGGGCACGATCTCATAAGGAATCCCCGCTGCGCGCAATGCCTGCGCTTCCTCCCCTCCCCGCCCGAAGAGAAACGGATCTCCTCCCTTGAGCCGCACCACCTGCCGTCCCCGCTGCGCCCGGTCGATCAAAATCTCGATGATCTGCCGCTGCGTCAACCGTCCCTCTCCATGCGCTTCCCCCACGCCGATTCGTTCCGCTTCTGTCGGCGCATACGCGAGAATCTCTTCGTTCACCAGAGCGTCATACACCACGACCTCGCACCCGCTCAGGACCTCTGCTCCGCGGAGTGTCAGCAATCCCACATCCCCAGGACCTGCGCCCACCAAGTAAACCTTCCCGATGCGAGATCTTTCGATCATGCCTCCTCCTTACGGTGCCCATTCCGCGCGATGGAAAGGCCCCGCGATCGCCTCATGCAGCGCACTCTCCCGGCCCGATCTCTGCGCGGAAGGGCTCCTCTTCGGCGCCAAGGTCGCGATAGAGTTCCGGCTCCTCTTCAAACGACGGCGTCTGCTGAAAGGGCGCGAGCGCGTCTCGAAAGCGTTCGAGACCGACGCGTGCGAGGAAATGGCGGAACGTTTCCCCCTCTCGGCGCTCTTCGCGATATAGGGCGAGCACGCGCGCGAGCGCCTGTGGCGCCCACCGAGCCGGAATGCGCGCGACGGCGCGCCCGAATTGGACCCGTTCCAGTTCCGTGCACCCTCCGACGAGCATCACATACTGCGGCAGGGCACGCCCTCCGACATCGCTCGAGGCGCCATAGAAGCCGATGTCAGCGATGTGATGCTGCCCGCAGGAGTTCATGCAGCCGGAGATTTTGATCGTGAGCTCACCCAGTTCCGGAATCTCCTCGAATCCATCGCTGGAGAGCACATGACGAATGGCCTCGGCCAAGCCCCGCGAGTGCGTCAGGGCCAACTGACAGGTATCGGCCCCAGGACACCGTGTGACATCCGCCAGCCGATGCGCCTCAGCGAGTCCAAACTCAGCGAGCTCCGCGTAGACCCAAGGCAAGGCATCCGTCGGGACCCACCGCAGGAGCACATTCTGCGTGATCGTCGTGCGCATTCGTCCCCCGCAATATCGGCGCGCGATGCGCGCCAGAGCGCGCATCGCATCGCTCGTCACATCGCCCAAGGCGCAGCGAACGAGAACCGCCGAATATCCCGACTGTCGTTGCGCCAGGACGTTGCGTCGCCGCCAACGCTCATACTCCGGCGAGGAGATTCCCGCGACCGACCTCTCGCCGGGGATCTCGACGACCGGCGGCGTCTCTTCCTCCCCCTCTTCGATCTCATACCGCGCCAACCCCGAACGTGTAGCAAGGAGCACGCGGCGCTCAGCCAGAATCGTCTCGCGCAATCGCTCGATCCCCCACTGCCGAAGCAAGAACTTCATCCGCGCCCGCATGCGAAACGTATGCTCAGGTCGGCGCTCGCCATGCCGATCGAAAACGCGAAGGACGGCTTCGCACGTGGGAATCAAGAGCTCGGCCGGCGTGAACTCTTCGAGCAGCTCAGCCGCACGGGGTTGAGCTCCTAATCCCCCCGCGATGTAGATGCGAAATCCTCGCCGTCTGTCCCGCACCGTGGCCACGGCACCAATATCATGGATTCGCACGCGAACGTGATCCTCGCGGCACCCCTCGAAAGCGATCTTGAATTTTCGCGGGAGATTCTGTGCGATCGGATGGCGCAGGAAATACCGAGAGACGGCGTCCGCATAGGGCGTCACATCGAAGACTTCTGTGGGCGAGATGCCCGACAGGGGACATGCCGTCACGTTGCGCACGGTGTTGCCGCAGGCCTCGCGCGTCGTTAAACCCGCACGAGCAATGTACGCAAGCACCAGGGGCACATCCCGCCGCTGCACGCCGTGAAACTGAATATCTTGCCGTGTCGTCAGATGCACCTGCTGATTCGGCGTGAACCGATCGGCGATGTCCGCGAGCGCCTCCAGCTGCTCCGGTGTGATGCGACCAAACCGCACCTTCACCCGAACCATGTGCGCATCCGGCGCTCCGCGAATGCCATAAACACCGTTCTCCAAGCGAAAGCGCTTGAAATCCTCCGGATCGCATCGTCCGGTCTCGAAAGCCTCGATTTCCGTCGCGAACCGGCGAATCTCCTCCTGCACTTCCGATGGCAATCCGACAAGCAACCTCTCCAGAGACTCTCCGTTCTCCATCTCCTCTCCCCCTTTACCTCAAGGAGTCCCCACGTGGGACCCCCATAATGAAAAGGCCCGCTTCGGGAACCTCCGATAGCGGGCCTCGCTTCCATCGCGTGCCTCTCGGCTACATCCTTTCACCCTCCCGGAGGCCCGCCACCGACGCGCCAGAACACATACACAGACAAGGACACGAACAGATCCCACCCCGTGCGCTCGCCAGCCACGAGAACGAACTCATCGCACGTCGCCTCATGTCATCCCTCCATGCCATGCGGAGGCGGACCCGGCCACGCCAGAGCGGCGTGAGCCTCGACCTCTTCACCAACGAGCATCGCTCGCAGTTCCGCTTCACTGTGGCGCCAACAGAACTCATGGAATCGCTCGCCCGGCCGCCGACGGTTCAGATACTCGCGCAGCAGCCGTTCGAGGATGACCGGGACCTCGGAGGCCGGAACCTTGAGCCCCACGCGACGCGTGAACCGCGCGCCTCGACCGACGGCCCCCCCCAAGAGGATGTCAAAAGCGTCCACCTGCTCTCCTTCGACCTTCATCTTGCATCCCTGAAGCCCGATGTCCGCAATCCAATGCTGCCCGCAGGAGTTCGGACACCCGTTGACGTTGATCTTGAGCGGCTCGTCAAAATCGGGAAGCCGTCGCTCCATCTCTTCCACGACCCAACGCGCGAAAGCCTTCGTCTCGGCGATCGCCAGCTTGCAAAACTCCGTCCCCGTGCACGCAATCGCGCCGCGCCAGAAGGGAGATGCCTCCAGGCGCAGATCCGTCTCCTCGGCAGCCCGCAGGAAAGCACTCAACCGCGCCTCCGGAATGTTGAGCACGACAAGGTTTTGCATGTTCGTCGTGCGCAGTTGCCCATCACCATAGCGATCTGCCAAATCGGCTACGCGACGCATCTGCTCGGCCGTAATCCGCCCGCGCAAGATGGCGAAGCCCGCATAGTAATACCCCTCTTGCTTCTGCGGATGCAGGCCCACGTGATCGCGATAGATGCGTTCAGGCGGCTCTTCGTCCACAGCCGGATCGAGTCGGAAGCCAAGGCGCCGCTCCAACTCTTCCTGAAATCGCTCGGCCGTCCATCCGTGTTCGAGGAAGAGAAACTTCAGGCGCGCCTTCGCCCGATCCCGCCGCAAGACGTCGCTGTCGCGAAAGATCTCCGTGATCCCCCGAATGACGGGCAGAACCTGCGACCACCGAACGAACGCATTCAGGCGAACCCCCAAATGGGGCGCCGTCGAAAGGCCCCCGCCTACTCGCAGTGAGAACCCAATCTCGCGCTCTCCGTGTGGTCCCCTGCGCTCGACGGCTGTCAGACCGATGTCGTTGATCTCCGGATATGAGCACCAGACGCGACAGCCTGTGATGCAGATTTTGAACTTGCGCGGCAAGTTATAAAATTCTTCGTTCCCCACAAGCAGACGCGTCGCTTGCACCACCAAGGGCGAGGCATCGCAGATCTCATCGCCATCAATCCCCGCCAGCGGACAGCCCGTGATGTTGCGCGTGTCATCGCCGCAGGCGCCCATCGTCGTCAGTCCCACGCGAAAGAGGCGAAAGAGGATGTCGGGCAGATCCTCGATCCGCACCCAATGCAGTTGAATATTCTGCCGCACGGTGATATCTCCGAACCCGCGAGCATATCGCTCGGCCAGGTCCGCGATCGCGCGAAGTTGAGACGAAACCAAAAGGCCATTCGGAATGCGAATGCGCACCATGAAGTAGGGCGTCGCCGTGCCGAAAACACCCCGCCCGTCTCCCTGCGTGTAGACACCCCACCATCGGAAGTAAGTCTCCAACCACTCGCGCGGAATCGCCTCATGCCCCTCGGCGGCGAACCGCAGGATCTCCTCCAAGTGCTCCCACGGATTCTTCTCCGCCTTCAGCCGCTCGATCCGCGCGGCCTTTGTCTCTTTCTTCGTCTCCTTCAATCGGGCGTCTTCCATAGACGACACCATGGACGAGCGCATATTCGGCGGGGAAAGCTCCCCCCATCACGAGCCAGACGGATGATCGCGAGAGCATCCGTCGGGGATTCAGCGACGACAGACGTCATCAGCGAGGGCGCTTGCGGACTCCGACGCCCAGGGTCTTCGGGAGACGAAGACCTCAGCTTTCCGGACGCGATGCGCCATCGTTTCGAGCCGCGTCCCGTCTCGCTCCTTCTCCTCGAACCTCACCATGCGCCCCTCCCGATCGCGGGAGAGTATAGCCCAGGTATACCGACTTTGTCAACGAAAATGTTTGGAAAGTCCGTTGCCGGTTCGCTCGCCCTCCGATATCCCCTCGGGCGATAAGCCAACGGAGATAAGCGGCGCGAGAGCGTCGCCCGCCCCAACGATGGTCGTCGCCCGTGACCCGAGCGAGCCGATGCGGGCATCCCGATCTGCGGGAGAGGCGCGGGAATCTCACCGATTTTCGGACCAACTCTAGTCTCCGCTCGCGCGAGATGCTCAAGGAACCCGCTCCTGGAGCCTGGGAGGCGAATCTGACCCCTCTCTCAGCGAGGAGATGTGAGCCGACACGTGCGGCATCACGCGGAGGGGACGGCGGTGCCTCTCCTCCGCTGGACGCTCCGAAGAAGCGAGCGAAGACACCTCCGCGTGTCGAGCTCGTGCAGAAAGGTGTCGCTCGCGCCACGGCGCGATATCGCGTGATGTGCTTCCGGCACCATCGGGAGGCATCTCGGCGCCAGCAGGGAGAATCCATAGCTCCACGCGACGGTTCCTCCGGCGTTGCCCGCTCTCATGGGGACGTCGAGCGTCGAAGACCCGGATCCGAATACGCGCACGATCAATGCCGCGTTGCCGGATCAAATAATCGGCGGCATTACGCGCCCGCGTGCGCGCGACACTGGGTCGCTCGGCGCGATCTTGATGTCCATCCACGACGAGCGTAGCACGCGGATCTTGCCGCAGCCGATCGGCCACATCGTCGAGAACAGCCTTGTGCAGATTGGTGATGCGCGCGGCATTCAGGCCAAAGAAGAGAGCCGGCTGCCGAATAGGCTCCGGACGCCTCACCGCCATGACGGTGATCGCGCGCGAGCGACTTTCGGTCCCCCCTCGACCATCGTCCACAACCACGGTGATCGTCACCGTGACCGGCGGTCCTCCCGGACCGATGGTGATTCCCGCTGTATCGAATGTGATTTCGCTCCCGATGCCTACCCATCGCCCCGCCGTCGCGCTCCACCGGTAGACGAGCACGTCGCCGTCAGGATCGTGAGCAATGGCGCGAATGCGCACGAGATCGCCATCGGTAATCTGTCCGGGGACCTGCGGCGTTCCGACAGGCACGATCTCCAGATCTTGGATCACGGGGGGACGATTTGGTGGCGGAGGAGGCGGCGGGGGGGGAGGAGGCGGAGGAGGAGGCGAAGTCACGGTGATCATGCGCCGATCCGAAGCTACACCACCGCGCCCATCCTCGACATGTACCGTAACGGTGAAGGTGCGCGGCGGCGCTCCCGGCGTGGGATTCAATCCCGTCGTCTCCAGTATGAGGCGATTCCCCGGAGGGGCTCCCGGGGGCACGCCTACTGCCTGCACCGCCTCACGCGGGACCGGAGGCTCAAACGTCCATGTGTACGTGAGCACGTCAGTGTCCGGATCGAAGGCGCGCGCTTCCAAAGCCACGCGCTCTCCGTCGCGCACCTCCGCGCGATCCACAAAGAGCGTGACGCTGGGCGGGCGATTGGGCGGAGGAGCCGGCAAAATCGAAGCGCGACGCGCCAGAGCGAGGTTGACGATGAAACCATTAGCATCACGTGAACCGATATCGAGCGTGGACACGCCCCGGCCGGGTTGAAAGACAGGGATTGCGCGCGCGTCCGATTGGTTCAACAGCCTCCGCCATCCGCCGCCCACCTGAATCCGCCCTTCGTATCCGTAAAAGCGCGCTCCGAGGAGCAGATCGGACGGATTGATCGCATTCAAACTGGGCGTTCCCGAAGAGACGGCGATGGCGTTCGCCCATTCCGCGACGAGCACGAGCCATTGGGCCGGCGCGATCTCCACGCCCGCATTGAGCAGGAGTTGATCGCGCCGGTCGAGCACCTTCACACCGCTCAGCTTCGGATCTCCGGAGCGAACGTATCCAATGTTCTGCACGAAGCGGAGGCGATGACCGAGATAATTCTGCGCGGAGATGAGGATCATGCCCACATCGGTCGCCCCCGAGCTGCGACCGCGCGCAAGCGCTTCCAAATGCCGCGCCGAAGGCAGACGCAGCAAGGCGGCCACGGCAAGAGGGAATGATCCCGACGGTTCCGTCAGCGCCGCCTTCAGACCCAGGGTCACATCGCCCAGACCATTGGCCGATTGCTCCACATCAAATCCCAACTCGCGCGAGAGAAACGTCGCCGGGCCAAAAAAGGGCCACTCGAGGACAAAGCTCGGACGATCGGCGAGAATGGCTGGGCCGAAGAAGCTCCCAGGTGGCGGTAGAATCCCTCCCAGGCGCGCTCCGCTCAAGGGAAAGAATGCTGCGGATCCTTTTCGTCCCCCAATCGGCGGACCGAAGGCGACCAGCGGATCACCGCCAAAGGCTCGACGCACGCCATGAAACTGATAGCCCGAGAGCGCGAAGGGCTGCCGCGAGGTCACCTGCTGAAAGACATTCGCCGTCACGAACAGCTCTAGCCGATTGGTCAATCCGAGCGTGACGCTGAGCGGAATCTGATTGACGTCCAGATCGCCCGGATCGCGATCGAAATTACTCCAAGAAGCGCTCAACGTGAATTCGCCGCGACGGAGTGTCCGCGCGCCGAGCGTCAGAAAGAGTCCCGTGCTGGTTCCTCCCGTCGCCGTCGAAGCCGTCTGATTCGCCGGTTCAATGGGCGCGCGCCGTTCCTGCGCCAGGCTCTCGACACGCAACGCAAGCGGTCCACTCACTCCCCCCAAGAACAGCCCCACCAGAACGAGCACTCGCGCGGGAGATCGAGCTGTCATGTCCTCCTCCCCGAAGACGAACCGATCGCCGTTTCATCTCGCGATCGCACCATAGAGGTTGCGCCCTCACGATCTCGAAGATCGTCGGAAGCTCCTTCCGATCGCACCCTCGCTTACTGCACATCGCCGGTGAAGAGCGTCAGCGTCTCGCGCGCCGTCATGAGGACGGCCGTGGCGACATTCCGGCGCACGTCAATATTCACCGTGAGTAGGAGCCCTTCCGGTCCCGTCCCCACGATACGCATCTGAGACCCATCGCCGACGCCGCGCGCGATCTCCGTGATCATTCCGCTGAAGGTCAGACCGAGGCGATCGGCGCGGAATTCGAACGCACTCGTCGCCAGATTGAGGACGAGCCGATTGCCGCTGCGACGGCTATCATCCAAGCGGATGAGGTTCTGAACGACGACGTCCACGGTGTCCGGAGCGCTACTCAACCGCCCATCGCTCACAACGAGCGAGAAGGTGAGGCGCACCGATGCCACGTCCGTGACGGCGAGATTCGGAGCCATAAAGCTCGGTCGAGGCGTTGTCGCGCCCACGAGCGTCACTGCTGGCCCCGCCGTCTGCGTCCATCGGAACGTGATCCCATCCCCATCGGGATCGAAACTGCGCGTCCCATCCAGAGTGACGAGCGTCCCATCGGGCACCGTCTGATCCGGCCCCGCATTGGCGATCGGACGCCGATTGACGGTGATCGTCAGGAGATCGGGTGCGCTCGTGAGCCGCCCATCGCTGACAACCAGCTCGAACGTCAGCGTTACCGGCGGAGGAACAGTCGGCGCGACCACGGGCGCGACAAATTGCGGCCGAGGTGCTGTCGCGTCCGAGAGGACGACCGGCGGGCCGGAGATCTGTTGCCAGCGGAAGCTCAGCTGATCTCCATCCGGATCGCGGCTCGCCGTCCCATCGAGCGTGACTGTCGTTCCTTCATCCACCTTCTGATCCGGCCCGGCCTCGGCAATCGGACGCCGATTGACGGTGATCGCCACAAGGTCGGGATCACTCTCGGCGCGCCCGTCGCTCACGATCAGCTCAAATATAAGTCGAATCGGAGGCGGCACCGAGGGATCCACCACGGGAGCGAGGAACCGAGGCTGCGGCGATGTCGCATCTGAGAGTACGACCGAGGGCCCGGCGACTTGCCGCCATCGAAACGTGATCGGATCTCCGTCGGGATCACGGCTAGCCGTTCCATCGAGTATCACCTCTGTGCCCTCATCCACGAGCTGATCCGGTCCGGCCTCGGCAATCGGCGCAGCGTTCACCGGCACGCAGGCTGAGAATTCCGACGTATTCCCGGCGCCGTCGGTCGCCGTCGCCGTGATGAATCGGCCGGGTGCCGTCACGGGAAGCTCGGCTGTGAACGCGGCCGGATTCTGCGCGTCGCCCGTCGCACGCATGGAGATCGCTCCGAGTAGTGTTTCCCCTTCGCCGAATCCCGAAGCATGGCAAGACCTATTGGCGAAGAATTCCACGCGGATCTCCCCAGCATGCGTGTCGAGCGTTCCGGTGAGGACGAGCCGACCCGGGCGTTGTACAGCGGTCGCGATCACAGGGAAGTTCTGCAGGTCGTTTGGCCCGGCATCGGTATCGCCCGAATCATTGGGCGTCGGGCCATCCCCGCGCAGATCAATCCCCAGCTCACCGTTGTCTCGGATCACATTGCCCAGGATGCGATTCCCGCGCGAAGGCCCGAGGATCTGAATACCGATCCCGCGCTGATGCGCGATGAGATTCCCCTCGCCTGACTCCGTCCCTCCAATGAGATTCTCGCTGCCACTGCTGATGGCGACGCCGGCCACGCGATTGCCGAGCGGAGCACCGCTGGGCGTGATGCCAATCCAATTCGCCTGGACGATATTGCGATCGGAACTCCCGGGCGCGCGAATCCAAACGCCATTGCCGACGCTGGCGGCGATGAGGTTGCCAGCGCCCGGTGCGCCCACTCGATTCCCCCTCGCTTCGCTCTCGATGCGGATGCCGTCCACATTGGAGAGCGGCGCCTCACCGTTGATCGTCGTCCCGATGAAGTTCCCCAGGATGAGATTGCTCGTCGTCGTCGCTCCGCGAATGAGAATGCCCGTCGTGTTAGCCGAGATCACGTTTCGAGCCTCGGCCGCCGTCCCGCCAATCCGATTGTCCCGCGCACCCTCGCTCAGGAGCACACCCGACGTATTTCCCGCCGGCCCTGCTCCGGTCGCGCTCGTTCCGATCAAGCACCCTTCTATGACATTCTCAGCCCCGCCGCGGATTACAAGGGCTGCCTGATCCGCCCCGGTGAAGCGCGTGAGAATGAGCCGACGCACGATGTTACGATCGCTGGCCAGGACGAGCCCGGAGATGGATTCGGCAGCTTCGCCGCTCAAGAGAATGACCGGGCGATCTCCATTGGTCGCCCCCGTGAATGCGATTTGACTCTCTCCATCAATGGTCGTCCCCCCGCCTCGAATCTCCGGCAGCGGACTTTGCAACCGAATCGTGAACACTCCATTAGCGAAGCCGGGATCAGAGGTCGGGATGCGAAAGCGGATCACGTCCGGTCCCGGACTCGCATTCGCCTCTTGCACGGCCTGCCGCAACGAGCCAGGGCCGCTATCGCTCGTCGTCGTGACGACAATTTCGTTCGCTTGCACCGTCAGCCGATAGAGCGCACTCGGGCAAAATCCCCCCGGCTCCTCGTGACTCACGATGAGAAGATCGTCCCCTCCATCTCTTGCGACCGGCACCGCAGCGACAGGACGACACCCCGCGGCGAGGGCGATCGCACGCGCGCGCGACTCGGATGTGCGAGCGGACGTCCGCATGAGCTCCTTCACGTGCACAAGGCCCTCGCCCGACCACACCTCGAGCGCTCCGGTTCCTTCAGGGAGAAGGAGGAGATCAGTCCGGCGATCTCCATCGAGGCGAGCGGACACAACGGCGCGCGCCTCCTGAGAAAGCGGAAGCGATGTTCTCTCCATCGAATCCCGCCAGAGGATGTCCACGCGAAGCCCGGATTCATCCAGCAGGGCGAGATCCATGCGCCGATCCCCATCGAAATCGCCGGCCACGAGCGCTCGGACCGACAGATCGAGCGGAACGAGCTCGGCCGGAGCGAACCACTCCCGCGAGAGATCGGAGAAGACCAAAAGCCGATCGCCTCCGGCGATGAGGAGATCGGCCCGGGAGTCATCGTTCCAATCGGTCACAAGCGAAGCCGCGATTCGCCCTGCGGGAGGCGCGGGATGAGAAGCCACCTCCCGTACCACACCGTTCCGCAGGCGGGCGATCCGCCACCGTCCCTGCCGCTCTCCCACGATGAAGAGATCAACGGGCACGCGAAGGATCGCATGGGCGAAGGGACCAAGCGGCGGACCGACTCGAGGGGCTACCGCCAGAGCGGAGGGCACAAAGGGTAATGTGATCGGACGCGGATCGGCGAACCCACCTCGACCATCGCCGTCGAGGACGAACGCGCGAGCGTTGAGACCATCAGCGAGGACAATGTCCACATGTCCATCGCCGTTGAAATCGCCTGCCCGCAATTCCGCCGGTGCTCCCGCCACAGCGAGGGAGCGCGCGGTCAGGCGAGTGGCGAATTCAAGGTCTCCTCCATGCAGGAGGATGAGCGTCCCTCCCCACGGTGAAGCGAACCCCACGACGCCCTCCGGTCGCCCGTCCTCGTCGAAATCGGCTATAGCAAGTGAAAGAGGGACGAGCCACTGTCGTTCCCAAAGAAGGCGAAGTCCCGGATCGCCCTCCATCTCCACCAGGAGTGCGCGCAGCACCACGGGCATCGCAGTGGCGCTTTGTGAGACGTCAGACCGAAAGATGTCGGGGATATAGGTGCGCGCCCTCGCACGAGCGCTTTCGATCGAAGGCCTCTGACCGCACCCTCTCCACGCCGCTTCAGAAGCTCCCGGAAGCGCCCGATCTCCCGGAAGCGGGAGTGAGAAACCGAGCACGAGCATCCAGAGCCATCGCTTCACACTGCCCTCCTTGATCCCATCGCCGCCGGG